>Ga0194133_10003562_pt1 | contig 21975 bp, 15 predicted proteins | sample TA2KigOf40mmetaG_FD_155448 | JGI IMG/M metagenome (GOLD analysis project Ga0194133, IMG submission 155448) | Freshwater microbial communities from Lake Tanganyika, Tanzania - TA2015055 Kigoma Offshore 40m | ecosystem: Environmental > Aquatic > Freshwater > Lake | place: Tanzania: Lake...
ATTCCCTTTGGCTGGTGTTATCACCACTTTTCCCTGTGGTTGGTATTATCACCGACCACATAGTATGATCTTGCCTGGTACGGTGAAAACACCGACCAGAGGGGAAAATAAATTGAAATTCTGAGGTTTTTGGAAAGCAGTGGCTGTGGCTCTTCGGTCCCGATAGTCCCGTGTTCTGCCCTAGTTTTTGCTAATAAATTGATTATTTAGATAAAATTCTGTGCAGGCAAAAAGCTAGAGCTGACACCCGGGTTTATTTGGCAGGGGTGGTGGTTCTTTTGTCGGGCTGTGCGTCCCTATGAAAAACAACACCAGGTAAAATAAACCTTACCGGAGGAGGTAGCTTCCGGCTATTCCCAATTTGATTATAAGAGGATTTATTGCCGGAACTACCCCGGAGGAAAGGACTGAAACAACCTATAAAACACAGGTATTGCTTTTCAAATACAATTTTTTTTTCAAAAGCCTTATTCCACCAATTACAAAATTCCCTTTTGGTTGCTGTTATCACCGACCAGTAATATGATCGAACATGGTAGGATAACACACCGACCAAAGGGGAAGATTTGAATCTGTTATACGGTTCTTTATATCTTTCGATAAACTTCATGAAAAGGCAATCTCATTCTATCTCCCCAAACTCCATTCTCATCTCTAATTCCACAGGAAACAACCATATTGATTTCAGCTCCATAAGGCAACTTTAAAATACCTTTCACTTTTTTACTATCAAAACCTTCCATTGGACAAGTATCATATTTTTCATTAGCCATTGCCAACATAAATGTTTGAGCAGCCAATGCACAGGTTTTATGAACCACAACCCGCATGTCATTTTCTGATACCTGGTAAACAATTGGTCTGAAAAGCCCAATAATATTCACTAAGATTTTTCTAATAATTCCAAAAAAGCCAAAAAAGCTCATGTATAAAAAAGGCATTACTTTTCCATAGTACAATTTCCTGGTTTTTATTCGCTTAGCTTGCTTTAACTCAGGAGTGTTTTTTAAGATATTTTGAGTTTCTAAGTCTAGGATTTTTGCTGCTCTTTTTCGATACAAATCCTGCCTCGTAACAAAAACCACCATTTGTTGGGCAGTAGTTGCCGCCCCTTGATTTAAACAAGCCTCAGAAAGTTTTTTAAGAATTGTGGTATCTGTTACATGATAAAATTCCCACAATTGCATATTTGAGCTATTGGGAGCTAAAGTCGCTAGTTCAATGCAATATTTAACTTTTTCAGCGTCTAAAGGGTCGACTTTATAATGTCTTACAGAGCGTCTATAATTGATTATTTCTTCTAAATTCATTTTTTATTTTGATACTCTTACGGTGAATCATTTGATTGAAATGGGCTAACAAATTTCTTAAAATTTAATGCATATAATCTCTTCTATTTTTTTTCAGTACATCCATCCCAAAGGAACCGAAAAAATAAACTCAATGAGAATAACCTCAAACACTTTCCAATTCCCTTGATGGCACATTATCGTACCCTTTGCTCACTAATTATTTATGGAATGCGCGGCGGTTGTGCAAGAGAAGAGAATTTAGCTGCCCAACTATAAATTATCTCCTTCAATTCATCACTAAACCTGTTAAAATCATCTGGTGCATTTTGAATGAGATGATCAGAAGCATCTAATAATTTATATAATTTCCGGGCTTCTGAAACCGATTCGCTGATATCTTTAATATTGGCTGCCTGATCCAAACTGGGTGTAATAAGCAGTAGGGGCCTCGGGGCAATGGATCCTAATATATCCTGGTAATCATAGGGAATGCGATCTTCATGTCCAATAAAGAACCCCAAGCGAGGAATCAGACCGTGCAAATGCGAAAGGGTTTTAAGCCCTTCCCGGTCCTTGGCAACTGTTCGCATTGGGGTAAAACCACTTACAGAAACCAATCCGGCAATTCTTTCGTCTAATGCTGTAGCGTAGAGTCCGACTGTTGCACCCAAAGCATAACCCATGACTAATATTTTAGAGCTGTCAACAAAATCCAGATTACTCACTGCATCAACGGCTCCTCTAACATCAGCCACCATCTTTCCCATTTTCGACCATTTCGGATAGCGCTCATAAAAACGCGTTCCTTCATCAATTCGATTTCCAAAACCAATCAAATCGTATGAAAATACCACAAAACCCAGATCCGTCATACCCTCAAAGAATGACTGAAGATCATGATAGGAAGAAAGCCCTTTGGAATAATCGTATTCATGCTGATAAATCACCGCCGGCAATTTCCCCGTCTTAATATTTCCGGCTTGATTTTTAGGATAGTAGATATAACCATATAAATAATCGCCAAATTCCTTGTAAGGTGTGATAGCCATCCTCCCCATGCGCGAAGTTGGATTTGGTCGTTTGAGGACGGAGCCAAAATAATCTTCACCGGCTCCAGCATTTTCTAAACGTTGAGGACCGGTGTTAGTCAGGCGGGGAGGCTCCTCTCCCAACATCCATTTTAACTGTTGTTTAATTTCTGCTTTTTTGACAAGCCAATTTTCCCTTGATAAATTTTTGCCGTCAATTATCTGAATCCCTTTGGAGGGATACCTTAATGGATCTATCTTTTCCTTACTTTGCACCCTCCAGCCTTCAAAGGTATAGTTGTAAAGCAACTTGCTTTCCGGCTTTTGGTCACTCCGTTTAAAAACATAATCGAAGAAATCCATATAAGCTTCAATATCCTCTGCATGAGTGCCATGTTCTCCTTCTCTGATTCTGATAGCCAGATGATCTGGAGCGTTATGGAATTGATAGACCTTCTTCGCAGAGCTATAGGCCTGCTCAATACCCCATGGATTACTTGCTCCTTCATTCTTTGCGGTGCTCAGCATTAAGCCTCTAGGCGCTATCAGCGCCATGAAATGATTTTGGTCGACGGGAAGCTTATTCTCCCGACCGATAAAAAAACGTAAGCGAGGATGGAACCATGAAGGTTGAGCAGCCGACAATAAAGCAATATCTTCTACATCATATTGTTGGTTAGCATATCGCCATGGCACTTCCGCACCCGAACCCCCACTGCTCGGAATAACAGCTTTTATACGTTCGTCAAATGCAGCAGCCATTAGCGCCAGTTTACCATTTCTGGAATGACCGCTCAGGGCAATTCTTTCTTTATCGACAATAGGCAAGGTGTACAAATAATCAAGTGCCTTGAACGTACCGAATGCTCGTCGCATCAAACGGGTAAAATCATACTTTCCAGACCATATCTCAGCATATTTTTCCGTATCATCTTTCGCGTCCGATGCGGCGTAAACACAGGCCATATAGCCTCTTCTTACAGCAATCTGAGCCCATCCTCTGTGATTCCACTGGGTCATAAAAATCGGAAAAGGGCCATTCCCCTGTGGAATCATTAGTTCGAGTGTTAGTTTGGCCTTCTCTTGCGGACCGAAGGTTAACTCCACCATTTGAAGCATAGTTGAACCCTCTTTCTTTTCACTCAGAACCTTTACCTTGAAATTCATGGGAGATTGAGGATAAGTGCCGGTAATGTAATATTCAAGTTGCTCCTTCATCCAACGGCGCTTTTCTTCCCAGTGTTTCGCAGAAATGACAGGAATATTTTTGCCACCTTCATCCAGAATGAGCGGATCGGGAAGAAAAGGTATTGAAGGCATTCTATCAAAATCCGGTGGAAGTTCACCCGTTCGTTTGAGCCAATCCTTGAATGTTTCATCTAGAAATGAAAGCCGACCATTACTTAACTTATCTGCAGGCAACACCTTCATGATCTTGGCAAGATTTTCTTTCCGTTTCAAACTGTCTTTTTGTGCAGAATCAGTGATTTTATTTTGAGCAAAGGCTATTGTTGCTAATCCGAAAAAGAAAGTCAGGCAAAGGGTTCTGATCGTTTGTTTAGTCAAAAATGCAAGTAGTTGATTTTTCATCATGGCATTTGATAGTTTTCTATTGATTATCGGATATGAAGATATAAATTCTCACTCTGCTGGAAGGTAGTGTTGGTATTTTAATAAAGGAGTGTGTTTGAGCGCTGCTCTGAACGCTAAGGACAGGCAGATGGCAATCAGACTGATTTTTTTCCAATGACCCTGAAGGGGTCGGTTAGACACATAATTATAAGAGTAATATATAGGTAGTTATTATGAAAATGGAGGGAGCAAGGGAGGTTCCCGCCTTCACGGGATCCGATAATTATCGGATGGCAAACTTTTTGGGGAGTGAGGGAAATTCCAGCCTTCGCTTGAATCGATTAAGGATTAGGCTCCTCCACAGCATATATTTTATTTAGAACAAGAACTATTCATAAAGATCATTCACATCCGCATTTGCCAGTTCAATCAAAAAATTAGATACCTTCAACGTCACAGCCTTAAAGTATTGTTCCCCTTTATCTTTTGTTGCAAATTTGGGGTTTCCTACTCCGGTGTCTTTAGTGATTTGCGACCATTTCCGCTCTGCCCAAGCCCAGCCTTCTAAAAAAGCCTTGATTTTGTATCTCTTTTCCTTACCATCACCGGCCTCCTCTAATGGTAGAGCTAAATTTGGAGTCAGATATTGAATCAGACTGGTTTCCATTTCATCGGCATGGTCACCATCCTCTTCAAAGAATTGCATTTTATTTACTGCCTGAAACCAATTACAGGTGCTAAGAAACATTTTTGGATATTTTAATCCCAACTCCCTAACCATCGTTCGGAAATCATTTCCACCATGGCCATTCAAAATCAATAACTTAAAAATATTTGAACGTTGAAGCACTTCAATAAGGTCTGATATGATAGCCAACTGAGTACTTGGATAAACATTCAAATCTAATTTTATGTCGGCTTGTCCGGTATTAACTCCAAAAGGAACTGTAGGCAAAACAATGATCTTCGCACCACTTTCCCAGGCAATTTTTGCAGCTTCTGCAGCAATATGGTCTGCTTCAATCACATCTGTCGAATAAGGCAAATGATAATTATGTGCTTCCGTAGCCCCCCAGGGAAGAATGGCCAGGCCGTAATTAGTATCTTTTATAGATTTCCAGTTATTTTCAGCTAAAATGTAAGGTCTTATCATTTTTTGTGTTTTTACGGATTCGTTTCGATATAGACGGGTCTGAAGACTTCTATTCATTTAATAATCCGTGGAGTCACTGCGCTAAACTCTACGGAAAGTTAGGGCTACGGATTGTGAAGATATTTCTACTATCTCATTTTTTTCAAACCCTAGTAATCCTAAAGTCAGTCCATTTACCCATCAACACAATTTACCTACTTCTTAAACTTGCCATAAACCGCCTCACCAGGAAAAGCAGAATCATTTGACTTACCATTCCTTAACATAAATACCCCATTGACCAATACATATTCAATACCTTCCGAAAACACTAAACCTTTCTCATAAGTAGACTTGTCAATTACTGTGTTCGGATTAAAAATGGTAATGTCTGCATCCGCACCAACTTGTATTCTTCCTTTGAAGCGCATCATGGGAGCTATATTTTCTAATCGTTTAGCCGGAAGAAATGTCATTTTTTCAATGGCTGTATTCAAATCAATCACTTTATCCTCTCTCACATATTTTCCCAATACTCGCGAAAATGTACCGGCAGTACGCGGATGAGCCAATTTCGCATAAGCCATTCCGTCGGAAGCAATCATCACACCAGGAGCTGCAACTCCGGTTTTAATCCATTCGGGTTTCATCAGGTGCGCGATAACTGCACCACCTTCTTTTCTGTACTTTTCAAAAGTTTCTTTGGTAAGCCGTTCTCCTGTATTAACCCACTGAAGGTCATTGTAAGAGGCCTCTTTTTCTTTCTGCCATCCTTCATCGAACATGGCACTTTGAATCAAGGTGGAGCCTGCTGTATAAGGGTACATCTCGGCTGAAATATCGAAACCTCTTTTTTGGGCCTGGCTTACCATATCTACTGCAAATTGAATTTGATCTCTCGAAACACTATTGATATGCACGATATGTAAAGGAGCTTTTGTGAGTATAGCATCTGAAATTACCTCCTGAATCGAGATGATACCTGCATTCCGAACATGGGTGTAAACAAGGGAGTTAATCTCACCGGCCAAATTAAATACACTATACAATTCAGCTGGCTTTGAAAATGGCAAATAACCGATTGGGGCGCCAATACCGATGCCACCTTCCGCTAAGGAAGTTTTCACATTGGCAAGGGTTCTTGCCGTCTCTTCAGCAGTGAGATGTACATTGGCCGCCGGACCAACCGCATCCATGAGCACACCTATATCTGATTCGCCTTTGGCTGTCTTTACGCGTAAATCTTTTGCAGCCTGCTTAAATTTATCTATTGCTTTTAATCGCTCAAATGGCCAGCAAACACTGGCACCGAAATTAATTAGCGCCTTTCCGGTTCTTGATTGGTACCAGGCACCCAGATGTTCAATACCCCATTCCAACTCCAAGGATGTGGTAACACCATCATGCAATTGGTATATTTGCTCGGCATTACTGCGTCCATGAGCATGCAAATCAATAAAGCCCGGAGCGACCACCAAACCACTTACATCAATAACCTCTTTTCCCTGCAAGGGTTCAGTGCTGATTTGTACAATGCGCTTGTTTACTATCCCAACATTTCTTATCGCGTCCAGTTTGGTTTCCGGGTCTATCACGCGACCATTTTTCAGTACAATGTCAAACATGTTATTTGACTGGGCCTGAGCAAAATTTAAAGACGCATTTGTCAGGAAAAAGATGAAAAATAATACCTTGAAAAGCTTAATCATAATTGTTTATTTAAGAAATTCCAATATAAAAATAAGTACGCTAAATAATGAAATAAAAGTCCCCAATCAAGCAGCTTTTACTGTAAATCAGAAAAATTACCTAACCTGCTATTTCCCAAATAACAGTCAAATTGTTTATTAACGCAAAAATTTTATCACTACTTTAGCCAAATCCAACCATCGAACGCAAATGAAGCTTAAATTAAAATTCTTCGCATTTTCTACTCTGATATCACTGGCTGCCTGCCATGTGAATGGGCCTAAATTATCCGATGAAGACGGACTCAATGCTTTCAGTGCAGATAGTTTAAAACTGCATGTTGCTGAGCTATCGCATGATTCATTGCAGGGCCGTAAACCATTTACCGTGGGAGAGGCAAAAACGATAGCTTATTTGCAAAGGCAATTCAAAGCTGTTGGATTAGAACCTGGAAATGGAGATAGCTATATTCAGGAAGTTCCGATGGTCAATATTCAGACAGCGGCAGCAGCAGATATGCTGGTAACTACATCAAAAGGAAGTTTTAAACTGAAAGGCTTTGAGGATTATGTGGTCTGGTCTGATAAGATCACTGATCAGGTAAGCTTCGAGAATGATGAAGTGATTTTTGCGGGGTATGGTGTGGTAGCACCAGAGTATAACTGGAATGATTATGCAGGAATAGATGTCAGGGGTAAGGTCGTCATGGTGATGGTGAATGACCCGGGATTTGCTGTAGGAGATGCGAGCTTATTTAAAGGCAAAACAATGACTTATTATGGCCGCTGGACCTACAAATTTGAAGAAGCTGCGCGCCAGGGCGCAAAAGGTTGTCTGATTGTACATACCACCGAGGGCGCCAGTTATCCTTTTACCGTCATTCAGAATAATTGGAATTCATCCAAACTGAGACTGGATGACCGTGGAAAAAACAATGTTTATACGGATATCAATGGATGGCTTTCGCTTCCGGCTGCAAAGCGTTTGATAGCGGCGGCCGGAAAGGATTCTACTAATTTCTTCTCTCAGGCCGATAAAAAAGGATTTAAACCCCAGGCTTTGGATCTCAAACTAAGCACTAATATCGCAGTTAAAACCATATTCAACAAATCGCAAAATGTAATCGGGAAAATTACAGGCAGTAAACGCCCGGATGAAGTGATCATTTACACTTCCCACTGGGATCACCTTGGTATAGGCAAAGCCGATGAAACCGCCGACTCCATCTATAACGGTGCATTTGATAATGCCAGTGGTACTGCCGGTTTAATCGAACTGGCGCGGGCATTTAAGAGTATGAAAGTTCAGCCGGAACGTAGCATTATTATACTGGCGGTCACTGCTGAAGAACAAGGTCTTTGGGGATCAGCCTATTATGCTCAGAATCCTGTTTATCCAACATCAAAAACAGTAGCAAATATTAATATCGATGGTTTAAATCCTTTTGAGAAAACAAGAGACATCATAATTGTTGGCGAAGGTCAATCGGAACTGGAAGAATACCTCAAAGAAGCGGCAGAAAAAGTTGGTCGGGTGATTGCATTTGAAAATCATCCCGAAGCAGGATATTACTACCGCTCTGATCATTTTAATTTTGCTAAAGTTGGTGTCCCTGCATTGTACACATCTAATGGTATTGACGTCATTGGCAAGGAACCAGGCTATGGCGAAAAAAGAGATGCTGAATATACCGAGAAACATTACCACCGTCCTTCGGATGAATTTAATCCTGCCACCTGGACATTTGAAGGTGGGTTAGACGATTTAAAATTGTTCTTTCAGGTAGGAAAACGCCTGACATTTGAGGAGAAAATGGTCCGATGGAAGAATGGTTCGGAATTTAAGGGGATAAGGGAAAAGAAATAATCAGTTAAATTACCTTTGATCTGTTTGGCGCCTGGGCAAGCACCGCATGGTTAAGATTGTCATTGTCAGCGCGATCCTCTACGCCACAAATCAGAACTTTTTATCTGAGTGCGATTCCGGCCCCCAGCCGAAATCTTCTTTTTAGCCCACAATGTATTATCATCGCGGACTTAACCCAAAACCTAATTTTTGGCTTGGCATACTCAAACCACAACCTAGTTCTCTGCCATTTCCTGCTTCATCCACAAGCTAATTCTCTATCAAGGCATGCTCAAACCTTCGCCTCACGAATAAGATCAAATTCTATTTAAACTATATTTACCTTTGCCACTTCTATGAATAAAGAACTGCTAAGAAAGATTTTTGCACTCAGCCTTTTAATCCTGATTTCCGGAAATGGATTTAGTCAGATGAAGCTGATCAAAAAACTGCTGTCGAATGAGGCTGATTCTACGCGAAGTAGCAGTTTCCTTCCTCTGCCGGCTCTTGGCTATGCTCAAGAAACCGGAGTGGAGATTGGTGGCGCTGGTCTTTATTCTTTTTATACTGACCGAAAAGACAGCTTAAACCGCATTTCGAGGCTTAACGGAATGGTAACGGTTACAACCGAAAAACAAAGTAATTTTTCATTAAGATCTGATATCTGGACACCCGGAAACAAGTATCATTTAACCTCTGAATTACGGTATAGAAATTTCCCCTTTAATTTTTATGGTATCGGTAATTCTACGCTACAATTGAATGAAGACCCCATTACCCAAAAACTGTTCAGGTTAAGTGCAGGGATAGAAAAAATATTTTTTAAAAATAGTTATACCGGATTGAGTTTTAACTATGAGTCGCAACGATTTGAAGATAAAATTACAGGAGGTATTTTTAGTATAAACCCTGATATTATTGGTAAGGCTGGCGGACGGGTTCTTTTTATGGGAATTACACAAATGTTCGACAGCCGAAATACAAATACCTATACCAGGAAAGGAACCTTTTTGAGATTAAACTACTCATATGCTCCCGATTTTTTTGGTGCTGATCAATTCTCCGGCAGCTTATTCAGAGTTGATTTTCGCAACTTTCAAAGTTTGAGCAAAAAATTAACTTTAGGTTTAAACGCTGACTACCAATCGATTAATGGTAGTAATGTTCCTTTCTATCTGCTCCCCCAACTGGGAAGTGATGAAATGATGCGTGCCTATTACACCGGACGATTCCGTGATCAAAATTTATTGGCGCTTCAAAGTGAGATTCGGCTTAGAATTAATCCACGTTTCGGTATGACCACATTTATCGGTGCTGGTAATGTATATTCAGATTGCAAGCTAAAGTTGATCCGACTAAAACCAAGTATCGGCGGCGGATTCAGGTATTTCTTTGATGTCGAAAAAGGTCTAAACGTAAGAATAGATTATTCAGTTGGCGAGCAAAATCCCGGAGAAAAGAGACAAAGTGGTTTTTACCTAAGTTTGGGTGAAGCGTTTTAATACTAACTCCCTAATGGTTTATATCCACCCCGTCATTTAGAATGATTGATAAGGATTGCTCTACTTGGTAATACTCCCAACCTGAGGAGAAATCTCTTGATTAATTGCCTGGACTTTGATAAAAATAAATACCATCATGAAAAGCTCTGATTAGAACAACAGATTTCTCCAAAACATAAATGATAACTTTAAGAATGATCTACTGCCGCTGTGTTCAATATGACTATGATGCCTAATTTTTAGAAAACAATCCCAAGCCAGCAGTACAACTAATGAATTTACTATTTTGCATCATTAAAAGCTCCTAAAGTTTATCCTCATGTTCAAAGTAAACTATTTTATGCTAGTCATTGCCATGATTTTTATGAACTCCTGCACGAGGAAAATCGATTCTAAGGATAGTGAGTTGAATGCCCTGGCAGAGCAATATGTACAACTCGGATTAAATATTGGTCAGTACGATCCTGATTTCGTAGATGCCTATTATGGCCCTGATTCATTGAAACCCATAATAGATAAACTGGATGTATTTCCTAAAGACAGCCTGTTAAGTTCTGTTGCCCTTTTAAAAGCTAAACTCAGTGCAATTTCAGCTCAGCTCAGCGATACAGGTAAAATGCGTGCCAGATGGATTTCCAGGCAACTCACTGCCTTTGACCGAAGAATCCGAATATTTTCTGGCGAGTTCGAAAGCTTTGATGTTGAATCAAAGGATCTCTATGGAGTCTCAGCGCCGGTTTATTCTGAAGCCCATTATGCTGCTCTGTTAGATTCTCTGAACAAAATACTTCCCGGAAATGGGCATATTCAAATTCGCTTTCAAAAGCTGGCCAATCAATTCATTATTCCCAAAGACAAAATAGATACCCTGTTCCGAATAACAATTGCCGAAGCCCGAAGGCAAACTATGAGTCATTATAAGCTTCCTTTAAATGAATCTTTCAGTATTGAATATGTAAATAACAAGCCCTGGAGTGGATACAATTGGTACAAAGGTCATTTCAAGAGTATCATTCAAATCAATACCGATACACAGATTTTTTTGGATCGAATTATCGATGTAGGCAGCCATGAAAGTTATCCTGGACACCATGTATATAACTTACTTTTGGAAAAAAATCTATACCGCGACAAGGGATGGGTTGAAATTTCATTGTATCCTTTGTTCAGTCCCCAATCATTCATTGCCGAGGGAAGTGCCAATTATGGGGTTGAGTTGGCTTTCCCAGGTTTAAATAAGCTCAAATTTTCTATGGAGTATCTATTGCCCTTAGCAGGCCTTGATACCACAAACCTGGATCTCTATTTTAAGGCTATTGCAATCAGATCACAACTTAATTATGCCAGAAATGAGGCGGGAAGAGGCTTAATAAATAAAACCATGGATGAAAAACAGGCATTAGCTTGGATGATGAACTATTGTCTATACGATGAAGAAACCGCCTTAAAATCAATTTCCTTCATCAAAAAATATCGTAGTTATATTATCAATTATAACTATGGGATGGACCTGCTCAAAAATTATGTTGAATCGAAAGCAGAAGACGAAAAAAAACGATGGGAGGTTTTCGGAAACCTGCTCAGTAATCCTGTTTTACCCAAAGACCTGTTAATCAAATAAATAAATATCTTTATCAGGTGAAAAAAATACTCATAATTCTCTTATTGTTACCTCTGACCGTTTCATCCCAGAGCAATAGATTCAAAGAAAAAGGAATTAAGATTGACAATTATGTAAATACTTTACTCAGAGATTGGAATATTCCCGGACTGGCCTTGGTTATTGTTCATAAAGATCGGATTATTTACACCAAAGGATATGGCTACCGCGATCTGGAAAACAAACTCCCTGTTACCGAGACCACACTTTTTCCGATTGCATCAAATACTAAATTGTTTACTGCTACTCTGGCCACACAACTTGCCACAGAGGGTAAATTAAATCTGGATTTACCCATTAAGCAATATGTACCGGAAATCAATTTTTACAATCCAGAGTTAAATTTTAAGGTCACCTTTAGGGATTTATTAAGTCACCGTACCGGGCTACCGGCTTATGATGGTATTTGGTTAAATGCATCTTTCCAAAGAAAGGAACTTTTGAACAAAATATCGTACATGAAGCCGGAACTCGGTTTTAGAGAAGGATATATTTACAATAATAACATGTATACTTTAGCCGGAATCGGAATTGAAGCGATAAGCGGTAAAAGTTGGGAGGAAAACATTCAAGAGCGGATTTTTAAGCCTCTGGAGATGACCTCAAGTGGATTCACAGGTGTTGGAGCCCATCCGGAAGAGCATGCCTTGTCCTATTTTCAGGCAGAAGGTAGCGGTAAGCTGACCCCTCGTACCTTCATAGCGCAATCTGAAACACTTGCTCCGGCAGGTAATATCTATTCCAATATGATTGATATGAGCCAATGGCTGATCTTACAGGTTAATGGCGGAAACTATAAAGGGAAGCAGGTTATCGCTACAACTGCGGTTCAAGAAACTAAGATTCCAAATGCAATATCTGACAAAATAGGCCGGTATGATGAATTATCTAATTCAGTTTATGCCTTAGGGCGAATGCTTCAGACCTATAAAGGCACTAAAATGATCAGTCATACCGGATCAATTGATGGTTTTTATTCCAATTTAACTTATTTGCCAAGTGATAGTTTAGCTCTATTTATCGTACATAATTCCTTTTCAGCAGGTTCGCTTCGTTCGGTGATGAACCTTCCACTTATCGATATCCTAAAGGATAGAGAAATAACCAACTGGAGTGCCCGATATAGAAAAGATTATCTGGAATCACAGGAAAAAAATAAGAAAACTGTCGATGAAATCAATGCATCACAAGTTAAAAATACGCTCCCTTCTCATTTAGCATTGGCCTACACCGGCAAATTCAGTCACCCGGTATACGGTGACATTCTGATTGGCCTACAAAACAATAGCCTTCAATTAAAATACAGAAGTTTAAATGCAACCCTGCATCACTGGCATTATGATCAATTTATTACGATGGAGGATGGCCGAGGTTTTCCGGATATGCGGATCAGTTTTCTAACAAATGATAAAGGAGAGATCGACCGTATCAGTACCCGCCCCTTTGGAGATCCGCTTACGGAATTTGTCAGGGTGAAATAAGAAATGAAAATTCAGTTGATGTTTTGTATTATGAATTCTATTTCCATAATTTACAAATCATTATAAAAATCAAACCCTTAAATAATAAGCCATACTAAATTCCATGAAAAAATTATTAATTCTTCTCCTGGTCTGTTCTGTAAGTATCATAAGCTTCAGCCAGACCATCATAAATTCAACACCTGAAGCCGCAGGCTTTTCATCAGAGCGACTAAAACGACTTGACAATGCCATGAATGAATGGGTAGAAAAAGGATATATGAACGGAGGGGCTGCTTTAATCATACGTGATGGTAAAATCGCTTATTATAAAGCAAATGGGTATAATGATTTAGATACGAGAGCGCCGCTTCAAAAGGATGGCATCTTTAGAATTGCATCACAAACCAAGGCCATTACCAGCGTAGCCATTATGATGTTGTTTGATGAAGGTAAGCTATTATTGACCGATCCGGTTTCAATGTATATTCCTTCATTTAAAAAGCAAAATGTTCTCGTTGAATTTAACCCGAAAGATACAAGCTACACCACAGTGCCTGCAAAAAGGGAGGTAACCATCAAAGATCTAATGACTCATACTTCAGGATTAGGCTACGCTCAAGTTGGTTCAAAGGAAGCAAATGCGATCTATGCGAAAAACAACATTACGGCAGGTTTGGGTGTAAAAGACAGAACACTACTCCAGGCTATGACGCGCCTGGGTGAAATGCCTTTAATGCATCATCCCGGTGAGAAATTTACTTACGGACTGAACACCGATGTTCTGGGTTGTTTGGTTGAGGTAATATCCGGAATAAGTCTGGATGAGTTCTTCAGAACCCGGATTTTTGAGCCTTTAGGAATGAAAGATACCCATTTCAACTTACCTCAGTCCAAAGCAAATCGTCTGGTCAACCTGTATACTGAAACCCCACAGGGTAAATTAGTGAAAGCTACAGGGGGTATGTTAAACAGTCAGGCAACACCTAATTACCCATTGGTACCACATACTTATTATTCAGGTGGTGCCGGTTTAAGCTCTACCCTTTATGACTATGGTATCTTCCTTCAGATGCTCTTAAATAATGGCATTTACAATGGGAAAAGATTTTTGGGCCGTAACACGGTAAGAATGATGACCACTAACCAAATCGAGGGTGTTTCTTATGCCAGTGGAACTTTCGGTTTGGGCTTCGGAGTAGTTACTGATCAAAATAGTGGCAGCGCTCCCGCACAGGTTGGAACATTTAACTGGGGTGGCGCTTTCGCAACTTCTTATTGGGTTGATCCTAAAGAAAAAATGGTTTACCTTTTTTATCGCCAGTTACAGGCCAGAACGCATAATGAAGTGGTAGAAAAATTCAGGGCCTTAACTTATCAGGCTATTAACGATTGATACGGCCTGTACCTATTAAATTAAAAAGATGAAAAAAATACTCCCCCTTGCAGGAATAGTGCTGTGTTCTTTTGTGGTTCAGACTCAGGTAAATGCCGACCTACTTATTCGGAATGGGAAAATTTATGATGGTACGGGAAACTCCTGGTATTACGGTGATTTAGCAATAAAAGATGGGAAGATTATTAAAACAGGATATGTTACGAATATTCGTGCAAGCAAAATGATTGATGCACAAGGATTACTGGTAGCTCCCGGCTTCATTGATGTTCATGGTCATATAGAAGGGGGAATTATTACAAATCCATTGGCCAATAATTATATTTTCGATGGTGTAACTACCGTTATAACCGGTAATTGTGGTGGATCTGCGGATAATATCAAAAGCTTTTTAGAGGAGATTAATCGGATTCGCACATCCATAAATGTGGCAAGCTTGATTGGACATAATACGGTCCGCGCTCAGGTGATGAACCGCGACGATCGTAAGCCGACGGTATCAGAGCAGCAAAAAATGGACGCTCTGGTGGATCAGGCGATGAAGGAAGGTGCGGTTGGATTATCTACAGGATTGATTTATATACCGGGAACTTATGCAGAAACCGAAGAGGTAATCGCCTTAGCAAAAGCTGCTGCAAAGAATAAAGGTGTTTATGCTTCACACATCCGTAATGAAGAGAACTAGGCGGTTGAAGCTGTTAAAGAAGCCATTAATATCGGGAAAGAGGCATCTATTCCTGTTCAGATTTCGCATTTTAAAATTGGGGGAAAATCAAACTGGGGAAAATCAGATGTCACCTTAAGTTTGGTTAAAGAAGCCAGGACAAATGGTTTGGATGTCACTATTGATCAGTATCCATACACCGCGAGTAGCACCAATCTCGGAATTCGTTTACCTGACTGGGCTTTTGCGGGCGGAAATGATTCATTGAAATCACGGCTGAACACACCTTTAACCCGGGTCCAAATCAAAAAAGAAATGCTGGCACAACTTGCCGGCTATAAATTTAAGAATTACAGTTATGCCGTGGTAGCCAACTACCCATCAGATACGAGCATGAATGGTAAGAACATTTCGGAGATCAATATTCTGATGGGCCGAAAAAGAAATACCAAAGAAGAAGCTGAAACCATTATGGATATGGTTGAGAAGGGTGGTGCCCAAATGATATATAACAGCATGAATGAGGATGATGTAAAGAACATCATGAAGTATCCTTTCAGCATGTTTGGAGCAGATGCAGGTGTACCCGTACCCCGCAAAGGAATGCCGCATCCACGCGGTTACGGCACTAATGCCAGGGTATTGGGAAAATATGTACGGGACGAAAAAGTAATTACAATGGAGGATGCTATCAGGAGGATGACTTCACTGGCAGCACAGAAATTCGGATTGACTGATCGCGGACTTTTACTTCCCAATTATGCTGCAGATATTGTGATTTTCAGTGAAAGCGAGGTAAATGATATGGCTACCTTCCTTAAACCACATGCCTATTCCAAAGGATTTAAATATGTGATCGTAAATGGAGAACTGGTGTTGGAACAGGAGAAACATTTAGGTATAAAAAGTGGGAAAGCATTGTATGGTCCGGCTTATCTGACTGATTGAAATCCGATGACTATACGAAGTCCAGACGAAATTTTTGGGTATAACTAATCAAAAACGATTGTACCACCATATCTACAGCTTCCAATCTATTTCAGTAAATTATTGACCTTTATTGCCTGAAGAGCCTTCATCCTTGTGAGCTAATGCCAAGCCCTGGGTGAATTTTAAGTACCAAAAAAAAGTGAAAAATAGAAGCACTAAAATTGAATCAAGAATTTGATTTTCTAGCTTATATTTTCAACTTACCCGGACACAACAAATTTCTTTTGCTGAACCCGGCACCGGCTTACTCATTCCTTCTTAGAGTAGTTCTAATGTAACATTTACTCTTGTTTGAAACATTTTAAAAAATTTTACATCTATATTTGAGTATTATCACTTGTTATCATGGGAATTTTAAAATTTTTATTCATTACAATTTGTATCCTTTGGCTTATCAAAATGATAGCCCGTGTACTTTTACCGATCGCATTTCAAAAAATGATGACCAAAGCACAAGAACAAGCTAATCAACGTTATCAACAGCAACATCAACAACGTCCCGATGGTCGCGTCAGGGTAGATTATATGCCACCGAAGGATAAGAATCTCGGTGATCAAGGCGGTGATTTTGTTGATTATGAAGAAATTAAGAATCCTTGATTTTATTGACGGCCATTCCTTTTTTTCATTATTCTGAATCAGTAAAAGCTTTCTCTTTTTTCAGATATTTTTCGCTGAATTTTTAATATTTAAGATTTATTTCAATAAAGCTACCTGACAAGCCTTGAAGGTTTAAGCTTTTTTCTATTTTTGACATTCAACTAATTTAAGCAGAATGAATAACTGGTTTAAAAGCAATGGGGTGCATCTGGCCATAATCGGAATTTTTATTGCCTTATGTTTTGTGTATTTCAGTCCGGCATTACAAGGAAAAGCCCTCTATCAGAGTGACGTCCTCATGGCTCAGGGTATGCAAAAGGAGATTATGGATATAAAAGCAAAGGAAGGAAAGGGGCCATTGTGGACAAACTCTATGTTTGGCGGTATGCCCGCCTTTCAAATTTGGGTTCAGTATCCTAATAACGTAACAACGTATATAATTTCATTCTTCAAGATTGTTTTTCCAAATCCAATCGATACTGTTTTATTATACCTTTTAGGAGCTTACCTGTTGTTCTGTGTGTTAAGAATAAATCCTTGGCTTGCAGCGGCAGGAGCTATTGCTTTTGCATTTTCATCCTATAATTTCCAAATTATCGACGCCGGACACAGCAATAAGGCAATGGCAATTGCATTTTTCCCGCCAATTTTAGCCGGAATTATTATGGCTTTTCGTAAGCAATACCTTACCGGTGCTATCTTGACAGCATTATTTCTAGCCATTGAGATTAGAACCAATCATATTCAGATGACCTATTATCTGTTTATTGCTCTGCTTATTTTTGTTGGTATTGAACTTTATCATGCAGTTAAAGCAAAAGCGTTACAAGATTTTCTGAAATCCTTTGGATATCTGGTTGCCGCAGCCATTCTTGCTGTCGCCGTTAATGCCGGGATGTTATGGACAACTTACGAATATGGTGCTGAAACAATCCGAGGCAAATCAAATTTAAAAACCGAAAAATCAGAGCCGAATAATGGTTTAGACCGTGATTATGCTTATCAATGGAGTCAGGGAATTACTGAGAGTCTGACATTTTTGGTGCCAAATGCATACGGAGGTGCCTCCGGAGCAGGTAATCTGGACGAGAATTCAAAAGTTGCAAAAACCTTGTCAACTAAAGGAATTCCGGCTGAACAAATTTTGCCGGCAATGCAGCAATTATCACAGACTGGATTAAGCACTTATTGGGGGGATAAACAATTTACTTCAGGACCATGGTATTTTGGTGCAATTATTTGTTTTCTTTTTGTTCTCGGTTTGTTCACAGTAAAAAGCAGAATAAAATGGTGGATATTGAGTGCAAGCTTTTTATGTCTATTACTCTCATTTGGAAGGCATTTTCCATTCCTTTCTGATCTATTTTTCGATTATTTCCCACTCTATAATAAATTCAGAGCGGTTGAATCTATTTTGGTTATTACAGCATTTCTCATCCCGATACTGGCAATTCTTGCTGTTAAGGAAGTTGCATTTGCTTCCGAAGATCCAAAAAAACAGAGCAAAAACCTTTTAAAAAGTTTATATGTTACCGGTGGTTTCCTATTGATACTGGTAGCCTTTCCAACTGTTTTATTAGATTTTAAAACACAAAATCATGCCGAATTTATTGAGCAATTAACGCAAGTCACCAATGGAGACCGGGAATTTTCAGAATCAATTGCAAAAGCATTGATAGAAGATAGAATAAGTTTAGCAAGAATGGATGCCTTACGTTCTCTAATCTTTGTAATCTTAGGTGCAGGCCTGGTTTGGGCATTAATCAAAAAGAAAATGAATCCACAGGTCACATTTATCCTATTGGCTACGGTGATTTTAGTTGATATGTGGACCATCGACAGAGGTTATCTAAATAATGAAAAATTTGTAGATAAAAATGTGTTGGCGCAACAGTTCAAATCAAGAGATGTTGATCAAATCATTCAAAGAGATGGATCATATTATCGTGTACTTGACCTTGCATCCGGAAATCCCTTCTCCAATTCAATTCCATCATACTTTCACAAAAGCATTGGTGGTTATCACGCAGCGAAATTGAAAAGATACCAGGAGGTGCTGGATAAACAGTTTAATGGCGCCATAAATGAAGATGTTCTGGATATGCTGAATACAAAATATCTAATTACTTCTGATCAAAACGGGCAGAAAGAAACTATGGTAAACCGTGGCACTGCTGCAGGAAATGCATGGTTTGTTCAAAATGTAGAGTATGTCAAAAGTGCCGATGAAGAAATGCTTGCCATAAGCAGCTTCGATCCAAAAAAGGTGATGGTTGTTCATGAAGAATTTAAACCGCTTATAGACATAAAAAAGGTTGGTTATGATTTGAATGGCTTTATCAGACTGACCAATTACCATCCGGATCACTTGACCTATGAATATACCTCTGGCCGTGATGCCCTGGCGGTATTTTCAGAAATATGGTATGATAAAGGCTGGAATGCCTATGTTGACGGAGAAAAAATCCCTCATTTCAGAGCAGACTACCTTTTAAGAGCCGCTCAATTACCTGGCGGAAACCATAAATTTGAATTCAAATTCGAACCTAAATCCTATTATACCGGTGAAATTATTTCGCTGATGGCTTCTATACTACTTGTTTTGGGTTTGGCTTATGTGATCTACATAGAAACAAGGAGTAAAATTCAGGGGACTGCAAAAGCGTAAACCTTAATTAGGATGAGCGAAAATAATTATTGGCCTTAGAATGTTTTAAGCGCGAAGAGAAATCTCATGATCAAGAGCAGCACCCAACATCAACAGATTTCTACACAACGCGAATACAGCCTTGAGAAGATGATACCACCCATGTGTTCGAAATTACGGGGCCGTACAACTTACAACTCCCTCAATCATTCGTCCTTCCGTGTCTAAGGTAGTACCATGCTAAATTTCCGGCAATCACCAAATGATTAAAAATATTGGGAATGAGTCCATAATGCTTTGAAAAGATATTAAACCGTTCAATCAAACTCTGGCGGTGTTTTTTCTTTGACATTCCACCAACGAGGTATTTTGCAACAAATATTTTTGTATTCACAATCTTTACAGCCTGCTTAGCTGCTTTTATTACCCAATCAATATCTGCACTTAATTTATATCGGGAATCAAATGGTTCAGTCAGAGCCCTACGAATGTAGACGGCCTGGTGACTGATACTCATTCCATACTTAAAATCTTTCCAAGTAAACGATTCAGGAGTCTTATGCCTCCTTTGTCCCAGACTTTTCCAGTTTTCATCGTACATCTCAGTCTCCCCATAATAAATGTCTGCATCGGGAGCAGAGGCGAATACATTCTCCACTGTATCAGAAGCGTAAATTTCATCACCGGAATTCATAAACAAAACATAATCACCAGTTGCCAGCGCCAGTCCCTTATTCATTGCATCATAAATGCCTTTATCCTTCTCAGAAATTAGCATAACCAGTCTATGTTGATATTTTTTCAGGATTTCCAGTGTCCCATCAGTCGAGGCACCATCAATCACCAGGTATTCAATATGAGGATAGGTTTGATTCAATACCGAAAGAACCGTACGTTCGATATCCCGGGCATTATTATAAACAATCGTAATGACAGTTAATTTAGGCTGAAACATGATTCTTTAGCAATGATTCATATAATTCGATATGCCGGCGAGCAATAATATGCTCAGAAAAATCATCTTCAATTTTTTTTCGGGAATTCGCACTCAGTACCTGAGGGTTGGCCGAATAAACCCATGCTATTCCTCTTGCAAGGTCCTCAGAAGAACGATACTCCGCAAGGTAACCATTTTGCTGATGCTGTACCATATCCGGTATTCCACCCGTTTTAAAGGCAACAACCGGGGTGCCACATGCCAGGCTCTCCATTACGGTATTTGGAAGATTATCTTCGAGTGAAGGAGCCAGAAAAACATCGGCCGCACTATAACAAATAGCCAGCTTTTCATCATCGAAAATAGTCCCGAGAAAAGTAGTTTTGATTGGAAAATCAGGAACATTCTTTGCGTCCCTGTTACCAAAAATGATTAATTCCATGTGATTAGGATCAAGATCATAATTCGTGGCAAATAATTCTATCGCGTCAACTAAATAGCTTGTCCCTTTGTGCATATCCAAGCGGGATGGCATAAAACCGCTCATCATAATGAATTTTTCAGTTGCCAAACCGTGTAGTTTTCTGGCCGAAGTTTTATCATATGGCTTAAAAACATCCTTATCCAGAGTATTAGGAATGTTTATCACCTTCACCGAACTGAGTAAACTACTCATCCGAACCGAATCAGCCATCCACCTTCCAGGGGCAATTACGGTAAAATTCAATCTTGAATAGGCTTTTTTCTTTTGAAGCCAGATCTCATGAGAACTGTCATCCGGATTGGAATTTTTAAGCACCGGACAATTACCACATTCCTTGAGGAAATGATCACATTCATACCGCACATGGCATCCGCCGGTAAAGGCATTGCTGTCGTGGAAAGTCCAAACTATCGGTTTATTCAAAGTCGACAATTTTGCAAGATCAGCGGGTCTTAAGAAAGCATGATTGATCCAGTGCAGATGGATGATATCAGCAGATTCAAGCAGCTTAAGTTTTGAAATATCCCTGCCCCAAATCGGAAAAGAAAATGGTATGGGTAGCGGCTTGGTGAAAAACTTAGAGTAATATCGTTCTAGAATGATTCCAAATGCCGTAAACCATTTATTGAAAAAGCCTTTGGATAGATTAATAAACTCCGGATTATTCCTGAAAAGAAAATTAACAGCCAGCACAGAGTCTAGCCCTTCGGCTTTCAAGGCTTTATTCAGGCGCATACATGCACGTCCGGCCCCGCCATTACCTGCATATGAATTAAGATGTATAATTCTCACTATCCCAAAAATACAATTCATATTACTAACAGAAAGATTTTAAGGAAAACAAATTGCTTTGTTTGCTATTTTAACCAGCATATCTAAAATTTTGTTTTCTTTGCTGATGCATGGGAAATCAATTAACTGACAGACAATTCTGGACTAACTATTGGGAATCTAAAACCGATTTGGCAATTCATATCGATAAGAATTACCTTTTTCATCAACAATTAGAAAATATAGTTAAAACAAATAATGTTCAAACTGCCATTGAGTTGGGTGGATTTCCGGGATATTTTTCTA
>Ga0194133_10003563_pt1 | contig 21970 bp, 16 predicted proteins | sample TA2KigOf40mmetaG_FD_155448 | JGI IMG/M metagenome (GOLD analysis project Ga0194133, IMG submission 155448) | Freshwater microbial communities from Lake Tanganyika, Tanzania - TA2015055 Kigoma Offshore 40m | ecosystem: Environmental > Aquatic > Freshwater > Lake | place: Tanzania: Lake...
TGCCGCTCAAAAACCTTCTAGTTGCTTAATAATTTCATTTCTATACAAATAATCTGTTGACATTTATTTACCTGTAAAAAAACTATTGCTTGGAAAGAACAATAATATTTAAATCCCAATTAAAGAAAAATTTAAATATTTTAAAAAGTGGTTATTATTATTTTGTATTAAAGTTTTTTACTGTAAATGCGAATGAGCCGAAATAAAACATAATCATTAAAAAGGTCTCTGAGACGTCACGAAAACGTTTAAATAGGTATCATCATTAAAAATATCTTCACTTAAATTTTTGCCCAAATTTTATTTGTAAAAACATGATCTACACACCAGCTCCAACAATCTACGTTTAACAAACGTTCTGAATTCTCATGAGCACATCTCGTAACTTTTATTGAACTCCTCTTACTCTTTCGTTTGGCTCACATTTCGAGAATATTTAATTTCTTTACTTGCCGGCATAATTTTTCTAGGTAAAAGAGGCCGACTAAGTTTTCGACTATATCTACTGTATTCGAGAGTGTCAAAAATAATATTTCTATTTATGTACTTATGACCTTCTAAATATTGACCAGAACACTTTCTTGCGTCTGATTTTCAAGAAAATTTCATGAAATTGGTATCAGCATTTTCTTCTTGTATTTCAACCTAATCAAAGACTTGTCGATTCCACATCCAAACCTAACTTCATTCCCTTCTGTTTCCACATTTCTGTGTAGGATACCCAATTGGAATTCCACATTCATCTATTCTCAAGTTGACAATCTTAAAAAACTCGGACAGAATCGCTAATTCCTGTGAGAAAAATAGACAATCTAAGATGGAATTTCTTGTCGGATTGGTTAAGACGAATTGTGAGATAACTAATGGAAAACCTGGAATTAAGCCATTCGCATCAGGATATTGGTAAGAATGTATATCTGGATAAGAATGGATTTGAATAAAAAATAAGGTTTAAAGAAGAATGAGCTCAGTTTCACTTTGAAAACTTTTTAAACACCATTCGACTTCCATCAAGGCTTTGCTTCCTTTTTGGATATATCTATAATATTGATATTTATATCAACCTCATTGACTCACTGAGAGAAATTTGAAATTATCTACACTCACGTCTAAACAAAAAAACCAATTTTAGTCGGAGTGATTTAAAACTTTAGTTCTAGTAAATTTACACCTTTTTAAAGTTCAGCTTTTGCATCAAATTTAGTTAATATATACACATCAATGTGCATTCATCCAACCCCTGGTCTGCCTAAAGCAATGTGAAAAAAAGTTCAAATTAAGCTGGCCAAAAAACCTATCTTGGCACACAGCCTGCCATCTGATGAAGAAAAATCGGTGCCCCATTCAACTAGAAACTCACACAAACAATATGAAACTTTCTGATTCCATTAAAAAAAGAAAGGAGAAACTCTCACTACTTCAACTCAGTCAATTCCATAAACTTTTCTGCTTTTTACCAAAAAACTTTTGCTTCAACTGTGCCAGTTTGAAAAATATATAAGGAAAAGAAATATCAAGGCAAGCTGTTACTTTGAAAACAGTTTTGCTTTCTTAAAAGATTTGAGATTACAAAAGCTCTCTGGCTGCCTTGTAATTCACTATAGAAAAGATTTTTTGAAAACAGACCTAAGTTAAACGGTAGAAAAATTGTTAATTGCTAAGAAAATAAATTTTTTCATAAGATTATTTGGTTTAAAGATATCTCACAAACTTCTATTTTACGCAATCATATATTGTCACACTTGAAACATCAAAAATTTATCAATATAAAATATTTTATCTGACATTGCTTATGAGGCTCCCTTGAGATTCAATCCACAAATTTTCACCCATTATTTGCAGGCTCTAAGAATTTTTAGCTTTGACCAGAGGGGGCATTTTCGTAGTCTTGAACCAAGGCAGCAGTTGCTGCCCGAAGCAATCTTGGAGTGGCAGCTGCCTGCTTTGTGATAAGGACTCTTCAGAAGTTTTGTCACATTTGCTAAGAATAAGAAATGATGACCGATAGAAAAGGTTTCAGAGGATGAATCTAAGCTGTCACATGATTTGTACATACATCTGATTGTATTCATGAATGATGACGTTGAAATCAGATGCTGATGATACTGTTCAATTTAAATTTTTTAGTGTTTTTGTTGACTTCGTTTTGCTTAAGTTTTAACTGACACCGAACTCTGCACAGTAAGTATAGATCTATGCAATCACCAGATTTGATCGTTTCAATATTTCTCTCACGTTCTGCCAATGTCCCTTTACACCAATCGAAAACGGCTAAAGGTAATCTCGAATAATTGAAAGAGAAGACTTTTCTTTCCTTTATTCTGCGTTTTATTGCCCAGTCTCGTATTTTACTATAGTAAAAAATCGAGATTTAAAAAAAATATTCAGAAAAATATTTCATTTTCATTTCAAGGTGAAGCACTGTGGAAATGAAATGGATATAAGATACTGTTGAATTTGTATTTGTTAGCATGCTGATGCTTAAAACTTTCTTTACAACCAGATGGTCAAAAGAAAACATTTTCTAACAATAATCTTTAAAAATCAATATTTCTGAAAAAAGCAGTCCATATTAACAGAGAAATAATTCCAATTTTCAGCTAGACAAAATTTCCAACTTGGCATTGTCTGGGGCCGGTATCATCAGACCATTTCAGGTACGCAGTCTTTCATTCGTGTTTTGAAATGTAGAACAACAAATCAGGCTATGGGAATGGTATAGTTTCTGAGATCCGTTTTACCCTGTTGATAAATGGATAAGACACTTACAAGGACTGTTGAAATTGTATTTGTTAGCATGATCCATCAAAATTTACAATATTTATGGCCAAGTTTCTAAAGGTATATAAATATGATGCAACGATGGTGTGATCTGAGAATTATGGAAAGTTTTTGAATAAAATTTATTAAAAAAGGAGTCGGCGTGGCTACTGGTGAGGGTCTGGGGTTCGAACCCCGGTGGCTTCAGGTAAACTTTGACCCCGGGTTGCAAAAAATAACAAGTGATTTCCCAGCCAAAAAAGTGTGCCTTTAATGAATGAAAAATTCGCAAGGGGCACTTTAAAAGATTAAAAAAAACCTTGTGTAAGAATAAAACTTGGTAATCTGAAACAAGGTGTGTGTGTGTTATCATTGGTTTGTGTATATCAAGTCAAGAATTAGAAAACAAATAATAAAAAGGAATATTCTTTGTTGTCAAATGCACTTTACTCAACATCTATTTTAATTGACCTTTACTCTCTAATTTAGCAGCTTCATGCATACTTTTTAGCAAGTGAGGTGCTGTAGGCTGTAGAGAACAAGCATGAGCTGATGATGAGATCTTTGTAAAATCCAGTGATGACCTTCCCAATCAAGAAAATTATCAATACAGAACTTGATGAAATGGCAGCCCTTTTATATACTAGAGACATGGATCAGGCATGATTGACAACGGGGATCAAACAGTGGAACCAGCTGATTGGAGGGGGCAAGCGTATCTTAAAAAGTATGAAAATGAGGAAATGAGAGACCAGGATATAGCCTCTCTCAAATTGAGTTTTACAGGAATATGATGGAAGCTGAACATTTTTGTTAAAGTATATGGTGCTTTTAATCTTCGGAAAATTCAGTAAATCACTGAGACCCCGTCCTAGAATACATCTTTACCTATAGATAAGAATATCTTTGGCAAATGCAATGCGTAAAATAAATAATATACCATTTAATAAAATCGGAAAATCCAAAGAAAGACTAAGAAAATATCTTAAATAAAAGTTCTGAGGTCAAATCTTACATAATAATAATAAAATACTAATATTTTATTTTGGTTTCAAAGTCATTCCTAGATAAATAAATAAATAATTAAAGGTTTATCAATCAACTTTTGGCCGACGCTGGAGAGTTCAGGGGGGTCAATCAGTATATTAGTTTCAGTAAGTATCAACTCACACTTTTCATAGAAAACTTAACCAAAAAAATTCAAATGTTGCTTGTCTTCAGCTGGAAAGTGTCAAAAGATACCAGAAAACCAGTGGGGTTTTTTTATTTTTGGCACTTTTCAGATTAAAACTGACGAAATTCTAACTTTCTTTCGTCCATTTTTCTCTCTCTAGTTTCATTGATCTTTGAAATTTATTGGTAAAAACTTTTGGCAAGCCTTTACATTTCCCTAAATCTCCACCCCGGTTAGTTTAAAAATCTTCGCCATGCTGTGTTGACTGAAAGTTACCAGATGTCTTCCAATGGAGTTTGGAACGAGATTATAGACTGATGCTTTCGAAAAGTAAACAGATTTAAAGCCAAGTAAAGGTTTTTGCAAATAGTTTTAGACTGGAATTCAAAACTTTCTCCACAGACAACTCAAATCAAATGGTAAAATAGCATTTTTGTAAGTGACAAAAAAAGGCTTGTAATTTGCACCTTTCAATTTATTTCCTTGAAGAATTGTGCTACTGGGAAATTATTAAATTTTCTGCCACTTCACATCTTATTCAAGATCAAACTTAAATTAAACCATAAGGATTTTTGACAGCTGCAAAAATGCACACATTCATGAAATACAACTACTTTGCGAGCTTTTCCATGTTTTTAGACATCAACCTCCACCCATGCATTGAAATTGAGCTATAAAAGATGCTTTAAGTACTTAAGTGTGGAGGTATTGTCGTGAAGAGAGTCACAATATAGCCATTTCCGATATTCTATCTACAATACCGGTATTTGTAATTTCACAAGCACATGGGATATGAAAGAAGACTCTCACTACTCATATTAAGAGTACTTACACGAATTTTATCAAAAAGAAATATACTCTATCCTTTTAAAAACATAATTCCTTCATTTAGCACTGATACTAAAGAGCATTAATGGTTCTCGCTAATGGTAATGTACTTTTTTCATAATTGACTTTTCCAAAGCTAAATCAACACGTTTTATTATAGTTACCGCAACATTTTATTATATGATCATCAACATTTTGCTTTTACTCGAGCATTGTTAAAGTGTTTAATATTTACATTTTGATAAACTTAGTTTCCCTTAAAATTATAGTTGCAAGGTTGAAAGTCTTCGAATCAATACAAACTTTTTTACTCTGATTTTATAGGTTTTATGGGATGATAGCACAATCTTTTTTTGCTAATTCATACAAATGGATAATGCTACTGTTTGAAGCTCGTTAAAATCATTATGAATTGTAAATAAGGTGTATATTTTTGCCATAATTTGCACTTTCATCGACAATGGCCAAAAGTGTTCAAAAACTTTTCATAAATACACACAACAAGAGTACCATTTCGAATGAGCAAAGTTTGTGTAAGTAGTCAGACTTTTTTCTATTCTGTCTGTATGCCTAGGTCTTTGGTTTCCGAATTCCAAGCGTCATGCAACTTTGAAACTTGGAGCTAATAAAAACAAAAGCAGCATCACCAAAGTTGTCTTATTTTGAAAGGATTTTAATTTAAAGCAGAAAAAGAAGCTTTTCTGAATACCTGCTGTGAGAGGAAGATTTCTCCAGAGTACAAGTATTTTTGACCAAGCCCCAACCAAAACATATTGATTTTAAACATACTTTTCGAAAAATACATCTAAGATTCATTTTCGAGTGCGCAATATTTTTCTCAACTTTTTTTATGCAAGGTAAAAATTATGAGAAAAGGTTTTATATTTCCCTCTGTTTTTTCTGCTTCAGCTGTTTTAGAGATTCCATTGTACCATTTGATGTAGAAGATGTGAACATTAATTACAGTCCGATTTGAGTGCCTAGAGAAACCGGGGAAAAGGTAGGGATTGACAGAACCTTTTGTTTGTGAGTTAGAAGGTGGTTGATGGCTTTCAAGTTTCAGCCTTAGATGTGATATGAAAGAAGAGATACTGAAAAAAGACCAAAATCACTTTGACGAAAAAATAAACGAGTCAGAAACTATTTCCCTTTGATTTCGAATGTTTGAGAAAAGACGTTTCTCGCCGTCTTGCTTAGGAGTTGATTTCTTCTTTTTGGGGTCTGGCCAAACGTCAGCTTATAATTGTCATATCTATGAGAACGTAAAGTCTGTTGTCGTCTGTGATTGTGTTCGAAAAATTGCGATTCGAAAATTCGAATCCCCAAATGGGGCGGGAAGGAGTGGTAAGGATGAAGGGTGAAAAGGGGGGGACGATGCCGACTAACAGCCAGCTGGTTTTGTAACAATTTAAAACAGCTTTTCTTTCTAAATTTTTTGATGATATAACAAATAACAAAACAATTTATTTGAGATAAGTGTAAAATAACATAACAGTTTCAAAAAAACAAGTTTGCCCGAGCATGCATTTGCTTCTGTGCAAAGGTTTTGAATTTCATGTGGAAAATTCAATCTAAAAAATTTGCTTTTTCGCAACTTTATTGGAGAGGCTTTTGTGGACGACAAAGTTCATCCTAAGCATAAAAATTCCTGACTTTTTCGTTCATATATTCAAAATGTTTCCTCTCTACTGCCTCTTTTGCTTCTAAAATTTGATCGAATGCGTATAAGCATGAAAAAAGACAGTTGCAAATTGCCAATTTCAAATCCAATTTCGAAACCTTCACTTTTTGCTTTAAAGATAAAGGAACACATCAAATATGAATAAGAATCGGTCCGTTTTTCGAATTTGTTTATCAGTAAAAATCTAGTAATAAAAATCTTGTGCAGAAGGCACATCCAATGTTAATAGATCTTTATAAGAGTCCTGCCAAAGCCACATAAATATGTCTTTGGTCACTGCAGATCATTATAACTTGTATGAATGTGCCTTGTTGATTTTTCTGCAACCCGGGGTTGAAAATTGCTGGCATTGCTGGGGATGGATGCCACATGCAACCTTAGATCTTAGATCTCATTCAGGTGTCTATGACCTCTCAGCCAAGGTGGTCCCATATCTATTCAGGTAAGTTATCAACTCTTATGATGCAAAATTAGAGAACAGGACTTCTAACTTCGAGTGAAGTGACTTTTCATTCAACGTTCTTGATATTTTCTTATGGTTACTTTGGGCAAGAAACATTTATACCTTTTTTTTCATTTTATATTAAAGGGAGAGTATTTTCCCGAGCGAGGTTCTGTCCTCCTGTCTATTCTATTGTTCAGCCTCTTATAAATAGGTCTTATTGCTCTCAGCTCAAAGGTATGTCAACGTGGGAGCAATATGATTAGAAAAAAGGATGGAAAGCCGAAAAGTCACTCCACTCTCTCTTCAATTTGTCAACACTTCACGAATAAAGCCTTTCATCCCCTATAGATAGATCTGTAATCTAACATTTTTCTTTAGTGAAATATTTGACTTCTGCTCAAAAGATAACTCATTTTTTTATTGCTTCCTTCTATTTTATGCACATCATCTTTTTGTGACACATCAACCTCTGTGTCTTTAAAATGGGGATTTTTCGATTGAGTAGTCGCTTTCTCGTCTTAGCTCAAATCTTCTATCGATCTTTTTTACTTTATCTCGCTCTTTCGTACAGAATAAAATCCTATTCAATATTGTGGGCAAGGGCGGACAATAGAAGAACTATTTGCGAGGGTTTTCACGTCATATTCTTAAATTTAATTCGAAGGAGGTTCATAAAACGCTACAACGCACAGGATTCATCAATGTGGACAAATGAACAACTAACAAAAGTACACTCTTTATAAGCTTGCTTAGTATATTTTTATCTGGAGGTTCTATCCATAATATGCTTTTGTTCAGTGTTCTCTTTTTCATATTATCCAGAGAAAGAAAGACTGTATTTTTAAACCGCAAGCATTTTATACTTAATAAAGTCAAGAGTCTTCAACAAATTGTGAAAGAGCTTCCCGTCTACAGCTGAAGAAGACATCCATTGATTGTAAATTCCTCTCTTTTGATCGTTAATTTTTTCTGCTTGGCAAAAAATTTTGCAGCTTGAATTATATTCAAAATTGGGAGAAAACGTTTTTCATGATTTTAACTTAATTGTTGGTAGCTCTATATATATGAAGAGTAATATTTATTCCAATTGGCACAGAATTTTTCTTTACGTGTGGTAAGCTGATGAATTAATGGAAAAATTATCAATTAGATTCCTTGTAATTATTCCAAATGCGATTAGCCTTAAGTTTAGCATTTCTTTGTGCTAAGAACTCAAAAAACCTTTAAGCTTATCGGCTATCAAATATGATTTTGTGATGCTCCAGTAGATGTAGCTTTGTTTTTGTTAATTCCAGATGGACCATTGAAAAGTAAAGCTTACAACCGTTGCCAACTGGGCACAAAAAATAGCGTTTCATTTCTATTGCAAAAAATTGTTAATTGAAGCAAAAACAATAATTACCACAAGGTGTTGAATAATTGAAACGAAAGCACCATTTGTTTCTAACAAAAAAAATCCTTTCTCATTCCCAAACCAGTTTTTTGAACAAAAAGAGAAAACATTACACTTTCACAAATAAATATACAATCGATTACATGTATGAAATTTTAGAGTTAATTACTTCAAATCAAAAAGATGTTCGGGCTGGTCTATGCACTTTATACCAGTATTGGAACAATGACTCTTACCAGGTACTTATGCTTACAGCACAGATTACGCCTTTCGATCTTTAATAGGGTACTCTTAATTAGAGACAATCCTACCCTATCTCTAAATCTGTAACCGCTTTGCACCAAAAAGATGTTAAACTGAAGGGTTACTGATGTTGTTAAAGGTCAAGATTTCACCTTAATTTCTCAAGAAGAACAACGTTGGTTTTTAACGTCTAAAGGATGAAGTCCTTTGTTGGCATCCAGACAGTTCGACAGTTCAATGTGAGTGCAATTTTGCGTGTCTTGTCCTTCAGTTATTGGGTTCGAAGGGTAAGGTTAAACTGAATAAAAGCTTTTAGAGACAAGCAACAATCAGTGTTCAGCAACTACTTACTTTTGTAACTTAGAGCGATTTGTCAGCTCACATGCGGATGTACACTTAGCAATTAGCTAATTATTTTATTTGGATAACTCAGATTTGTTTAGCTGTAATTATTTGGCTACTAAAAGGGTAAAATGGGTACCCGCCGATGATTAAAATATGTTTTTGGCAGGACTCTTCCTTTTAAAAGTGTTGATCACTCATCAAAATTGCCTGTATCAACTGCACCAGATTATTATTTTAACTTGCAATGCCCACAGTAAATAAGGAACTGAACAGCTTTGACCCAGGTATTTTTTGATATGGCCTGATGAGATTTTTTGACCCGAAGGTAAAAAAAATGAAAATTTGGGATTTTTGAGGGGAATTTTCCAGACCTGGGGGTGGTTAACCTGACCTGACCCAAGCAGCAAAATAATTACCTTGCCCAACCTGGGTCAAAAATTTTGACTGGGTACTTGTATTTGTATTTGTAATTAGCTCCATCGAAATTTACAATTACATACATGCCAATTATAAATTACTTTTTAAGAGCGGTGGTACATTCACATTAACTTGTGATTGACCAATGACACAAAATTAACTAAATATATAACAGAATGATGTAAATGAGATCTTAAGATAATTATAACTTGATAAGCACTATTTTGTCGATTTAATAGGTAAAAAATGTCTTTTTTAGGTTGATGCACAACAGGTCAGCTGAAATGCCTTGTGTCCAATTAAACTTCACTTTTTTTAGCATTTCGAGCCTGTTTGTGAACGACTGTCTTCCTATTTTTAGTCTTGAGGTATCTGGGAATGTTCCTACTCCCGGTTTTCTATCATTGATGTATCTCTTTTTGATGAGTTTGCCTGAGATGCATGGGCCTTTGTTGCCAAGGTTGGTTAATGTTATTGCAATTTTTGCATTACAGTAGTTGGCCCACTGTCGAGGGTCCCATCACTAGATTCATGGGAAGGTAAATAACTATCAATGTTTCACAATGTCAATATGATTCTGGCTTAATATAAAGCACCATGTTTTTGGCAATTGAAGTGGAGTAAAGTAAATATCCATAAACAGGCCAAAAGCTTGTTTTTTTAAAGTGCAAATTCAATCAACCAATTTTGGTCAATTCTAATGGCTCTCTTATTCTTCATAAACTGTTAAGTTCTTTTTGTTTTTCAATTTAACGGATTAAAGGTTGAATAGACAGCTGTGTTAAATGGCAAAACAAAGCCAAACTGGTTCAAGCTTTTCCAACAGCAACAGAAAAAATTAGTTTTTGTATAAGCCACGTAGACCATGCAGTTACAAAATGAAAAGAAGGAAGTGCCTTTTAACTCTCAAGTTGTGTCTATAATTCTTTGAAAATTACTAAAGGAAAAAAAGCAGATTGCTTTTGAACACAACAAGCGTAAAAATTACTTTTGAAGTAGAAAAGTGTAATTAGATTTGATTCTCCCTTCTAATTTTATTCTTTTAAGGCAGTAAAGGAACGTGTCAAAATGCTTTAGGAAGAAGAAAGGGTTCTAGAGCAAGGCTTTTAGTTCTCAGAGAAGCAGCTACTTTGATGCTAGCCAACGAAACATCTTCATCATGGTCACTTCACTTTCAGATGTCACATGAGAAAAAGTCAAAAGAAAAAAACATTGTAGGCTCTACAAGGACCAACGTAACTTGCAATTTTGGACTGCAAAAGATAGAAAGATTCAAAAGATACTAGTAAAAAATTTCATGCAGGCAAACTTATTCTTTTTGAAATTTTTCTGATGCTTCAAAACATTATATTTTTTATTTTATTTTTGATCTTTTAAAGTGAGCCATATATCTTCCATTTTCTATATCTATATTTGTCATTTTCTGTTTGTTTGTTTGCTTACAAATCTTCAAGGCAAATGGACTCAAAAACTACAAGAGCTAGAGATTTGAAAATTGGCACACAGAAACTTCAAATATAGGAGATGGTTATAGGCTAGGTTGGGTCCTTTTACCTCAGGTGCCTTTAAGGGTCCCAAATTGCTACCTAAGGGTATGCCCAGTGCAGTTTCACCCCTAAGGAGCAATTTTCATGAAAAGTTTACTAAACAAAACATGTTCAGCTACCTCTAAAATTATGGACAGGAACTGTCAAATGAGACAATGGAAGCTCAGGTTTCCGTAAAAACCTAGCTAAAAGATTTTGATTTTGAACATTTCTTCTCATAATTATTCTTCAAAGAGATAATCAAACAGAGAATTTCTGCTTGGACAAATTCATTACTAATGTGCGATTTCTATCTCGCGCTGTCTGATCGAGCTTTGTTTTGAAGGCGAGTTTGCTCAGGTTGAGATAGTCAAGGTCCATCTAGGTACTACCGAATAGGCCACGGATGTGATGTGCGATTTGGACGCCAAGGATCTCAATTCTCTAAAAAAGAATAAACGCTCCTCGTGTCGAGGGTTATGAAAAGCAAAAGGCAATAGCAACCCCGATAACTCACTGGGATAAAGTGACTGTAATATGCTGAAGATAAAAACAGCCATTCTTCTAAAAAGAATATCATCAAACATTTGAACCACCAACTTCTTTTCCATGTGACTCCTTCTAAGATTAAATTTGAAGTCTCTCAATATCAATCTCACTTGTTTGTAATATACTGATCTCAACAATGATTTTTGGTTGTAATTAATCGCGTTAGCCCAGACTGGTGATCCATAGCATAATTTTCTAATAAAGTGGCTTATAAAGATTTTTTTCATTTCCTGCCTAGTAAGGAACTTATTCAGGTATCTTAGTGCAAAATCCAGGGATCTGCATTTGGTCACTGTCTTATCTACATGAGTCTTCCACTTCAAATTCCAATCCACCCATATCTTAAGCCAAGCATTTTCATGACTTTACTAGTCCTGATAGATTCCAACCCTACCCTAATCTCCATTATTTAACCTCCACCAAAGATAACCACCTCTGTTCTTCCTCTGTTGCAAACCATTCCAATGCTTTTACGTAACGTAAATCTCTTGATAATACTAGGTAGGTTTCTATATTCTTTGTGGGACTTTCTGTATATGCTTTGTTCTGTTATCCCCATTTCATGCTCAGAATGAATGCTTGTACGCCTTCCATTCTTGCGCACCTTTTACCTGTGAAAACGACCGCATTGTAATTTGAGAAGTCAGTTACGAATAGAAAGACAAATGAAAACCAAGTGTTTTATTTGGGAGATATTCATGACATAAGCCACAATTCATGTTTAGTAAATGTTGTCACAAATTCCCTTGATAGTTCCTTCGGGTCCTCACCCTCGATAGAGACGTATGCATCGTCTGCATAGGCGACTAGATTCCAGAGACTTACAATCTTATCTAGTTCAATTGAGTATAGGTTAAACAGGAATGGTCCAAGCAATCATTTCTGTGAAAGCTTTATTAAACAAAAGTTGTTCAGCACCCCAAAATACCTGGGTTCAGCATCTCAAAATGGGTCTAGGGTTGTAAGTTACCGCAAATTGAGTTGGGGTACCATGAAAGGGTCCCAGGGTTGCTACAGCCAAGAACTGATTTTGGATGGTAGTTAAAAGAGTAAAAATTGCTCAAGAACCCACCCAAACATAGAAACTATGATCAAAAATTTTAAATTAGAGGCCAGGGTACCATGGTTGACCACAGAGGTCTATCAAGAATTACAGTGGCTGCTCAAGAAAACCTCTAAGTACCAGTTGCTCCAAAGTGGTAGTTTGCATAATAAAATTTACTTAGCCAAGGACAATAATATCTTTAAGGTCATAGAAAAAACAAATAGATTTTCAAAATAAAAGGTAAACGACAATTCATGAGATTAGTTATAATTCAGAATTTTGCACATGAAAATAGGTAAATGTAATGTAGATCATTTTTCATCAATCACTGTAATCATTTAAGAAAATGTCTTTTTCAGTGGGATTCTCATTTAAGAAAATGTCTTTTCCAGTAGGATTTTGATCCTTGTTCAGGTCTGTGTTGGTCCATGGGTCTTGTATTTGAGCCATGATTGGTCCAATCATATTTATAGTGAGTTTTTTTCCAATTCTTGTTTTGGAGCTGTCAAACGAGAACAGTCTTCCTGGTTTCCTTGTTCCAATAAAACTGTTCCTAAAGATGAATTCACGAAGTGATGTAGGGGTATTAGTGAACCAGATCTTCGTTATCCATTAACAGAGAGCAAATTTGCCCCAGGATTTGGGTGGAAGTCTCTCTGTTATTTGTGACACCGTATCTTGACTAATTCTTTGTTTGTAGTCCTGTATTGCTATTCTGAGCATTCTAAAGTGACAGCTCTCAACTTTTTTCAGTTCTGATTTCAGCAATGCTGGTGTGAGCCATGCTTGACACCCATGATTTTTGATTTGCCCAACATACTTTTATACATTTTTTAAATATAACCAAGTGTCACGAAAAGAAGAGTTTTGAAGAGAATCATCAAGGACAAAGTATCTTAACATTCTGGGCATTTTTTAAAAACTTTTTTGTTTAGGAGCTGAAATATTTGAGCTGAAAGTGTAAAAAGCTATTGTTGGGAAGACCCATCTCCCCCATTCTATTTATATACTTTTTTTTGATACAACCAAGTGTCATAAAAAGAAGAGTTTTGTAGAGGAACATCAGGTACACTGCATCTCAACATCCGGGGCATTTTTTTAAAACTTTTTTGTCTATGAGCTGAAATATTTAAGCTCAAAGTGCAAAGAGCTATTGTCTGAAGTCCCATTCCCCACATTGTATTTTTATACATTTTTTTTGACATAACCAAGTGCCATGAAAAGAAGAGTTTTGCAGAGGATCATCAAGTACACTGCATCTCAACATCCTGGGCATTTTTAAAATTTTTTTTTGTCTAGGAGCTGAAATATTTGAGCTCAAAGTGCAAAGAGCCATCTTCAGAAGACTGCAGCCTGAGTCCCTAGGATATGTTTTTTCAACTTGCAAAGCCCTGCCATTATTTGACCTTAGGATCCACCCTGAGGATCTTGGAATATTGTGATGGACAAGAAATTGTTCACTAATTCATATAAGGTGTTCTATATGGTGCAGATTCCAATAAAATCTGATCAAATTAGTCCTTGCATCTAAAATTATGAGATAAAGTAGCTTGACAAAATTAAATGTGAATGAGCGGATGGCAGCTTTTGATTTCCAGACAAAATCCTTTGTTATTTGAGAACCAAGTGTGCTGAAAAGCAGATTTTTGCTTAACATTATCAGGGAGACTTCAGCCTGCAACTATGGTATGACGATGACAATGACGACGATGACGATGACGCATGCGAAGTAGGCAAAACGACAACAATGACAATGACAAAGACGACGACTATGACGCGAACGAAGTAGGTGAAACAACGACGATGGATTAGGTAGCCCTGCAGGGCTAAGTTAGGGGGTTGGTTAGGTTAGGTTAGGTAAGCAATAAAGTCATCGTCGTCGTTGTCATTGTTGTCATTGTCATAGTCGATATCATTGTCGTTGTCCAAAAATCTAAAAATAAGCTCAATAGCTTAAAATTTAATGGAGAAAAGTGCAAAAAATTATAGCTAGCCCCCAGGTCAAAGTTTCAAAAAAATGACCCTAGAAGTTTTAGAAATTTCCATAAGCTATCCAAATATTCAAAAATAGCTCAAAAATTGAGTGAGGAGATGCAATTTGAAATTTACAAGTTGTCTAATAAATATGGATGGGATATGACTCCACTTGGCGCTGACTTGTAACAACCTTTTGTTTGGCTAAATATTCCACTCTATCCTTTACTCTTCGCGAGCTGGCGGTTAGGTGATTTTTCTTGATGCAAAAATCACCCGTCTACTTGATTTATATTTTGAAAAATTGACTTTACCTGAAACTGAAAATCCCCTGAAGATGTAAAAATTTAGCTCTGCCATTTCATTCCTACCTACAGTAAATGTATCAAACAAATTTCTTATTTTTTATAAAAACACTTTTTCATGCATGAATCAATTTATTTTTTGTGGGTAGCTCTTATGGACAAACCATTTGTCATCTATGGCCATTTTAATTGAAAGCTCAACATTTTTTCAGGTGCAATATACCGAAAAAATTCATCGTCGTTCTGTCAAAAATTAACAATGAATCAAGTTTTGATTGACGGGTTAAATTAATTTCATTATTCCAATTTTGATAGAGGAGCTGCAGTAATAGGGGCAGAACAGCTTTGATCAGGGTATTTCTCGACCCAACCCAATGAGATTTTTTTGACCTGAAGATAAAAAATTGAAAAATTTGGGATTTTCGGGGAAAATATTCCGGACCTTGGGGTGGCTAGCCCAATCTGACCCAACTCAGGTCAAAAATTTTTGAACTGGACCCATCACTAAATTTTGATGATAAGGAGTCCGTAATTAAAGATATGAATTGAAATCGAATGAAGTATGACCCTAGGAAACCTGGCATGCTTTTAGGGCGTTGTGATATTCATGTGCAGATATATATGAAAAAGAAAGAGTAAAAACTAGAAATAATTTTTTTGTAGAATATTGTTTCAGATGAGATATTTTCCTTTTTTCTTTTAGCTCTTTGGGGTTCTTTGATAGTTGCATTATCTTAATTGATTGTTGCTAACGACGCTCCCTAATTGTGTGTCGTGTCGAATGTTATTTTTGACTTTCTAAGAGAGAAGATCAAATTTACAGAAGGGACAGCTAAATCTTATTTAATATAATAGTTTAAAAAAGTTAATTCCTTTAAAATTTGCTTCTAAAAAGTCCTTTAATTACATCAACTATGATATTACTGAAAAAAAGAAACTTTTGAAGGACTTAAACAACTTAAAATGTGACAATAAAAGCTCCATTGACAAACCATCAAAAATTTGATTTTGGTATTTCAATGATTAAAGTGAATCAAACATGAAAAATTGCTTCAAAAACGCAATTTAAAGAAGCAGCGAAGTAATTCGGAATTTCATATTCCTTTACTCCACTTCAACTTAATATCGAAATTATTTAGAAGTATTTCAAAAAGATTGTTTTAAGGTCACAAGGAAAAACCATATAAGAAAAGCTTTTTGATGACAAACATTATTCACCTTTACAATTTGTAACAGCTTCAAATTAAAAAAAGTTAGCTATCCGTATAAAAGTATTTTGGGCCGAGCAAACTTTTAAAAGTTTACGTGAATAAACCTCATTTACCAATAATTTGTTTTTGTGTGCCAAGCTAGCATGATTTAAAATGTCTTAGTTTCTCTCGTTTTACTAAAAGCTACTGCCAAAAACGAACAAATTCTCAGCTTTGTTCAGATTAAAAAAAAGTGACAAGAACTGGTCCAACGCGTTTGGCATCCTGCTGACAGATTAGAAAAAGGGATTCGTTCAAACTTCATTCAAGCCAGATTCATTGCAAAAGTGTTTGCCAGACCAAATTTACTATTAGTGGCGTTTTAATCATTTAGTGCTTGAAATGGAGAAAGACTGAACTCTTGTAAAAAAGTAAGCAATGAAAGACCTGACTGAAACATCAAATTTGAAATGTAATCAAACTTAAAGCATTCTTTTAGCTTTTAGAGATGGATGGCAAAGGATTCAAATCATCTGAACTGAAATGTTTATGAAATTTTTACTTGTTTTCTCTTTAAAGTTAGTGAAACTTGTAATTTTAGTTAAATTTTATCAGTGTATTTTGAGTGTATATTTTGAGTTAAAATAAGTCATCTTTTTTGACGACTAATCAATTTGTACTATTTATACTTTTTTCGAAAGGTAGAATTTTACAATGAAACCTTTTTTGATTCATTCAGACCCTTAAACGATTATTCTACTTTCCTTTGACGTGAAAAGCTTCTAGGCTTCGTTTATATGAAATTTAGCCATCTGATTAATGAAGTTTGGAATAGTGATGTGAAAAAATCCTGATAAGAATTTAAGCCACAGGAAAAAAAGTATCAAACTTACAACTTTATCTCTTAAATGCTTGAAATATTAATGGGCATTATCTTATATCTTCGAGGCTATGAAATTTTTGGCAAAAGTAATAATATTTGATATAGTTTCTTCTGAAGTTGTTCTTTATACTTTGAACCTAATTGAAAAAAGCATTACTTGCTACTAAATTATCAAATTTTTCACTTGATCAAGATGGTTTACTACTCTTAAGAGTTTGAAATCACAATTTCGGCAAACACGCTTGATTTTTGCAACAATTTCCTGGTTAAGGCTCGTGTTAATTTTTTTCAAGTGTGTTTTGTATTGTCAAGTGCTGTGACATCTCTAGTGACACATATTTTTTGCCTTTCATGAAACCTTCTCTGAAAAAACTTATTTCCTCTTCAGGTCTAGAAAGCAATTCAAGATGTCTACGTCTTTTAATTGGATGCCAATCACGGATAGATGGAAAGTTTTGATGTAACGAAGAATCGCAAACTTTGGAGTTCCTTTCATTGCCAGATAATCCTCAAATCTTTTGAACAGGATGGCCTATAGTTTTTGGATTACACAGATCTTATTTCATCTAGCTTTGACATCTTTTTGTGTAACTTAGCGGCATGTGAGGACAACGTTTTTCACATAGGTACAAAAATTCTAAATGGCTTAAGACCGTCGATCAAGATATGCCTTGCTTACATGATAACGACAAGGACATACGGATGGAGACCACAAAAAGCCTGCAACGAGTTTCAGATGAACTTGAAGGATATCATTTATTATATACCAAAATAATTTGTAAGGATTATTACTTTTTTCTCTTTAGAATGATTTCCTTTTTAAGAATGTTCACTTTTGAATCACCCAAAGAAAAAGTTCATATCAGACACTGTTTATTCTAATAATTTCTCAGGATGTAACAGATCAAGACAGAGAAAAATATTGGAATTTGACGAGGCAATGTTTTTGTCTCCTTTGACTCTCAAGTTTATCTTTTTTTGCCCAAGAACTCACTGCAAATCCAAGATAATGGGCAAAAAGTTTCATTATCGTTGTCTTCCTTGTATGTTAGAAAGCCGCTGATTGTTGTTTCTTTTAGTGTTTCTATCAAAAGTAGTAAGCCGACAAAGATTTCCAAAGTTTCCCCATCGACCAAGTTCCTGTGTTTTCAGTTGGCATCATCAATACTAAGCGCAGAAGAGACATGTGTCAAAGAAATTTAATTACAGAGCGAAGAAAACTTTTTGGGAAACAAATTTTGCGAGGTTTGCTTCTTGGCTGAAGGAACTTTGGAGATGTTGTATTAACCAACGTAACCAAACAACTCGACTATCAGCTTGAAACTTGTCTTTCAGTTTCATTCGTCTTTGAACGCATTCTTTGAAGGTCTTGACAAATTGACAAGAAAAAACGACGAGCTTAGCAATTTATAATTTGGTTCATTTTAAAAGAGATTGAGAGTATAAATAATTTATTTGAATTTTTACTTTTTCTTTAACAACGTCATGATCAACTTTGGATTAAATAACCTTTTTTTGTTTGTGTTGACCTCCCACTATTAATTCTCAAAATATCTTTTTTTAAGTGCACCAATCAATCATTAAAAGCACACTTTAATCTGGTTAGGAATTAAAGTTGAACTTTTTTTGCCATCTGGGGTCAAAGATTGCACTAAGTTCTGGCTGGGTTTTAACCCACAACCTTCAGATCCCCATCCCAGATCCAAATAAAGTCGGGTTGCCGTGGCCTAAAGGTCACGGCAACCCGACTTTATTTTGTACTCTATAAGTCATTCATTGATAACTAAATTCAAAGATTGATTGTGACTAATTTCAACTTCAAAAGATTTACTGAGGTCACTTTGAAATATTTACTGATATGAATTTTTTACTTTTTCTAGACAATTGATCAGATTTGATGAAACAACCTCTTTCTTTTGAACTGCGTTCACTTTGGTTGGCCTCCAATCTTAAGTTCTAGTTGCGACGGCACACTTTTAATTCTTATAAAGATCTTTGTTTTGTACTCAATAAGTCATGATTTAGATGCTCTGTTTTTTGTGTTTTCTTTACCAATTTTAGTTTCAAATTGTTAATTCTTTTAAACATTGTTTGTTAGTTCTAGCACTTCAGCCTGAACCTGTGACTCTTATAAAGTGTGTATACGTGTATATATGTGTACGGATGAGTCCAATAAATAATGAATGAATGACTGAATTTTAACTGAAAAAATTAAATTGATTATGATTGATTTCAACTAAAAACCAATAACGGCAGCCTGTTTGAAATGATTAACTAAGGGGATTTGAATGAGAAACTATAACGGCAGCTTGACTGAAATGACTTCAACTATTGCATAAGAGTTAACATAGCGTAAAGTGAAATGGGAAATATGAGTGCGCACATTGAGAGTATGTTAAAATACGGTAATACTGACCACCAAATAACCTCTTCCCTTTTTCTCAAAGTGCTTATAATGCGTCTCAAAGTTCGTCAATTCAATCAAGAAGGCTCTTAAACTAAGAAGTTATTTGTTTTTGCAAAAATTAAAGAGATTGAGATAGAACTTTTTGATGGGCTTGGTAATGAAATGTTTGGCAAAACAACGAGATGATATTTTAAAACCATTTATTTATGTGCCAGTAAGAAAATTTACAAATCTAAACTGCTGTAAAAATGCAAAGAAATCTTTCATTTTTCTCTTTAAAATAAAAAAGCAGAGGATTTCATGTAGGAAAAATATTTTGTGACAGTCTTACCTTTTGACATTTTGGCTGTTTCTAACAAAGTAAGAATATTTATAATTTGAACTTTTTGGTTTGGATTTAAGTTATCAAGTGAGTCATCCTACCAAAAGCATCTGGTTGAAAACTGTGTACTGATGAGTATTTTCCAATAGCAGTTTCAAGTCAACCATTATCATTATAGATGAAGTATTATTATATTTCATGTATGATGATGCGCTTGAGTCTAATAAAGAAATTGAAATTAATTCGTTTTGAGACTAGCCCTCAGGGGTACCTTTTTATGCCTACTGCAAAAGCAAGAGACAGAGGTTTCTTAAAAATAACATCATAAAAATCAAAATTGGGCTAAATTGATGGATATATATTTTTATGACCTTCAAACGCAGCATAACTCTTTATGCCATGCTCAAAAATATGATATGGGTGTCCCTCATATTTTCTGAAACGTAAAATAGGTGTTGGAGTGCCTTTTATGACCCTCAACCCTGAGCCCTTGGGGGTACCTCTTTATGCCCAACACAAAAGCAAGTGATAGAGTTAGCTTTCAAACAGCATCACTAAGAAAATCTCTTCAGTTGGACTAGATTAATGGGTTCAAATTTTCTTGACCCTCTTAACACTGACGCTTAACAGTACCTCATTATGCCATTCTCAAAAACTTAAAATGATGGTATTTCAAATCTATGAAACATAAAACAGTTGTTGGAATGCCTTTTGTATAAATGGTTTCCGACATGAAAGAGACTTTTAGGAATTTTAGGAAGGGGACGTTTTATGCAAGTTTACATTTTGAGCATTCTTTCTACTTGTTATTGAAAAAAATCAGAAGTTTTACTTAAATGAGTATTGATTTATGAATGCTATATTCAAATATTGGATGGCACGTTAGCAAGTTCATCCATAAAAGAGACACCTTTTAAAATTGTTCCATATAAAATTTATTTGCCCGGGAAAAATTTGATGAGCTTACGTCATCCATCTGGACTTTTTTTGTAATGCTAAGTTTTTTCTCCAGTGATCAGTTTAGGTTTTGGAGTTTGGGGTACCCAGTGTCCGGGGGTCGGGTTGGCGGGGTCATGCTTGTGTTAAGAACCTTTCCTGAGTTGGCAGGGAGGTCTGTGCGAAATTTGGTGGAGATTGGTGTTCAGGCGTGGAAAGGGGACATAGGTACAAACAGTCTCTTTTATATATATAGATAGAAAATAGATTGTGAAGAATACTTGTTTGCGACAAGCACTCAGACGAAGTTTAATATAGCCTATTCAGAGCCCAGAAAAGCAAATATTTTTATTTATTTCTAACATCAAACTTTAGTTTTGCCACCCCCTGCTCAGAAGTTTCTGCAACTCTTAACATTTGCAGACTTGTTTTTGGGTAAACAAAACAAATAACTTCCTTTACACGTCACTTTTACCCCAAAAAAGTCTTTGCACTGGTAAAAAGTCGTCATTTTCTCCATCTTTGTTATTTAACTTTCAGTTAACAGCATGCAGGTTTTTACCATGTTTTTACCTCAAAAAGCTATTGGAAACTATTTTCTCTTCCGAGTAAGGTTAACTCAATTTTAAGGTTTTTTAATATGGTTTGCTTAAACAATATACTTCAGAACTACCATGTTAGTTTTTTCCTATTACAAAGATACAAAACTGGCTAATCTAATAAACAACAAAAAAGTACTCGTGAAAATTTAGGTTAGTAATACCCAACCAAAAAAATTTGGCATACCATCATCAACAATTAATTTTCCGAAAATGAAAAAAATTTTGACCTTCAACTTACATCTTTAATAGCTCCAACAATTTTAAAGCTAGAGAAAAGCTTATAAAATAATATATTTTTTTCAAAAATTTTGCTAAAATTGTTGTTTTATAAACTTTTTTTTAGCTTTTATATTGACGGAGCTATAAATTTTTTAAGTTGACAGGTCGAATTTTTTGATGTAAAGAGAAAAATCATTGCACATTTATTTGTTTGAGCACTGGATGAACTTGCAAGAATGATTTTTTGTCTCCTTTTTTAAGTTTGGGATCTAGGAAAACCTCGATGCTGATTTGTGCTTCATTTTAGAGTAAAGTCTATCAAATGTAATATTTAGGTAATGGCATAAACTGTCATTTTTTGGATTTTTGGAAAGATAATTTCATTGTGCATATTTTATGTTTTATAATTTGTTGATATTATGTCTAGAAGTTGAGGTAATTAAAAGGCTCATCCGGCCTCTGAATGAACTGACGGCGTCATTTAAAAACAGCAGAAAATGGCTAAAATGTCTTGCGAAAATTGCAAAAAATGGCCTTCAACTTGCATCTTTAATAGCTCCAATAATTTTAGATCTAGAGAAAAGTTTATTAAAAAGTTTTTGTTCAAACAAAAGCTAAAAATGTTCTTTTATAAACTTTTCTCTAGGTTTTTATTTGATTTAGCTGTGTGGCGCAGACTGGAAACAACCTATTGGTTATGGCTAAATATCCCTTATATCCTTATGC
>Ga0194133_10003564_pt1 | contig 21967 bp, 29 predicted proteins | sample TA2KigOf40mmetaG_FD_155448 | JGI IMG/M metagenome (GOLD analysis project Ga0194133, IMG submission 155448) | Freshwater microbial communities from Lake Tanganyika, Tanzania - TA2015055 Kigoma Offshore 40m | ecosystem: Environmental > Aquatic > Freshwater > Lake | place: Tanzania: Lake...
GATTTGAGGAAAGATTCGGTATTAAATTTGAAAGACAAATAACCTTATTTAAAGATAAGAACACAATTGAAGGATTGGATACTTTAATTTTAAAAAATAAAAAAAAAAACTTTTTAAGTTTCAGCATAAGGTTTCACGTTCATCCAGATATACGAATTACAAAAACTATGGGAAATGATATTTTACTAAGCTCTGATAGAAGTGATGGATGGATATTTAGATGTCCACAAGTTCCAACAAAACTTGAGAGGAATTTATATCTAGGAAACCCTGACAGCATTAAAGAAAATTTTTTTATATTACTTGAAGGACAAATAGAAAGTGAACTTACTAATATTATCTGGTATCTAGAAAAAGCCAAATAAACATCGTATATGAAAAATCCTTAATGGATCTTATAAAGATAAAAAAAGCTCTCATTTCTGTATCTGATAAAAAAAACTTAGATAAAATTTTAAAAACTCTGAAAGAGTATAACGTTGAAATATTAAGCACAGGTGGCACTTTTAAGTACATAAAAGATTTAGGTTATCAGTGTACTGAAGTTTCCGATTATACAAAATCGCAAGAAATATTAGATGGAAGAGTGAAAACCTTACATCCTAAAATTCACGGAGGATTGCTTGCAAAAGCAGATAACAAAGAACATATAAATCAAATCTCAAAAGAAAAAATCGATCTTATAAATCTACTTATTGTAAATCTTTATCCCTTTGAGAAAAAATTGCTTGAAAATGCAAATGAAGAAACCTTGGTTGAAAATATAGATATTGGTGGTCCATCTATGCTTAGGTCCGCTGCAAAGAATTTTAAATTTGCAACAGTTATTTCTGATCCTGAACAATATGATGAATGCGTGAATGAACTAACTAAAAATCAAGGATCAACTTCTCTAGATTTTAGAAAAAAAATGTCAACCAATGCATTTTTAGAAACTGCGTATTACGACTCTGTAATTTCTAATTGGATGAACAAAAAAAATAAATTTCCAAAAAAAATTACAATCAGTGGATCAATTCAAAATGATTTGAGATATGGTGAGAATCCTCATCAACAAGCAACTATTTACAACATAAATTATAAAAAAGATCTCCTTAATGGTATCGAGCAGCTCCAAGGAAAAGAACTTAGCTATAATAATTATTTAGATATGTATGCTGCCATATCTATTTCAAAGTATTTAGATATTACAAAAAAAACATGCGTAATTGTAAAACACAACAATCCTTGTGGATGTGCTGCAAGTGACAAATTATCTAATGCATACAAACTGGCCTTAGATGCAGATCCTATAAGTGCATTTGGCGGGGTTGTTTGTTTCAATGATGAGATTGATAAAAAACTTGCTGAAAAACTATCAAATACTTTTTATGAAATTATAATCTCAAACAAGTTTACAAATGATGCTTTAGATGTTTTTAAAAAGAAAAAAAATCTTAGATTAATTATAACTAAACATCATATAGAGGAAAAATTAACATATAATATCATTGGTGAAAAAATTTTAATTCAAGATAAAGATATCAAAGAATTGCTAACTGAAAACCTAAAATTTGTAAGTAAAATAAAGCCTACAAAAAAACAAATTGAAGATTTAAAGTTTGCATTTAATATTTGTAGATTTGTAAAATCTAATGCAATTGTTATAGTAAAAAATAAACAAAGCCTTGGAATTGGAGCTGGACAAACCAATAGATTATCTTCAAGTAAAATTGCATGCCAAAATGCAAAATTATTCTTTAAAAATAATGTTAATAATAGTGTAGCCGCTTCTGATGCTTTTTTTCCATTTGCAGATGGACTTAAGGAATTAGTAAAACTTGGAGTAAAGTCTATTATTCAACCAGGTGGCTCAATAAAAGATAGTGAGGTGATTAAAGCTGCAGATAAAGCAAAAATATCAATGATATTTACTGGTATTAGAAATTTTAAACACTAATTCTGTCAATCTTAGAGGCTAGTATAAAATCACTTTCTGAAAGACCGTTAATTGCATGGGTATAAATTACTATCTTTGCATACCCCCAGCCGAAATTAATATCTGGGTGATGACCTTCCGTTTCTGCAATATCAGAAGTTTTTTTTACAAACTCCAAACTTTGTAAAAAATTTTTAAATTTATAATTTTTGGATAAATAAAAAGCTTTTTTTTCATTCTTATATACTTTCCAACTTCTTAATTTTTTTAGATAGCTATTAATCTCAGATTTAGAAAAGGGAGGAATATTTCCGCTACAAGGAACACATTTTTTTTTATAAAGCATCATAAGGACAATTTTACCTATATTTTTGAATAAGGTGAAGAGAATACAAATATATCACTGCACTTATAAATTCAATATTTCTAAACGAAAGTTTATTACTAGTTTCATTAAATTTTAGAAATATTATTCAAACATAAAAAGCTAAAATTTGTTGATTAAAATAATACCAGAAGATGTCTTAACTAAACTTCCATTATCCCAAACTTCATGGTCTACAAAACCATCGGGATGAGTAAATATTCCGTTACCATTTTTTAAACCAAACTTAAAATTGCCCTCAAATTTAGATCCATCTTTGTAAGTATAAATTCCGTAGCCATTTGGTTCTGAATTTCTTAATTCTCCCTCATAAGTCTCATTACCTTGATAATTAATTTTACCTTTTTTCATTAAAAAACCTGATTTAAAACTACCGGTAAGCTTAATTCCATTTGCTAAATGTAAAGTTCCAAAACCATACATTTTTCCATTAATCTAGCTCCCATCATAAAAATTTCCATTAATCATTTTTACTTTTCCAATACCATGTGGAACTCCATTTAAATGTTCACCTTCATAAATGTCGCCGTTTGAAAGGAGTATTTTCATTGTATCAATCATAAAGAGGATATTTTATAATTTAAATATCTATTAGTTTTTATATTTCACAAGAAAATATTAAAAAAAAATCGTAAAAAGTAGTGGTGTCCATAGTGTGTCCCACACCAGTTTTAGAAAACTGTTATCTATCAATAATTTGTAGCGTGTGAAGGGAATTGAATACCTCACTAGTATATTAAAATCAATGCTTCTAGAAGAGGTTGTCTGCCTGTTTTAGAAAGTTATCTGCCTGTGATATTAGTTATAAAACTTTGAAATAAATTTTTTTAAAAATTATAACTTATAAAAAGTTATATTTTCTTGATCTCTATATTTTTCCTTGTAGTTTTTAGAATCAAAAAATAATATTAAATCATCTAACAAATTTTTATACTTTAAGTAACCTTCAAGATGCTTAAATTCAAACTGAATCTCCTGTATTTTGAACTCCTCATAATTAATAGTTTTTAAAACTGATTTTTCATTACCTTCAATATCTAAAATAATTTTATCAATTGAAGAAATTTTATATTTCTTGCATAAAGAATTGAAACTAACACTTAACATCATTTTTAAATCTAAATCTTGTTCAGTAATTTTAAATCGCTTTGACCTATGACTCAAAATTAAATCCTTAGAAAAAGAACCTAAACCAGATGCCCAGTGCTTTCCTAATTTTGAAATAGAGTCCTCTTTAACATAATAAAAACTTATTTTATCTCCATCTTTAGCGCTTACAAAACTTTTATCAAAAAAAATATTTTTAAATGAAGAAAATCTTTTTTGTAGTTGCAAATAATTATAATCAACAGGTTCAACCAATAGAACATCTTTGGTAACTTTTAAAACTTCATCATTTAACCAAAGTCCGTGATGAGCACCAATCACAACTAAACCAAAATTATTCATATTAAATTAACCTAGCACGTAAAAAGTTGTCTGCCAGTTATCTTCCATCAAAAAATAAGGGAATTTGAAAAAAGATTAATGTTTACTTGTGTTTTTGGAGCGGGTGAAGGGAATTGAACCCACGACCTAAACGTTGGCAACGTTTCGCTCTACCACTGAGCTACACCCGCTTAAATTACATTATTAAATTTATTATATATAATTTTTTATTTATAAAAAAAAGATGAATAATGGCAAAAATTTAAAAGAATCAGAAGAATTATTTAATGACGGTCTTAGTTTAATAAAAATTAATAATTACTATGAGGCAAAATCTAAGTTAGAAAATGCTTTAGCTTTAACTCCAGAAAGATATTCTATAATTAATAATTTAGTTTTTATTAATTTAAAAATCAAAAACTATAAAGAAGCATTATTCTATTCAAAAAAATTAAATGAAATTGATCCTGATAACTTTGAGGTCAAAATAAATTATATAAAACTTTTAATAACCAATAATTTTTTTTGCTTAGCAAGAAAAAATTTAAAAAAACTTAATGAAAATGTTACTTTTAAAAAGAAAAAACAAGTAATATACGAAACTATTGGAGATTTATATTCTAGAATTTGTTTTACGAGACTAACAATATTAAATTATTTAAAATCATATTTTTTAAATAAGAACTACCTTTCATTATCAAGAGTTTTTTTCAATAATTTATATACTGGAATTTCCATTGAAAAATTATGTAATAAAACTTTATATAAATATAAAGAGGAAGGTAGTTTAGAAACCAAAAATGTTAAAAAGAAAAAACAATTAATTTTAGGTTTTATATCTGCAGATTTTAGAAATCATCCGGTTGGTTATTTCTCATTGAGTTTTTTAAAAGAGTTAAGAAAATTCTATAAAATTTTTTTATATCATAATTCTGATATTAAAGATGACTATACAGATAGATTTATTTTTCAAACTTCAGATGGCTTTAACTTTGTAAAAAATTTAAATGACGAAAATCTTATAAATCAAATCAAAAACGACAATATTGATATATTAGTTGACTTATCAGGGCATACACCTGGCAATCGTCTCTCAATTTTCAAAAAGGGGGTCGTTCCTCTACAATTTACGTGTTTGGGCTATTTAGCAACCACAGGGCTTAAGGAAATTAACCACATTATTTTAGATCCATATGTTTACAACAGTGAAGAATTTTTTTCTGAAAAACCAATGTTAATGAATAAAATATGGTGCTCAATGACTATTCCCGATCTAAGTAGATTAGAAATTAATAAAAAACTGCCTTGTGAAAATAAAGGATTTTTTACATTTGGATGTTTAAATAATATTCGAAAATTAAATTTTAATGTCATTCGGGTTTGGTCTCAAATATTAAAAAAAAGTCAGAAATATAAACTATATCTACAAAATCCTGATTTAGATATTCCATTGGTAAGACGTTTTTTAATTAATGAATTTAAAAAAAACGGTGTTAATAGAGAACAACTTTTTTTTGCTAAAAGTGAAGAACGTTACAAAGCTCTTAATCAATATAATAATATTGATCTAGCTCTAGACCCTTTTCCTTACAATGGTGGCACATCAAATTTTGAAGCTTCTTTAATGGGTGTTCCTATTCTTGTTTTAGAAGGAAACTCGTTTTTATCTCGATGTGGGGTTAGCATAAATAATAATCTAAATTTAACGCAATTAATTGCAAAGAATGAAATAGATTATATAGAAAAAGCTATAAAATTTAGTGAAAATATAACAGAATTTAGTCAAATAAAAAAAGATCATCACTACAAAGCTGTAAATTCTCCTTTGTTTGACAATACTTCTTTTGCTAATGACTTTGCTGGAAAAATTCAATTAATGTACAATAAGCTTTAATAAAAATGAAATTTCAAAGAAAGCTACCTGTAGAAATTAGTGTTTTTCCACTTTCAAACGCAATTTTTTTTCCAAACACAATCTTACCACTTAATATTTTTGAATCCAGATATAAAAAAATGACTGAGGACGCATTATCAAATGATAAACTAATCGGTATGGTTCAAACAAAAAATTACAAGAATACTGGGAAACCAGAAGTATTTAATGTTGGCTGTCTAGGTAAGATTGAAACTCATTCAAAAACACCTGACGGAAGGTATTTAATAAATTTAACTGGTCTTGTTCGCTTTAAGATAGTTAATGAATTAGAAACCAATCTTCCATACAGAAAGTTTAAAGTTTCCTATGAAGATTATATACAAGATTTAGAAAAAATTAAATTTTCAGACAAAATAAACGTTATTGATTTAATAGATAAAACTCGAAAATTTTTTAAAATCCATCAGCTCTCAACTGATTGGAAAGTTGTTGAAAAAGTTGAGCCTGATCAATTAGTAAACTCTTTATCCATGATATGCCCTTTCTCTGTGAGTGAAAAACAAACACTGCTTGAGGCAAAAAATTTGATTGAAAGAACTAATATAATTAACCAAATAATTAATTTTTACATTTTAGGTAGTAATAACCAGCAAGATAGAAGAATCCATTAATGGAATTTAACAGGAAATTATTAGAAACTCTTATCTGCCCTGTAGGTAAAGATAAGTTTATTTATTGTGAAGAAAAACAAGAATTGGTGTCAAAAAAATCTAATCTTGCTTATAAGATAAAAAATGGCATTCCTATACTAATTCCAGATCAAGCAAGAACAATAGATTAAGAACTTTTATTCATAGAGTCAAAAAATGATGGGTTATTTTTTGTCTCTTTTAGTTTTGAAATTAAAAACTCTATAGCCTCCATGCTACCCATTGAAGCGATAAGTCTTCTTAAAACATTCATTTTTTGGAGTTCTTCTTTTTTAAATAATAACTCTTCTTTTCTAGTACCTGACTTGGTTATATCAATTGCTGGGAATATTCTTTTATCTGCAACTTTTCTATCAAGAATAACTTCAGAGTTGCCGGTTCCTTTAAATTCCTCAAATATAACCTCATCCATCCTAGATCCAGTCTCGATCAAAGCGGTTGAAATGATTGTTAAAGATCCACCCTCCTCAATATTACGAGCTGCACCAAAAAAACGTTTTGGCCTTTGAAGGGCATTTGCATCAACTCCTCCAGTCAAAACTTTACCTGAACTTGGGACAACTGCGTTATAAGCTCTTCCAAGTCTCGTAATAGAATCTAGTAATATAACCACGTCTTTCTTATGCTCAGTAAGACGTTTTGCTTTTTCAATAACCATTTCTGCGACTTGCACGTGTCTGATGGCCGGTTCATCAAAAGTTGAGCTTATAACTTCTCCTTTAACAGATCTTTGCATATCAGTGACTTCTTCGGGCCTTTCATCTATAAGCAAAACGATTAAATAAATTTCTGGGTGATTTGCGGTTATAGAGTGCGCAATATTTTGAAGAATTATAGTTTTACCAGCTCTTGGTGGAGAGACGATAAGAGCACGTTGACCTTTCCCAATTGGTGCAACAAGGTCAATTACTCTTGATGTTAAATCTGGACTTTTTACAACTTTATTACTTTCAACCTCTAATTTAATTTTTTCATTAGGATAAAGCGGTGTCAAATTATCAAAGTTGATTTTATGTTTAATTTTTTCAGGATCTTCAAAATTAATTTTATTTACTTTAAGAAGTGCAAAATATCTCTCCTGGTCTTTTGGTGCTCTAATTTCTCCTTCAACTGTATCTCCTTTTCTAAGTCCAAAACGTTTTATCTGACTTGGACTTAAATAAATGTCGTCTGGCCCCGGTAGATAGTTTGACTCTGTTGCTCTTAAAAAACCAAATCCATCCTGCAGAGTCTCAAGCACACCTGACCCCGTAATTTGTTCGTTTTTTTCTGCAAGTTTTTTTAAAATTGCAAAAAGTATTTCTTGTTTTCTAAGTGTACTAGAATTTTCGACTCCAAGCTTCTCAGCCTGGGAAATGAGATCTGCAGGTGATTTGTTTTTAAGTTCTTGAAGATTCATTAATTTTTGGAAGATTATTCGGAATTATTTAAGAGGGGAGTTAAGTATATTACTTTAATAGAAACTTCAAGCTGGTTTAAAAACTACCAAAATAACTATTAAAATTAGCAAAACTGTAGGTATTTCGTTTACCATTCTATAAAAATCTCCTTTTTTTTTATTTTTTCCTGACTTTAAATCTTTAAAAGATTTTACTAAAAAACCATGAAAAGCTGATAGGCAAAGGACAAAAGTTATTTTAGTATAAACCCAAAAAATTAATAAACTTTCAAATCCAGTTATCCAAATCATTACAATTCCTGAAACCCAAGTTACAATCATTGAGGGATTCATTATTATTTTCAAAAGTTTTTCTTCCATCACAAGAAAGGTCTTCTCCAGGTAATAACCTTCATTTTCTACGTGATAGACGAATAGTCTTGGTAAATAAAAAAGACCAACCATCCAAGATATAACTGCAACAATATGAATAACTTTTACAGATAAATACAGATCCATAATTATGTTTTACAAAAACATCGCTTAAAAGAACCATCACAAAAAGGAGGTTTTAAACCTTTTGTTCCATAATTCTTTTTGCTTAAAACTAGATTTGTAAGTCCCTTAATAAAATCTTTGTTTGCACCAAGCGCAGGGACCCTTTTATAAAATAATGCGCCATTTTTTTTTGCCAAATATTTATACTCAATATCAAGTTCCACAAGAGTTTCAGAATGCTCTGATACAAAAGCTATAGGACACAAAACAATACCAAGTTTCCGTTTTGAATTCCTAATTATTTCATCATCCGTTGATGGTTCAATCCACTTCAAGGGACCAACCCTGCTTTGGTAACAAACATTAAAATTTAAGTTTTTTATTCTCAATTTTCCTATAATTTTTTCTACTGTTTCTTCAACCTGCCGTTGATATGGATCACCTGAGTCAATAATTTTTTGAGGTAATCCGTGGGCGGAAAAAAGAAGTATTGTTTTTGGAAGTAGTTTGGGGTTTAGAAATTTTCTAATTGATTTTACATGAGCATTAATAAAGTTTTCATTATCAGGATAACAACAAATTGTTTTAGTTTTAAAATTATTTGTATTTATATTTTTCCATTCATTAACGGACGATCCTGTTGTTGTTGTTGAAAATTGGGGATAGAGTGGAAGTAAAATAACCTCTTTGGGGTTATATTGTAACACTTCTTGATAAACCTCGCTTGCTCTTGGGTGCCAATACCGCATAATGATGAAACATTTATACTCACCTTTTTTTCTAAGATTTTTTTCTAAAGATTTTTTTTGAAATTCAGTTAATTTTAAAATTGGTGACCCACCACCCATCAACTTATATATACCTTTTGCCTTCTTTACTCTTAATGATGAAATTATTTTTGCAATAAAAAATCTAAAAGGTTGAATAATATTTATGATTGCAGGATCATTAAATAGATTAAATAAAAATGGCTTTACAGATTCTTGCTTATCAGGCCCCCCTAAATTCATTAATATAACTGCTCTTTTCATAATCTATTTTCTTTAACTATCTCAACCATGTGCTTTATATTTTGAATTTTTGCATCAGGTGTAATTCCATGTCCTAAATTAAATATATATGGATAGTCCTTAAAAATATTTAGATATTTATAGACAGTCTTTTTTACATTATTTTTTTCTCCACAAAGTATAGTTGGATGAATACCACCTTGAATTGGTATTCCATTAAAATTAGTAACTGCCCAAGAAGGATTAATAAATTGATCGATTGAAATACAATCTGGTTTTACAAAATTTACGAAATCTTTATATTTTTTTCCAATTCCTCTTGGAAAACATATTATTGGTATATCTGGAAATTTTCTTTTTATTGAGTTTAATATTACCTTTGTTGGATAATAACAAAATTTATGTAATTGATTTTTCTTAATTAGTCCTGCCCAACTATCAAAAATTTGGATAACCTCGGCCCCACTTTCGATTTGTTTCTCTATATGGAGAGTTATAAAGTTTATAAGTAAATTTATAAGTTTGTTAGTAAAATTTAAGTTTTTAATTTTAAAATTATATTTTGGAGATTTTCTATTCAACATGTAAACCGCTAGTGTCCAGGGGGCGCCCACAAATCCAATTAAGTTTTTTCCCTTAATTTTTTTTTTTACAATTTTGATTTGATTATATATTTCAGAATTTTCACTTATAAACTTATGATGTTCACTAAATTTTAACAAATTTTTCTTTTGAAGCGGCTCTAGAATTGGGCCTACATTTTCAATATAGTATACTTTTTGACCAAGTGAGTTTGGAATAATTAAGATATCAGAAAATATTATTGCAGCATCTAGATTAAACCTTCGAATTGGTTGTAGTGTAATTTCGTTTGAGATTTTTGAGTCTAAACATAAATTTAGGAAACTTTTTTTTTGTGAACTTATTTTCCTATATTCAGGCAAATATCTTCCTGCTTGCCTCATAAACCATATAGGAAACAAATTGGTTTTAGAATTTAAAGTTTGAACTAATCTAAACATAAAAATAATTAATTAAAGATTGTTGTAATTTATGGTGTTGTTTATTAAGTTAAAAAAATATATTAAGTTTTTATAAACAAACTTATTCACTTATTTACTTATTATAATATACGTAAATTAAAGATAAAAAAAAGTTATAAACAACATTATATCTCATAACCTCTAAAGAAGATGGGCTTGATAAAATGTTATTATTTTTAAAAAAAAACTTAATAACTTTAATTTATTATAATATTTTTTTTAAATTGTTAATTTTTAGTTTTTTATAAACACATTTATGAACAGTAAATTTGATCTTTATTTAGTCTCTGATTCAACGGGGGAAACCTTAGACAGAATAGCTGTTGCTATTAAAGCTCAATTTGAAGATGCAAATTTATCTGTACATCACTTTTCATTTATAAGAACTAAAGATCAAATAAATGCACTTATAAAAAGATGTAAAAAAGACAAAAATCCAATTATTTTATATACATTGGTCGAGCAAGAAGCGGTTAGCCACTTAAAAAATACAGCCTTAATAGAAAAAATTACTTGTCTAGGCGTTCTTGATCATCTTGTCTTAAAATTTGAAAGAATTTTAAATAAGAAAGCCAATCACGTTCCAAGCGGTCAACATGTGCTTAACAAAGAATATTATGAAAAGATTTCTTCTATGCATTTCACAATTGAACATGATGATGGTCAAAAGCCAGAAACTATAAATGAGGCTGATATAATAATTTTTGGTGTAAGCAGAACCAGCAAGACACCCACAAGTATTTATTTGGCAAATAGAGGCTATAAAGTTGCAAATATTCCACTAACTGGGACAAAGAACATAGATTCGTATTCAATCGATTTTAAGAGAAAAACTGTTGTTGGCTTCGTAATTGATCCCCACAGATTAGAAGATGTTAGAAGAACAAGATTAAATTTAATAACCGAGGATAGACACACAAATTATATTAATATTGAAAGCATTGAAAAAGAGGTGGAAGATTCAAAAAAATTTTTTAGTTTAAAAAGTATACCAATTATTGATGTTACAAGACGTTCAGTTGAGGAGACCTCTGCTTCAATAATTAAAATTCATGAGATCAAGCATAATTTATGAAAGATCTGATTCTTGCCTCTTCAAGCGGGATTAGAAAAATAATACTCGAGAAACATAATTTTAATATTTCAGTCCACGCTCCCAATGTCGATGAACAAGAAATAAAAAAATCATTATTACAAGAAAATGCAAAACCCAAAGAGGTTGCAGAGACTCTAGCAAGATTAAAAGCGGTAAAAGTTAGCGGAAAATATAAGGATCAAACAGTTCTTGGTGCGGATCAGGTTTTAAGTCTTGAAGGGAAAATATTCAACAAGCCTAAAGACAAAAAAGTAGCAAAATTTATTCTTCAACAACTTAGTAATAGAGAACATGAACTTATCAGCTCAATATGTCTTGCTAAAAATGGTTCGTCTATTTGGAGTTATACAAAAAGTTGTTTTTTAAAAATGAAAAAATTTGATGATTTATACTTAGATGACTATCTCAATAGTATTTCCGATGATATTCTACAACGATATGGAGTTTATCAAATCGAAGATGAAGGAAAAAAACTTTTCTCAGAAATAAAAGGAGATGACTTTTCTATAATGGGAATGCCAGTTGATGCATTAATAAATTATTTTAAAATGAATGAAAAAAAATAAAAATAAGTTCTTAGTCATAGGAGACCCAATAAAGCACTCGTTATCACCAATTCTACATAATCATTGGTTCTCAAAATATATGATAGATTCTTTGTACCTTAAAAAAAAAGTTAAAAGAAAAAATTTAAGTAAAATAATAAAAGATATAAAAAAAAAGATTTACTACGGAGCCAATGTAACTTTACCTTTAAAATCGAGTATAATTCCATATATGGATATTATCACTCCATTAGTTAGGGAAACTAATTCCTTAAATACGATTTATATTAAAAATGGAAAGTTACACGGAGATAACACAGATGTTTTTGGTTTTTATTATGGGATCTTAAACAAGATAAAAAAAAAATGTGAAAAAGCTTTAATCATCGGAGCCGGAGGCGTTACTTCATCAGTAATAGTTGCTCTTAAAAAAAAATGGAAACTAAAGAAAATTTATATTGCAAATAGAAACTCAAGAAAATCATTTATTCTCAAGCGTAGATTTGGAAAAGTTATTGAGGTTGTTAAGCTTAGAAATCTTCATATTTTTAAAGATAATATTGATTTAGTTATTAACACTTCAAGCTTAGGTCTTAAACCAAAAGATAGAATTAAATTAAATTTTTCTAATTTTAAGAAGAAAATATTTATTGATTTAATCTACAATCCAGAGCGAACATTGTTTTTAAATGCAGCAAAAAAATTCAATAATTATATTTATTCAGGCCTCCCTATGTTTGTGTACCAAGCTCAAAAATCATTCAAAATATGGACCAATATTTTACCCAATGTAAATCAGGGGACTTATAAGTTACTTAGAAGATATTTGTGATAGCTCTTGGAATTGTTGGAGAGATTGGATCTGGTAAAACTTATATCAGTAAAGTATTTAAAAATAATGGTTATAATGTTTTTGATGCCGATGAAGAAGTCCACAATATTTACAAAAAAAATAGATTTATAAATCAAAAGATATCTAAAATTTTTAAATTAAGTAGCAAAAGAGTAAATCTAAAAGATCTTGCTAATGTAATTATAAAAAACCCTTCCAAACTTGTTAAACTTAATAAAATTATTCATCCAGAGGTAAAAAAAAATCTATTAGATTTTATTAAAAAGAATAAAAAAGAAAAATTAATAATTCTAGATATTCCTTTACTTTTAGAAACTAATTTTAAATATTTCGCAGATATTGTAGTTTTTGTAGACACAGCAGATAAAATATTATCTAAATTTAGAAAAAAAAGAAAAATCAATATAAAATTAATTAACGTTTTTAAAAAATATCATTTTAACAAGAAAAGAAAAAAAACCTTGTCAGATTTTGTGATTAAAAATACTAATTTAAGTTCCTTAAAATCTCAAATAAGGACTATACTTAATAAAATTATATTACATGATTAAAGAGGTAGTTCTAGATACGGAAACCACAGGCCTATCCATTGAAAAAGATAAAATAGTTGAGATCGCTTGCATTGAGCTTGATGATCATTTACCAACGAAGAATTTATTTCATACTTTTTTAAACCCAGATGGTGTCAGAGTTTCTGAGGATGCTTTTGAGATACATGGTTATTCTAATGAATTTTTAAATGACAAACCAAAATTCAAAGATATTGCTAGGGATTTTATACAATTTATCGAAGGAAAAAAAATAATAATACATAACGCTGACTTTGATTTAAATTTTTTAAACAAAGAACTTCGAAGTTTAAATTTAGAAATAATAAACAAGCAAAATGTTATCGATAGTTTAACTTTAGCAAGGGAAAAATTCCCTGGTGCAACAGCAAAAAATCTCACATCTTTATGTAAAAAATTTAAGATTGATACTTCATTAAGGGAAAAGCACTCTGCTTTATTAGACTGTAAACTCCTATCTAGGGTTTATATTGAGTTAATAGACGACAAAGAATTTAAATTTTCATTTAATGAAACTAACGAAGATACATACCAATTTAAAAAAAAGCCTTTAGGTAAAGTTATAAAGCCATCTTTAGATGAAATTGAGAATTATAAAAAGTTTCTTAAAAAAAATATCGTTAACGCAGTTAGTTTGAAAGAGTAGTTTTTTTTTGATTTTCGTACATTTCAATAAAGTTAATATTTTTTTTAAATTTAAATTCTTTAAAACCTGACTGTTGAAATATATTGCTGAGTATATTATAAATTTTTTCTGAAAAAAGATTTGGTATATCAGCAAGTATAATCTTTTTTACTTCATCTTCAGTAATTTTTTGATCTAAAATTTTAAATATTATAGCGATACATATTTCTGCATGAATTTTATTCTTAATATTTTTTGGGGCTTCAAAGAATATCTTTAAGTTTAATTCGTTAAGTTGGTTTGAATGTAGGCTATTCTTGATGTCAATTTTAGTTTCATATTTTTCAAGGTCTTGTACTAAACTTATGTAAGCATCCGCTGTTGGAATTTCGAAGGAGATGTCTTTTATAAAATCCATTATAATTTGGTATTTTTCCCTCATTTAATTGATAATTTATCTTATTGTAATCAATAAGTTATTAATGTTTTCCACATACTTAAATATATTAATGTTATTCCTATATCAATTATTTTAGAATTACAAAGATGAATGAAAATTTTGGATTTATAGACATCATACTTCTTGCATTTATTGCTGGCCTAATAATTTTAAGACTTAGAAATTCGCTGGGTAAAGGTGCGGAGGATAGTGTTCTTCGAGCAAAAAATTTACAATCTGTAAATGTAGCTACTTTAGAAAAAATAGATAAAGACTCTGTGCCCTCTACTCAGGTCGATCAGTTTAATGAAACAACCTTTTTAAAAGGTGCTCAAGCAGCATATGAAATGATTGTAAATGCATTTGCAAATGGAGATAAAAAAACCCTTAATGACTTGGTTGATCCTGAAATATATAAAAATTTTATTTCTGTGATTGATGAAAGATTATCTAAAAAAATAAAGAATGACTTTATTTTTATAGGTATTAAAAAAGCAAAAATTGAAGAAGTTAAAAATCAAGATACTGAGTATAGTGTTAAAGTAAGATTTATAAGCGAAATTATATCATCTACTAAAGATGAAACTGGAAAAATCATAAATGGAAATAATAATGAAATTCAAACAGTGAATGATGTTTGGGTATTTAAAAGAGATTTAAACTCAGAAAATCTAACTTGGTATTTAAAAGAAATTTCTCAATCTCTAGATGAGAAAGATTCAAAAAAATAAAGATAAAGATTTAATAACAAAAGAAGATATTAGTTCTTGGGAAAGTTTTAAAAAGCAAAATAGTATTTCTTTTGAAGATAAGGATTTTAATACTCATCAGTCTTTAAAAAAATTTAAGTTTGATTTTAAATATGATCTTCATGGGTATTCACTTCAAGAAGCTTTTGATAAGGTTGATGAAATATTTAATTTAAGTAAAAAAAAAAATTTTACTAATATTTTGATTGTTACAGGAAAAGGTTTAAGGTCTAAGGCCTTTGAAAATCCCTATAAATCTGAAGACTTAAGTCTATTAAGATATGCTATACCCAATTATATAAAAAAAAATTACCAAAACAGTATTATCTCAATTTCAATAGCAAGCGTTGAAAATGGCGGGGAAGGTGCTTATGAAATAAAACTAAAGAAATTATAAAATAAATTTTGAAAGATCTTTATCTCCTTTAATATCTCCAAGATTTTTTTGAACATAGGCTTTATTAATTAGTACAACTTCACCGCTTCGATCTGGTGCATTAAAACTTATATCATCTAAAATTCTTTCTATTATTGTGTGAAGTCTTCTTGCCCCTATATTTTCGATAGTAGAATTTACATAGGTTGCAATTTCCGCGATTTCATCAACTCCATCATCTAAAAATTTTAAACTTACATCTTCAGTCTTCATAAGAGCCTCGTATTGTTTAATCAAACTATTATCCGGCTCTTTAAGAATTCTTACAAAATCCTCTTTGGTTAAAGGATTTAATTCTACTCTTATAGGTAATCTTCCTTGAAGTTCTGGCAATAAATCAGATGGTTTTGCAAGTTGAAAAGCACCAGATGCGATAAACAGTATATGATCTGTTTTAATGGTACCGTACTTGGTATTTACTGTTGTTCCTTCAATTAAAGGTAGCAAATCTCTCTGGACACCCTCTCTTGATACATCAGCCCCTATTCTTTCACTTCTTGCTGAAATTTTATCTATTTCATCCAGAAAAACTATTCCATTATTTTCAGTTGCAAATTTTGCCTCTTTTAAAATTTGATCTTGGTCTAAAAGTTTTTCTGACTCCTCATCTACCAAATAGTCATAGGATTCCTTAACACTTATTTTTCTTTTTTTCTTTTTTACACCCAATCCTTTTCCAAAGATATCACCAATACTAATCATCCCAACTGTTCCCGATGCTCCAGGAATTTCAAAAGAGGGAGTTGTTGTGTTTTCTTGAACAGAAATTTCTATAATATTTTCATCAAGATCTCCTGCCCTTAATCTTTTCCTATAACTTTCTTTGGTTGCGGAGCTTGCATTTTTTCCAACTAAGGCTTCTAAGACTCTTTCTTCTGCAGCAAGTTGCGCTTTTGCTTTAACTTCTTTTCTTTTTAAATCCTTAATCATAGAAATAGCAATTTCCATCAAATCTCTAATAATTTGCTCAACATCTTTTCCCACATACCCAACCTCAGTAAATTTTGTTGCTTCAACTTTTATAAATGGGGCTTGAGCAAGTTTTGATAGTCTTCTTGATATTTCAGTTTTTCCAACACCTGTCGGCCCAACCATTAAAATATTTTTAGGGAGAACCTCGTCTTTCATATTGTCTGTTAGCATTTGACGTCTCCATCTGTTTCGAAGTGCAATAGCAACAGCTCTTTTAGCTTTATTTTGGCCTACAACATATCTGTCAAGTTCAGATACTATTTCTCTTGGAGAAAAACTTGTTATTTTTTCTTCTTCTACTTTTTTTACTTTAGAGTTTTTCAATTGTGACATTGTTGTTTGTAAATACGCAGATTTCAGATGCAACCTTAAGCGATGCTAAGGCTATTTCTTCTGCTGTTTTGTTTGTATCCATTAAAACTTTTGCCGCAGCAAGAGCATAATTGCCACCAGATCCTATGGCTATAACTCCATGTTCTGGTTCAAGTACATCACCATTGCCACTTATCATAAAGCTTTTTTCTCTATCCGCTACCGCCATTAATGCCTCTAAACGCCTTAAGTATTTGTCTGATCTCCAATCTTTTGCAAGTTCGACAGCTGCTCTTGTCAAGTTTCCAGCATGTTTTTCTAATTTTGCTTCTAATCTTTCAAATAGGGTAAATGCATCTGCAGTTGATCCTGCAAATCCAGCAATCACATTTCTATTTTCAATTTTTCTAACTTTTTTTGCAGTGCTTTTTATGATGGTATTTCCAAAACTTACTTGGCCGTCTCCAGCTACAACGACATCTTTATTTTTCCTAACAAGCACAATAGTTGTTCCATGCCACTTAAATATTTCGTTCATAAATTGAGAGATCAACTAAGAGATGGTTATTAATTAAAATTATTCAAGTTTAGCTAGAATTTATTGATAAACCAATCATTTGTTTATATATCATTTAACTTCATGAGATCTGCAAGAGTTGTAAGAAAAACTAAAGAAACATCTATAGAAATTAAAGTTAATTTAGATGGAAAAGGTAAATCTAATATAAAAACTGGAATAGGTTTTTTAGACCATATGCTTGAGCTTTTTTCAAAGCACTCTTTAATAGATTTAAATTTAAATGCTAACGGGGATCTTCATGTTGATGAGCATCACACAACCGAAGACACAGGCATTGTTTTGGGGCAGGCAATTGCAAAGGCACTTGGAAGAAAAATTGGTATTAAGAGATATGGAACTGCATACGTTCCGATGGACGAAACCCTAACTAGAGTTTCTCTAGATATATCTAATAGACCTTATCTTGTCTGGAAAGTTAATTTAAAGTTAGAAAAACTCGGTGAAATGGATACGGAATTATTTAAAGAATGGTTTCAAGCAGTTTCACAAAATGCTGGGATTTCTATGCACATTGAAAATTTATATGGGGATAATAGCCATCATATTGTTGAGTCATGCTTTAAGGCTTTTGCCCAAGCTCTGAGAACAGCTCTAGAAATTGATAAAAGGAATAAAAATCAACTGCCCTCCTCAAAGGGCAAACTTTAAAAAATGAACGTAGTTATAGTTGACTACGGAACAGGAAATTTAAGATCAGTTTGTAAGGCATTAGAAGTGGCTGGAAAAAATTTAAATGATCTTAAAATAAGTATTTCTGGTTCCCCAAACATTATTGCGAAAGCTGATAAAATAATATTACCAGGTCAAGGTTCATATAAGCAATGTATGGACTCGATATTATCTATATATGGACTTTATGAAGAATTAGATAAATTTGTTAAAATAAAAAAAAAACCCCTTTTTGGAATTTGTGTTGGGATGCAATTATTTTCAACTGAAGGTTATGAAGAAAAAAAAACAAAAGGATTTGGTTGGGTTGAAGGAATAGTAGAAAAAATTAAACTGAAAGATAAGAGTTTTAAATTACCTCACATGGGGTGGAATAATTTAAATATGATAAAAAAACATAAGATATTTGAAGGAATTAAGCAAAATTCACATTTTTACTTTGTTCATAGTTATAAATTTTCTACGGAAAATAAAGAAAGAATTTTAGGAACTACAAATTATGTAGAAGATATAATTTCTTGTATCGGTGACGAAAATATTGTTGGTACACAATTTCATCCAGAAAAGAGTCACGAAAATGGAATAAAATTGTTATCTAATTTTTTAAAATATTATTGATGTTAATTTTTCCAGCAATAGATATTTATGATGGATCCTGTGTAAGATTATTAAAAGGAGAAATAAAAAAAAAAACTATTTATAACTCAAGCCCGATTAATCAAGCAGAGTTCTTTGAAAAATGTGGTTTTAAAAATTTACATATTGTTGATTTAAATTTTGCAATTAAAGAAAAATCTAAAAACCAAAAAATAATTGAGGGCATTAAAAAAAAAACGAAGTTATCTTTGCAACTTGGAGGAGGAATACGATCCTATAAAGATACTAGTTACTGGTTAAATTTAGGTATTGATTCAATTGTTATAGGAACAATGTTTTATGAAAAAAATAAGGATTTTGAAAAATGTGTTTCTTACTATCCAAAAAAAATATCTTTTGCTATGGATTTAAGAGCAAATTATCTTGCAATTAGGGGATGGAAAAAACAAACTACAATTTCTGCAGATCAGTTAGTTAGTCAAATAAATAAGTTTAATCTTAAATCTGTTATTTATACTGACATAAAGCGAGATGGAACAAAGCAAGGTCCAAACTTTAAAAATTTAAAAAAATATTCATCTAAAATTAAAGCTCCATTAATTGCATCCGGAGGTATTGGAACTATAGAGGATATATATAATTTAAAAAAAATTAAAAAATTAGGAGGTGTGATCGTTGGTAGATCTATTTATGATGGTTCTATAAACTTATCAGATTTAATTAAGTTACAAAAAAATGCTTAAAAAAAGAATTATACCGTGCTTAGATGTAGATAAAGGAAGAGTTGTAAAAGGGATAAATTTTTTAAATTTAAAAGATGCTGGAGATCCTGTTGAACAGGCAAAAATTTATAGCGACAATGGAGCTGATGAATTGTGTTTTTTAGATATTACAGCATCACACGAAAATAGATCAATTCTTCTTGATAAAGTATCTCAAACTGCAAATTCTTGTTTAATTCCTTTGACTGTAGGTGGCGGTGTAAGAAGCCTGGAGGATATACAAAATCTTCTTCGAGCTGGAGCCGATAAAGTATCAATTAACACCGCAGCTGTTCTTAATCCAGATTTTGTAAAACAAAGTTCTATAAAATTTGGATCTCAATGTATTGTTATTGCAATAGATGTAAAAAAAATAAATAGTAGTACCTGGGAAGTTTTTACACATGGAGGCAGAAAAAATACAGGTTTAGATGCAATCATGTTTTCTAAAAAAGTTGAAAAACTTGGCGCAGGAGAAATTTTATTAACCTCAATGGATAGAGACGGAACAAAGGCTGGCTACGATTTAGACTTAATAAAAAGGGTTTCTAAGTCTGTATCAATACCCGTTATAGCTTCTGGTGGAGTTGGTAATTTAGATCATCTATATCAAGGATTTAGTATAGGTGGTGCTAGCGCAGTACTTGCTGCATCAATTTTTCATTACGGAAATTTTTCTATAATGGATGCAAAAAATTTTTTATTACAAAAAGGCATCTCAGTAAGGTTATAAATGAATTATAAAATTTTAAAAAAATTACTCTTAACAATTAAGAAAAATAAGACCTTAAACCCAAAAATATCCTATACAGCAAGGTTATATAAGTCCGGTATACGTGGATGTAAAAAAAAATTTTTAGAAGAGGTTAAAGAATTACTTAATTCCTTCAATAAAAGTAAAAAAAATATTATTCACGAGGCCTCCGATGTTCTTTATCATTATTTAGTTTTGTTAGAATGTAGAAAAATTAATTTTAAAGATATACTTCAAGAGCTAAAGAAAAGAAGTAAAATTTCTGGCATAGAAGAAAAATTAAGAAGAAAAAATGTACGATCAAAATAATATTTTTGCAAAAATTTTAAGAGGCGAAATTCCATGTAAAAAAGTCTATGAAGATAAATTTGTTCTTGCTTTTCATGACATAAATCCTCAAGCCAAGATTCATGTTTTGGTTATTCCTAAAGGCGCTTATGTTGATCTCAATGATTTCTCAAAGAACGCAAAAAATGAAGAAATAGAGGGACTTATTAGGGGACTTGGGAAGGTTGCAAAAATTTTAAATATTGCAGAAACCGGCTATCGTTATTTAGGAAATAACGGAAAAGATGGGGGTCAAGAGGTGTCACATCTACATTTCCATATATTTGGTGGTGAAAAGTTAGGAAAAATGATTTCGAAATGAATGCCACGAAAAGTTACAAGATTCTTCCTAGAGATAAATTTAATTAAAGATTTAGAGTTTTCTAAATGTTTAGAAAGAAATTTATCAATTAGAAAGGAAAATAACTTTAATAAAGATCTTCCAATGTTTTTATATAAAGAGATTGGAAAAGATTATAATTGGAAAGATAGATTATACTGGAGTGATAACGATTGGATAAGATTAACATCAAATCCTAATTATGAATTATATACAATATTAAAAAATGAAGATTTAGTTGGATATTACGAGTTAATTTCTGATGAGCACAAAAATTTTGAAATAGCATATTTTGGTATATTCAAAGAATATTTTGGAAAAAAAATTGGCAGTTATTTATTATGTCATGCAATTGAGAATTCTTTTAGCAAAGGAGCAAAAAGAGTTTGGGTTCATACTTGTACACTAGATCATCCAAATGCTTTAAAAAATTACATGGCTAGAGGAATGAAAGTATTTAAGTCTGAAGAATTAAATATTGATTAGTACTTAATCTATCGAGAATTTGCCAATGTTTTGAATATTAGATGATACATTTTTTAAAATAAATTCTAAGAAAGTTCCATCATAGTTAATCACCTTCCAACCGTAGACTAAGTATGTTTTTTGATCAAAATATAGATCAATAGTTTCATTTTGAGAGAAATTAAGTTTTATAAAGATAAGATTTTCAACAATTTTATAATCTTTAATTTCTTTTAATACTTTTATCATTTCATTTTTGTCTGTTAGAAATAAAAGGGAAGTTCCAGTTATATTCTGACTAGATTTGTTATTTAATTCATCAACTAAATATAAGATATTATTATCAATTAAAATTTTTTTTCCATTTAACTCCTTATAATGGCAGAGAAACTTATTTGGAAATTCTAGTAGACAATTACCAGTTTCAATGGACTTTTCTAAAGTTTGAATAAAATCAAATTTGAGATTTTTAGTTTCTTCTAATTTTTGAATTATTTTTTGTATTTCATTAGAATAAGAATATTTAGAAAAAGAAATAAAAAAAAAAACTATTAATATTATTTTTTTTGACAATTCTAATAAATTTCCCTTTTACCAATGTGGTTTGCTGGGCTTATAATTTTTTCTTCTTC
>Ga0194133_10003568_pt1:5000-21936 | contig 21936 bp, 12 predicted proteins | sample TA2KigOf40mmetaG_FD_155448 | JGI IMG/M metagenome (GOLD analysis project Ga0194133, IMG submission 155448) | Freshwater microbial communities from Lake Tanganyika, Tanzania - TA2015055 Kigoma Offshore 40m | ecosystem: Environmental > Aquatic > Freshwater > Lake | place: Tanzania...
AAAATTTATTTTAATTTTTTCCAAAAGACCTCGGACCTGATCTATCCTTAATCCCCTAAACACACACCCACCCAACGAAACCCGAAAACACCATCACCCAGATCCAAAAACAAAATCCTAATCCCCCTAAATCGCGGGCCGCAAATCTACTAATTATCATTACCCCGAACAAGAACACAAACCCTTTCATAAACACTTTAGACCTTAAGTCGCTGGAAACAAGGAAGAAAAAATTAAAAAACAATCATATTAAATAGGTCAGATCCGATACATTGATTTCGTGATTGGCTGAAACGTGAAAGACGAAAGGGGAAGAAAGATTTGTTAAAGAATGTTAAACATCCGCCCTCATGTTTACAAAGAGGTATTTTGCCCTGTATTATAGCGTGTATCAATTTATAATTGAAATTTTATCAATTTACCTTATCTTTGCAGCATGTTTAAAATCAGGCTTAACATATCTGTGTCCCTGCTGATGCTTTTATTACTTGCATTTGTAAGTTGTAAGAGCAAATATGAAAAGCTTCGTGCCAGCAATGATACTGCCAAAAAATACCGAGAAGCGGTGCGTCTTTACGAAAAGAAAGACTACAGCAAAGCACTCGGACTATTTGATGATTTGGTCACTAAATACCGCGGAACTGCCGAAGCAGAAGATCTTTCCTATTATTTTTCATACACCCACTATAAGCTGAGAGATTATACTACAGCCAGGTATCATTTCAAAACATTTGCTGATACTTATGCCTCCAGTGCGAAAGCCGAAGAATGCCGTTTTATGGCCGCCTATTGTTTTTACCTGGAATCTCCAACGTTTTCACTGGACCAAGAAAATACAATAAAGGCAATTGAGGCATTGCAACTTTTCATAAACCTGTACCCAAAAAGTGAACGTGTTACTGAAGCAAGCAAATTAATCGGCAATCTGCGTGAAAAACTCGAAACTAAGTCTTATGCCAATGCAAAACTTTTTCTGGATATTGGCGATTATAAATCCGCAGTCATTGCGTTTGGAAATTCTGCCCGAGAGTTTCCAGATACGAAATATGCCGAGGAAATGGAATTTCTGACTGTAAAAGCACAGGCCCTTTATGCCAAAGCAAGTTTTGAAACAAAGCAGGAAGAGCGGTATAATGAAGCGATTCGATTATACACGGAATTTGTACAGAATTATCCCTCAAGCAAATACTTGAAGGATGCTGAAGAAATAAAAAAAAATTGTGAAAAAGCTATTATTGATGTAAGAAAACTACTTGCTCTTCAAGCGGCAGAAATGAAAGCGCAGGAAGAAAAAGTCAAAGCTGCAGAAGGAAATAAAAAAGAAGACACTAAAAACAAGTAAAATGAGTACTACTAAACCCCTTATTCCAAACAGTACAGTAACACGTGATGTTCGCGAACTTGATAAATCAACTGACAATATTTATGAGTCTATTGTAATCATCAGCAAACGCGCCAACCAAATTTCAAATAACTTGAAGGAGGAACTTCATGGTAAATTAGCCGAATTCGCTTCATCTAATGATAATTTGGAAGAGGTTTTTGAAAACCGTGAACAAATTGAAATATCTAAACACTATGAGCGCATGCCCAAGCCTACGCTTATTGCTGTTGATGAGTTTTTAAATGATAAGGTTTATTATCGCAATCCTTCTAAAGAGCAAAACTAATGAAGTAAGGAGGCATAGTACATTCGTGTGCTATGCACCATGCATGCTTTAAGATGGGTAAATCATTGCCCTATGCTTACTAATAAGAATATTATCCTGGGTGTTTGTGGCAGTATTGCCAGCTGTAAATCAGCATCTATTGTTCGTTTGTTGGTTAAATCAGGTGCAAACGTGAGGGTGATTATGACCAAGGATGCATGCAACTTCATCACGCCTTTAACTCTTTCAACGCTTTCTAAAAATCCTGTTCATCTCAACTATTTTGATCCCGAAACCGGAGCCTGGAATAATCACGTAGAACTTGGACTTTGGGGTGATTTAATGGTCATCGCTCCGGCAAGCGCCAATACCCTCGCTAAATTTGCAAATGGGCTTTGCGATAACCTACTTTCAGCAGTGTATCTTTCAGCAAAATGTCCCATTTACTTTGCTCCTGCCATGGACCTTGACATGTGGAAACATCCAGCCACACAAAAGAATATTTCAACATTAATTGGTTTTGGAAATACAATCATTCATCCGGGTTATGGTGAATTAGCCAGTGGATTAATCGGTGAAGGACGGATGGCAGAGCCGGAAGCCATATTAGAATTCCTGAATGAAGAATTAAAAAAAAAACTTCCTTTAAAAGGTAAAAGAGCACTTGTAACTGCCGGACCAACCTATGAAGCCATTGATCCTGTCAGATTTATTGGAAACCATTCATCAGGAAAAATGGGCTTTGCTATTGCCGAAGAGCTGGCCGCATTAGGAGCTTCTGTGGTACTTATTACCGGACCGACATCACTCAAGCTTAATCATGCTGAGATCAAACGAATCGATGTCAGTTCTGCTGAGGAAATGCTGGAAGCTGCCCTCAAAAATTTTATAAAAACCGAAATCTCAGTCTTGAGTGCAGCTGTTGCTGATTATCGTCCAAAGCAGATTTCTCAAAACAAAATCAAGAAAGATAGTTCCGAATTCGTGATTGAGTTGATAAAGACGCCGGATATATTGGCGACTTTAGGAAAAGAAAAACAAGCCGGACAAATATTGGTAGGTTTTGCCCTCGAAACTGATAATGAGGAAGAAAATGCCATCAACAAACTAAAAAAGAAAAATCTTGATTTTATTGTGCTCAATTCACTGAAAGATGTGGGTGCAGCCTTTCAAAATGATAACAATAAGATCACCATTATTGATTCTGAACTTAAAAAGGAGGTTTTTAAATTAAAACCGAAAACTGAGGTTGCTAAAGATATCTGTAAAAAAGTATTAGATTTATTAGCATGAAATACCTAATCTTTTTTTGCCTTTTTATCCTAACAAAAGTTGTCCATGCACAGGATCTGAATGCACGAGTTCAAATTCTTGCTCCAAAATTGGCCAATTCGAATAATAGGATTTTGGACATACTTGAATCCAGCATTAAGGATTTTTTAAATAATAAGCGATGGGCTATAGATGCACTGTTACCTCAGGAAAGGATTGACTGTAATTTTGTAATTACGATTAGCGACTGGGATGGGGCAAGTAATTTTAAAGCAGAAGCTCAAATTCAATCTAATCGTCCGGTATTTAATAGTTCTTACAGCAGCACCTTGTTAAACATAAGCGACAAAGATTTTAGCTTTACCTATTCTGAAGGACAGCCTCTTGACTTTTCTGAACAAAACTATATCAATAACTTAAGTTCTTTACTTGCATTTTATGCTTACATCATAACAGGAGTTGATTATGATACTTTTTCCAAATTTGGTGGTACACCCTATTTCGAGAGGGCTCAAACAGTATTGAATAATGCTCAAATAGCTCCAAATAGTGGATGGAAAGCTTTCGAAAATTTAAGAAATCGATTTTGGCTCATTGAAAATCTAACAAACAAATCGTTTAATCCCATCAGGGAAAGCCTATATGTTTATCATAGGAATGGATTGGATATGATGGCTGAAAATCAGGCGAAAGGTAGAAAAGCTGTTCTTTCTGTCATCCCTGAACTTCAAAAAATTGACAAGCAAAACCAGGGTTCAATACTGAATCAAATCTTCTTCACAGCAAAGTCTGATGAGATTATAAAAATACTTGCCTCTGCTGAACCACAAGAGAAGTTGAAGGCATACACTGTCTTATCCCAGATTGATCCTGCAAATAGTTTAAAATATGAGGTGCTTAAAAGACCTTAGCAGACCACTGTATGAATTCAGGCCATAATTAATCCATTTTGAATTTGACCCAAATTGCTCTTAATAAATGCTCAAACAACTGGCAATCAGTAATTACGCCTTAATAGACACCCTGAATATTTCATTCTCTGATGAGCTGAATATTCTGACCGGTGAGACCGGAGCCGGAAAGTCGATCATCCTTGGAGCATTATCCCTAATTTTAGGTCAGCGCGCCGAAGGCAAGTACTTTTTTAATCCACAGAAAAAATGTGTAATTGAGGGAACCTTTGAAGTAAATGGGTTTCACCTGGATGATTTCTTTAATGAGCATGATTTAGATTATGAGAAGGAAACTGTTTTGAGGAGAGAACTATCTGCTGATGGTAAAACAAGAGCCTTTATTAATGATACTCCGGTCAATCTGGCTCTCATGAAAAAACTTGGAGAAAAGCTAATCGACATCCATTCACAGCATGCTTTACTTGATATCAATGATGAAGAATTTCAGTTACTGGTTATTGATACCTTGGCCGGAAACGAACAACTTCTCTCCGAGTACAGGAACAATTACCGAACTTACAGAAGTACTCAACTCAGGCTGAAGGAATTGATGAGCTTGAGTGAGAAAAGTAAGCTAGATTTGGACTTTTTTCAGTTTCAGTTTGATGAGTTGGAAAAAGCAAGATTATCCTCGGGTGAACAAGAAGAGCTTGAACAGGAGCAAAGTGAATTAAGCCATGCTGAAGAGATTAAAAGAAGCTTACTGATCTCTATCGGCATTTTGAGTCAAAATGAGCCTTCGGTAATTGTTCAACTTAAAGAGGCTTTAAACAACTTAATAAGTGCCGAGAGGTTTAAGCCTGAAATTAGCAAAATTACCGAGCGGATTAATAGTACTCTTATCGAATTAAAGGACCTTATTTCTGAATTAGAAAATCTTGAACAAAAGAGTTTTATCAATGAGGGCCGGCTGGAACAAGTGAATGACAGGTTGGATTTGCTTTACTCTCTTCAAAAAAAACATCGCGTAAATTCAGATATTGAGCTGATGGCTGTGCTAGATCAATTGTCAAAGAAAATTAGTACAATTTTATTTGTGGATGAGGACATTGAGAAATTAAAGGCCGAAAGTGATGTACTCTTTCAGCAAATATCCGAATTAGCAGGTCAACTAAACGCCCGTAGAAGCGATGTTATTCCACGGGTAGAAACACAGGTGAAGCAAACTTTATCTGAAATCGGGATGCCTAATGCAGTTCTTCAAATATTAAATGAAGAGATTCCTGATGGAAAATTGGATATGAATGGAAAGAACCAAATCAGGTTTCTTTTCAGTGCAAACAAAGGACAAAGCCCCTTGCTAATGAGCAAAGTGGCATCCGGCGGTGAACTTTCGCGATTAATGCTATCAATTAAATCTTTAGTGGCTAAACATACTTCCCTTCCGACCATCATATTTGATGAAATCGATACCGGGATTTCCGGAGAGGTGGCATTGAGGGTAGGAAACATTATGGAGCGGCTATCAAAACATATGCAAGTCATTGCGATTACCCATTTGCCACAAATTGCAAGCAAAGGAAGCACACATTTTTCTGTTTATAAGGATGAAGAAGGTGAAATAACATTCACCAATATCAGGCAACTGCATGAAGAAGAAAGGGTAATGGAACTCGCCAAAATGCTCAGCGGTAATAAGCCCGGAGAATCTGCCATTCAGAATGCAAGAGATTTACTCTTGAACAATAAAGAGTTTTAGAATCAGAGATTAATAATAACTTTAAATTTTATTTACGTAAAAAACCAAAAATAACCATATGTATAACTTACTGAAAGGTAAAAGAGGAATCATTTCTGGCGCATTGGATCAAAATTCAATTGCTTGGAAAGTTGCTGAGAAAGCTCATGAAGAAGGCGCTGTATTTACCCTTACGAATGCCCCAATTGCCATGAGAATGGGTGAAATTAACTCATTGGCTGAAGCCACCAAATCACAGATCATAGCGGCGGATGCCACAAGTGTAGAAGATCTGACTAATCTATTCACTCAGTCTCAGGAAATTCTTGGAGGAAAAATCGATTTTGTTTTGCACTCTATTGGCATGAGCGTTAATATTCGAAAAAAAATTCCTTACCCTGAACTTAATTACGACTATTTTCAAAAAGGAATTGATGTTTCGGCTTTGTCATTGCATAAAATGTTGAGTGTAGCCAAGAAATTGGATGCCATCAACGAATGGGGCAGTGTGGTTGCACTAACCTATATGGCAGCCCAGCGAACCTTCCCTTTTTATACCGATATGGCTGATATCAAAGCAATGCTCGAATCAATTGCAAGAAGTTTTGGATATCATTATGGCCTGGACAAAAAGGTTCGTATCAATACTGTATCTCAATCTCCGACCAAAACAACAGCCGGTACCGGAATTAAAGGGTTTGGTAGCTTTTACTATTATGCCGATGCCATTGCACCCCTCGGGAATGCAGATGCCGAATCCTGTGCCGATTATTGCATCACACTCTTCTCAGACCTTACCCGGATGGTTACCATGCAAAATCTATTTCATGATGGAGGATATTCTTCTACCGGAGTGAGCGATGATGTAATGTATCGTTTAGGTGTTGAGGACAAGGAGGGCTAGACCAGAATAGATTTTTTTTCTACTAACTCACCATTCTCCGTTTGATCTTGGCGAAGATAGAGTAGAATTTTATAGGTTGAAATTTAAAATTGGGTTACATCGCTAACTGAAGATTTTTTAGGGGATTTTCCGCTTGGGCAGACCGGCATCAGTTTTGCAATCTTTTTCTGCTTGGCATATAAAGGATTTTCACCGGGATTCTTAATGCGCTAAACGGCGAATTCATCTGAAAAAAGACCCGTCCTAAATTATAGAACGGGTCTTTTTGTATTCTTAAATGTGATTTTTAACCACTCTTAACCCGACGAGGATACTATTCTATAGATTCGTCTGTTAATGAAAGCTCAAAAACTTTATTAGAATCAAAAAAAGCTAGAGTTTCACCTAATCAGGAAATTTAATCAGAATATTTTATTCCTCTTTTTTTTCCTCTTTTTTCCTTTTCACAGTCTTAGCTTTAGAAATAATTCGAATCTCCTCCTTCTCTTTATCGTAATCAACCTCCATGATATCTCCTTCAGTCATTTCACCTTTCAGAATTTCTTCAGCGATTGGATCTTCAAGATATTTCTGGATAGCACGCTTTAGAGGACGTGCTCCAAAATTTGAATCATAGCACTTATCTGCGATAAATTCTTTTGCAGCCTCAGTAAGAATAATTTCATACCCTAAACCACGTATCCTTTCGAAAAGAGCCTTTAGCTCAATATCAATAATTTTGAAGATGTCATCTTTAGTAAGAGAATTAAATACAACCACATCATCCACACGATTCAAGAACTCAGGAGCAAATGCACGCTTCAATGCATTTTCAATTACCCCTCTGGAATAGGTTTCCGCCTGAGAAGACTTAGCTACAGTACTAAAACCTACACCCTGTCCAAAATCCTTCAATTGTCGGGCTCCGATGTTTGAAGTCATTATGATGATTGTATTTCTGAAATCTACCTTACGTCCTAAACTGTCGGTTAGCTGACCTTCGTCTAATACCTGTAAAAGTATATTAAACACATCCGGGTGAGCTTTTTCAATCTCATCCAAGAGCACAACTGCATATGGCTTTCTTCTAACTTTTTCGGTTAATTGCCCACCTTCTTCATAACCTACGTATCCGGGAGGGGCACCGACTAAACGAGAGACTGCAAATTTCTCCATGTACTCACTCATGTCAACCTGGATTAAAGCATCCTCAGTATCGAACATAAAACGAGCAAGTTCCTTGGCTAACTCCGTCTTTCCAACACCTGTCGGACCCAAAAAGATAAAGGATCCGATGGGTTTTTTGGGATCTTTTAATCCCGCGCGTGTACGCTGAATGGCTTTGGTTAATTTTTTTACCGCATCCTCCTGACCTATCACCCTTGAGTTGATGGCCTCAAACATACCCAACAATTTAAGACTATCTGTCTGACCTACACGCTGAACAGGGATACCCGTCATCATAGATACTACTTCTGCAACATTGTCTTCTGTTACTACATAACGCTTGGTTTTTGTTTCCGCTTCCCATTCACTTTTAGCCTTTTCGAGTTCTTCAAGCAAATTTTTCTCAGTATCACGGAGTTTTGCAGCTTCTTCGTATTTCTGACTTCGAACCACCTTATTCTTCTCAATCTTAATCTCCTCGATCTTCTGTTCTACATCAATAATATTTTGTGGAACATGAATATTGGTGAGGTGAACACGCGATCCCGATTCATCAAGTGCGTCAATGGCCTTATCAGGCAGAAAACGATCTGTTATGTACCTCGTGGTTAAACTCACACATGCATTAATAGCCTCATCAGTATAAGTAACCCCATGATGCTCCTCGTATTTTTCTTTGATACGATTCAGTATTTCAATGGTTTCCACGGGAGTTGCTGGCTCAACCATTACTTTCTGGAAACGACGATCAAGGGCACCATCTTTTTCTATGTACTGACGGTATTCATCTAATGTTGTAGCACCAATACATTGAATTTCGCCTCTCGCTAATGCAGGTTTAAACATATTTGAAGCATCCAGGGAACCTGAAGCTCCACCTGCTCCAACAATTGTATGTATCTCATCAATGAATAAAATTACATCCGGAGATTTCTCCAGCTCGTTCATTACCGCTTTCATTCGCTCCTCAAACTGTCCACGGTATTTGGTGCCGGCTACTAAGGAAGCCAGATCTAAAGTAACTACCCTCTTGTTGAATAAAACACGGGAAACCTTACGCTGAACAATACGTAAAACAAGACCCTCAGCGATGGCTGATTTTCCAACACCCGGTTCACCGATTAGAATAGGATTATTTTTTTTTCTACGTGATAAAATCTGTGACACTCGTTCAATCTCTTTTTCCCTACCAACAATAGGATCCAACTTTCCATCCTCTGCGGCACGGGTAAGATCACGACCGAAATTATCGAGAACAGGAGTTTTTGATTTGATATCAGAAACCTTTTTAGGCTGGGTAAAACTTTCTTCTTCCCTAAAATCATCATCTCCGGCCGCCGAACCGGGAGCCTCATCACGGAACCCTTCCTTATTGTTTTCTACTTCAACTTTAAATATGTCGTAGTTCACATTGTACTGTTGTAAAATCTGAGATGCAATATTATCCTCATCCCTTAATATGGATAACAACAAATGCTCGGTACCGATAATGTCACTTTTAAATATTTTAGCCTCCAGGTAAGTAATTTTTAGAACCTTTTCAGCTTGCTTGGTTAGGGGAATATTCCCAAGATTAACAGTTGTACTGGATGTTCCCTTGACAGAATCCTCAACAGATTTGCGCAAACGGGCGGTATCAACGCCTAAACCTTTTAATATTTTTATCGCCATACCATCTCCTTCCCGGATAAGCCCCAGCAATAAATGCTCCGTGCCAATATAATCATGGCCAAGACGCAGAGCTTCTTCTCTGCTATATGAAATCACGTCTTTAACGCGTGGAGAAAATTTCGCTTCCATTTAATATACCTTTCTGTATTTTAATGCCCTAAGCTATTAATAAATTGAATTAATTGCCCTCTGGCTGTTGTAACAAGTTATCAACAATTACGCCATTTGCGTTAAAAAGGTTTTACTATTCGAAGACATAATAAAGTTGACATGTCTCTGACTAAAATCCGATATTTGAATTTTAATTAAAATTCGAATGTCAGACGAAAAAATAATATTTTCCATGGCGGGGGTTAATAAGATTTACCCTCCACAGAAACAGGTTCTAAAAAATATCTATCTCTCTTTTTTTTACGGTGCAAAAATCGGAGTAATTGGATTAAACGGCTCAGGAAAATCCTCCGTTTTAAAAATCATCGCCGGTTTAGATAAATCCTACCAAGGTGAAGTAGTATTCGCTCCGGGCTTTACAGTGGGTTATTTGGCACAAGAACCTATCCTAGACCCCCAAAAAACGGTCAGAGAGGTGGTTGAGGAAGGTGTCGCTGCCATTACAGACATCCTAAAAGAGTATGAGGAGATCAATGAAAAATTCGGACTTCCGGAAGTTTATGAAAATGCAGATGCAATGGATAAACTACTCGCCAGACAGGGTGAACTACAAGATCAAATCGATGCTTGTGGTGCCTGGGAGTTAGATAGTAAACTGGAACGTGCAATGGATGCATTGCGATGTCCGGAACCTGATTCTAAAATTGCCATTTTGTCAGGTGGTGAGCGCAGGCGAGTAGCATTGTGCCGTTTATTACTTCAGGAACCCGATGTTCTGTTATTGGATGAACCTACGAACCACCTCGATGCTGAAAGTATTGACTGGCTTGAACAACATCTCCAACAATACAAGGGCACAGTCATTGCGGTAACCCACGACCGATATTTCCTGGATAATGTTGCAGGCTGGATACTGGAGTTGGACCGCGGAGAAGGAATTCCCTGGAAAGGAAACTATTCTTCCTGGCTGGAACAGAAATCTAAGCGACTCGAATCTGAGGAGAAATCTGAAAGTAAACGTCAAAAAACACTAGAAAGAGAATTAGAATGGGTTCGAATGGCTCCAAAAGCGCGTCATGCCAAGTCAAAAGCACGCCTATCAAACTATGAAAAACTGGCCTCAGAAGATACAAAAGAACGTGAAGAAAAGCTGGAATTGTTCATTCCTCCAGGTCCAAGACTAGGAAATCTGGTGATTGAGGCACAAAATGTGAGCAAGGCCTATGGTGATAAAATCCTCTTTGAGAATTTGAGCTTTTCATTACCCCCAGCGGGTATTGTTGGAATCATTGGACCAAACGGAGCAGGAAAAACTACCTTATTTCGTTTGATTACAGGCCAAGATCAAGCCGATGCAGGATCCTTCAGAGTTGGCCCGACGGTAGCACTTGGCTACGTTGACCAGAATCATGATGATTTAGACCCTGAAAAATCAGTCTGGGAGAATGTTACTGAAGGAAACGAAACCATAATGCTTGGGAACAGACCGGTCAACTCAAGAGCATATGTATCTAAATTTAATTTCAATGGGGCAGATCAGCAAAAAAAAGTTGGTGTTTTATCAGGAGGAGAAAGAAACCGTGTTCACTTAGCCATAACCTTAAAGAAAAGCTCGAATGTACTTTTACTTGATGAGCCAACAAACGACATTGATGTCAATACCTTAAGAGCATTGGAAGAAGGTCTGGAGAATTTTGGTGGTTGTGCAGTAATTATCTCCCATGATCGCTGGTTCCTTGATAGAGTTTGTACACATATCCTGGCCTTTGAAGGCAATTCACAGGTTTATTATTTTGAAGGAAACTATTCTGAGTACGAGGAAAACAGAAAAAAACGCACCGGAGATAGTACACCCCACCGTATTCGATACAAAAAACTCACGGATTGAAAATTCAACGCCTAGGGCTAAGTTATTCTAGAATGAGTTACCCGGAAACATTCCTGCATTTGGTTGTATAACCAAATGCAGGATATAAAAGAATGAGTTAAATAGAGCTAAAAAAGATAATTGGATACTGGCAATGATTAATGCCTGGTATTGATCGTCGGCTATAATTTCTTGAAAAATTATGCGTAATTATTCAACATCACGGGCATAACCAGCATCAGAACTTCCTCCTGCTCATCATGAGTTTGAGGCATCAACAAGCCGGCACGGTTCGGACTGCTCATTTCAAGTAATACTTCCTCACCGCCAAGGTTATTCAGCATCTCAATCAAAAATTTAGCATTGAAGCCAATTTCCATATCCTCTCCTTCATACTGACAGGAAAGACGTTCATGAGCCTCATTTGCAAAATCTATATCCTCTGAGGAAATATTCAACTCACTTCCCGAAATTTTTAAACGAACCTGATGGGTTGTTTTGTTAGCAAAAATTACAACCCGACGAAGACAGTTGAGAAATAATGATCTATCAATAATAAGTTTATTTGGATTATTGGTAGGTATAACTGCTTCATAATCAGGGTAGCGTTCATCAATAAGCCTACAGATGAGGTTAATATTTCCAAATCTGAAAAATGCACTGGTACTGTTGTATTCAAGAGAAACATTCACATCATCGCCAGAAAGTGAGGCCTTTAAAAGTGTTAAAGCTTTCTTGGGGAATATAAAAGAGGCAATAGAATCAGATTTGGTATCCAGGCGCCGGTACCTAACCAGTTTGTGAGCATCAGTAGCTACAAAAGTAATGTGTTGCGGACTCAACTGACAATAAACACCGGTCATGGCCGGACGTAATTCATCTCCACTTACCGCAAAAAGTGTTTTATTTATAGCTTCGGATAAAACAGAAGCAGGCATGGCCACTGAAGAAGGATTTTCAACTACGGGAATTTTTGGAAAATCCTCACCATTTTCGCCACTGAGCTTGTATTTTCCATCCCCTGCACTGATTTCTATAGCAAAGGTTTTATCATCAACTGAAAAAGAGATGGGTTGATCAGGCAAGGTCTTCAATGTTTCAAGTAGAATTCTAGAGGGGATGGCGACCTTGCCATCTTCCTTCGACTCAACCGTCAGTGAAGTAGTCATGCTGGTCTGCAAATCTGTTGCAGAAACCGTTAAATTGCCATTCTTTATTTCAAAAAGAAAGTTTTCCAAAATAGGCAAGACCGTGCTGCTACTTGAGGCCCCATTAACAGCCAAAAGCTGTTTTAACAAGGTTGATGTTGAAACTATAAATCTCATATTCAAATATCTGAAAGAACAATAATAGTAAAGCTTTTTGGTAGTTCCTAATAAGTTTTGAAGCGCAAAATTTCTATTTAAAACCCTAACGCTTACAATCAAAAATAGACAAATTAACGGGTATACCTATGCTTACGGAAGTAATGTTGAAAAATACCGAAAACTATCAACAATATTAAGGGTAACACCAAGTTCAGAAACTGCCAGAATAACTTTTCTTGCCGAATTTTTGCACGATCAAGTAACCTAAGTTTTATTTCCTTGTTCCTTAAACTAATTATTCCCGAGTCGTCAAACAGATAATCCACAGCATTTAATAAAAAATTCTTATTGGCATATTGCTCCTGAGAATAACGGTCAAATCCCAATGGATAAGGCGAGCCATCTGTACCATTAATTTGGTTTTTAAAAATATCCCCATCTGCAAGAACAATCATTTTTCCGGATTCAGCCTCCTTAACTAGGCCTGCCGGTTCTGAAAGGCCCGAAGGGATAGGGCGATTCTTGAAGTTTGATGGAAAAATACCCTCTATAAGCACCCCAAAAGGCTTAGGATCAGATTGAAATTGTTTAGGATCAGGTTCGTTTTCTACCATCTGAAGGGAAAGCAATACCGGAACTTCCAATTGTCGGTTGAATGGGGATGAAGAAAGAATAACCTCCGAATGTAGACCCTTCACTGATATGAGGTCAATTGTCCCCGGAAACTCAGAACGTATCCCATCCAAATTTTTTACCAAAGGGTGAGTTGAAACCGGAATAAATATGGGATAAAATAACCAGGGCAATAACTTAATTTGAGATTGCCCGCCTAAATCGCCAACGCTCAACGGAATCTGGGCACAATTCATGTCGGCAAGAAGATTATAATTTAACCTCAGACCATATCTAAAAAGCATGTCATCTAAATTTAGCTTCTTTGCAAAAGCAAGCTGCTCAGTAGACCCGCGAAGACTATCCAGATCGGCGCTAACCTGATCCAGTGACCAGATTATTCTTCCTCCTCTCCTCAGAAAATAATCTACTTTAAACTTTTCAGCCTCCGAAAAAGGCCGTTCCGGTTTAGCAATAATTAATACTCTAAACTGGTCAAGTCCGGCAAAGGCTATAGTATTTAAATTCACACGACCAACCTCATAGCTATCTCCCAAGGATTTCAATGCATCACTCAATTGCAAATCACTTAACTCGCCATGACCTTCAGTAAAACCAATACGACCGGTTTCATTTTTACTGATTTTTTTGATCGCATTGGAAAAGACATATTCCAGATTTTGTATGGAATTATTTAAAACTTCTTCCGGACTTATCCCGGCCCTTGATTGCAAAAGCTTAACCGGCATTTGTCTCCCTTTGTAGGTAATCAAGGCTGCAGGAAAAATAATCTTTTGAGACATGCCGTCCTCTGTTTTTACACTCAGATTCGTTGGCTCTATACCCTTTTCTATCAATCCCTGATAGGCATCTTCTTGCGCTTTCTGATTCCCGGACAATGGATTTATAAAATCAAATTTCAATTTTGCATTGCAATAGGATTTAAAATCACGCAAAATGTCGGCTGTAGAATTTCTCAACCGCCTGAAACCTGCGGGAAAATCACCCTCCAGATATACCGTAATTTGGACCTCATCATCTAAGTCACGTAAAATAGATTGGGTAATATTAGAAAGTGTATATCGCTTTTCCGTGGTAAAATCGATGCGGATAAAGAAAAATATTGCAAGGACATTGAAGAGCACAAGACCCAGCAAGGCAATTATAAAAAAGTTCAGATCATATTTGCGACGATTTACCATTTCCTTGCTCCCAATACTGTCTTGGTTAATAATAAAAACAAGGCGGAAAAACTCAGAAAATATACAAAATCACGGCTGTCTAAAACTCCCCTACTAATCGACTGATAATGCTCAACAATACCAAGATAATTTATAAAGCTCTCAAAATCTTGAAGGGAAATAATCCTGCTGATCGAATCAAACGCACTAAAGGTAAAAAAACATAGGAATACCGCGAGAATGAATGCAATAATCTGATTTTTTCCCAAAGAGGAGGTAAATAACCCGATCGAAGTAAACGCAGCTCCCAACAAGATCAAGCCGAGGTAAGAGCCGATTACTGCCCCGGTGTCAATATTCCCTTTGGTAACCCCCAGCTGGTAAACACTGATGTAATAAATACCCGTGGAAATGAGCGTGATTACAACTACCAGTAGGCAGGCTAAAAACTTTCCGAATACTATTTGCCAATCACTCAAGGGTCGGGTTACAAGCAATTCAAAAGTACCATCTCTCCGTTCCTCAGCCAAAGTGCGCATGGTAATAGCCGGAATCAAGAACATAAATAAATAGGGTACAATATTGAAAAAGCTATCTAAGCCCGCATACCCGTAATCTAATATACTGGAATCAGGGAAGACCCACAGAAAAAGCCCCGTAAGCAACAGAAAAACAGCCATAGAAATATAGGCTGTCAGGGAGCTGAAAAAACTGCTTATTTCTTTAATCAGTATACTTAACACGTCTGTTGAATGCTTTTAAGATTAATAAAATCATATTCAAAGCTAATTAGCCGGACCTGTCAGTCCAATGAATATTTCTTCCAAACTTTTGTTTTGATTTGCTGCCTTCAAACTTATTAGATTATCATTGGCAACTATCTTCCCCCTATTAATTATGATTATTTCCCCACAAATAGCCTCCACTTCTTGCATAATGTGAGTGGAAACAATCACAGTTTTTGTTTTCCCTAATTCAGAAATCAGATTCCGCATACTAAGCACCTGATTAGGATCGAGACCTGCGCTCGGTTCATCTAAAATCAGTACTGAAGGATCCGAAAAAATGGCTTGTGCAATCCCCAAGCGTTGTCGATAACCTTTTGACAAGGCATTAATCTTCTTATTCTGCGCATCACCTAAACCACAAAGCTCAACAAGCTCATCAATTCTTTTTTTCGGATGCTTGATCTGGTAAATTGAAGCGATAAATGCAAGCGCTTCACGGACATATAATTCTAAATAAAGTGGATTATGTTCAGGCAAGTACCCAATATTCCTGCGTACTTCCATCGAGTGTGTACTTACATCCATACCGCATACGATAGCACTTCCGGAAGTTTGAGTAAGGTAAGAGGTTAGAATTTTCATAGTTGTGGATTTTCCGGCACCATTTGGCCCCAAAAATCCCAGCACAGAACCGGGTTGAGCAACAAAAGAAATTCCGTCTATTGCTTTTTGCGCTCCATAAACTTTAGTTAAGTTATCTACCTCAATACTCATGGCTCAAAGTTAGTTATTGAATCGAGAAAGGCGAATGGAGATTTACGAATAAATTTTGTGTCCGAGAATTTGATCTTTAATCTTATCATTTCAATTTACCCAGGCGGTAATCATTAGGAACTGCCTTCTTAAGAAAAAAGATTTTCGTTCAGATGGGGTCAAGATTAACTACCCAATCAGGTATCTTGATTCGGATTGAGTCATAAATTATTTTTGAGTTCTGTTTCTTGTTTCTCTTATAACACTTAATACTGATAAATTTACCGTAATATATAGTCGCCAATATTATCTTTGCATCGTTATGAGCAAAAACAAAGAAGAACTTTTTAAAAATGTGGTTTCCCATACCAAGGAATATGGTTTTGTATTTCAATCAAGCGAAATATATGATGGTTTAAGTGCGGTTTATGATTACGGACAATTAGGTTCTGAATTAAAAAACAATCTTAAAACCTATTGGTGGAAGAGTATGGTGCAGATGAATGAGAATATTGTCGGTATTGACTCTGCCATTTTTATGCACCCCAAGGTGTGGAAAGCAAGCGGACACGTTGACGGCTTTGCCGATCCAATGGTTGACAATAAAGATTCGAAAAAACGTTATCGTGCAGATAATTTAATAGAGGACAAAATTGTAAAATATATCAAGGACGGGAAAATTGAAAAAGCAGGTAAGCTGCAATCTGACATGGAAGCTGCATTAGCTACCGATAACCTGGCTCATTTGAAGGAACTGATTGAAGAACATGAAATCGTCTGTCCGGTCTCAGGAACGCGTAACTGGACTGAAGTAAGACAATTCAACCTGATGTTTTCTACCCAAATGGGAGCCATGGCTGAAGGATCAGATGAAGTTTATTTACGACCCGAAACTGCTCAAGGGATTTTTGTAAACTTTTTAAATGTCCAGAAATCAGGCAGAATGCGGATCCCATTTGGAATCGCACAAATAGGTAAAGCCTTTCGCAACGAAGTAATTGCCAGGCAATTCATTATGAGAATGCGAGAGTTTGAGCAAATGGAAATGCAATTCTTTGTCAAACCGGGTACCGAAATAGATTGGTATAATCATTGGAAAAAGGC
>Ga0194133_10003569_pt1 | contig 21932 bp, 20 predicted proteins | sample TA2KigOf40mmetaG_FD_155448 | JGI IMG/M metagenome (GOLD analysis project Ga0194133, IMG submission 155448) | Freshwater microbial communities from Lake Tanganyika, Tanzania - TA2015055 Kigoma Offshore 40m | ecosystem: Environmental > Aquatic > Freshwater > Lake | place: Tanzania: Lake...
GAAAAATCTGACTCTCCACTCGCTTTGATTGGGGAGGATAAAAAAGTCTGTAAGGCAAGAAAAATTTCACTAATCAAAAAAAATATCAGTTCTTTATCTTTTGTCCCAAAATGAATCAGCTTTTTACCTCCATTGGTTTTCATGATATGACATTTCGAAAATTATATTTTGAAGGTATCAAAATTAGCCTTCCACACCCTGCATACCTCAAGGTCTTTAAAATAAGCATGAGACCCGATTCCTGGTAAACTGAAAGATAAACCAGGAAACCTTTTTTTGACCACTATTTATTTCATTAATATGGCATAACTAAGAGAACTAGCCAAAATAATTTTCTCTTTCTGTTGCTTTTTACTGTAAACTTTGAAGTTTATTCGAATCCCTCATCACCGTATTTGTTGGAACGTCTTGGTCTTGCTACACCTGAGGGATCATTGTCTTCTTCAACAGGCATAAGAGAGGCTGGTGGACTAACTCCATAGCTCGGTCTATCTGGAATAAGATATTTGTTGATTTTATGAAATGATTGAAAGTCCAGCTCAGTTCTAATCATTCTGAATGAATATAAAATAAAGTTCACTTACAAGCAGATGGAGGTGGGGCATTGATTGTTTGACCCTTTCGCCTTTGTTCTCTCAGATCATCGTAAGAGATGCGCTTCTTGACCGATGAGGGACTTTCTTCCTCTGGAGGTGTGAAAACCTCTGAATGATCGTCTTCCACAGCCAACTGAGGCTTAAAAGATCAAGTTATTACTCAGCAAATTGACATTTTACTTAAATTGAAAATTTTGAGATCCGTAAAACTTTATGAGTTCTAGATGTATATCTACCTCGTCAGATAAAGGTTCCATTCCTGTTGATTTTCTTATGATTTTTGACATGTTTGAATTTGGTAGTTTTTTCAGGAAAAGCTCACGACAAGTTCCAATGTAAGAAAATTTTCCTATTAAGTAACCAGCAGTTATTCCAAAGACGAGGCCAGGTAAAGCTCCAAACCTGAAAGAATTCGTAAGTTGATGAAATTTAGAAATGCATTTCATCTCAAATTATATAAGAATGAAAATTTAGAGTAAAAAGGGTAGCTTTTCCACTAAATCAAACATTTTTCAAGTTCTAAAATAGCTTACCGAACACTGGGCTTTATAAAACCATTTCGTGTGCCTATTATAGAAAGCCCACCGAAAAGAAAAGACAATGGAACGGATCTTTCGAAAAACGATCTGCGTGTGCATTCCTAATTTAGTCAGAATAATTCTTTTGTGTTTGAGCATACATAGAAAAATATTTTATTTCTTTAGAAACTTTACTTCTAACAATTCACGTTCTTCTTTTGAAAACTGCTGTGGACCTGGAATGGTGTTTGCATGTTGAGTAAATGCATTCTCAGGATAGACTTTCACTTTGTCAGACATTTAAGAAAAGGTAAACGAGCTACGTCTCCCTCTATATTGGCTTTAATTTCACGAATTTGACAATCAGGTTTTAACCATCGTAAACCTCGTACTTCTCAGTTCTTTTATCAACTCTCAATTCTCAAATAATTTTTTCCATGTTTTTTGTTTGTTTACATTTACTAGATTTTTAGACAGCTGTGACTGAGGAAACCTGTAGTTAAGGCTGTTTTCCGCGCTAAGAAGCAGCGCAACCTTACGATCTCGAATGATGAAAACATAATATCGGATTTTTTTCCTCTATTACCGAAGATTGAAATTTTACTGCAATAATGTGGCTTTCCAAGTCAATCCGTGTAACGAACAATAAATTTAGAAACTTTCACACATACTTTTTCTGACAAAAAATGGTCTATTAAAAATTTCTTAACATTAACAAAAATCGGGCAGTCTTCTAAAAGCTAGAATTTTATCACAAATTGTTAACAAGGTGACCTTATAGTTCCTTATAATAGGTGTTGTCATTTTGAGACAAACGTGGGTTTTTTGTGAAGACTAGTAATTCTATGATCCAGCAGGTCAAACCTATTTGGGTATGGTTTCAATAAAGTCAATTTCAAGTATTGAATTGAATCGATCTTCATCGACTTGTGTCCACTGAGTAGAATGTCGATTTCCACCCTATAAAAAGCAATAATTGAGTAAAAAAAAGAGAATGAATTGAACAAAATCAACCTCTTTGAGTGAAACGAAAAATGGTGCCAAATCTTCTAGACATGTGATTGCTTTCATTTTCAGAAGGGGTTCGCCAGGGTTTGCATTCACAGGTTCAACATCAGGAAACTGAAAATATTTCACAGAAGGGTAAAAGTAAAGGTTTTTTTCCAATTTCTAATGTCAATAAAAAAATACCTTTCTTGCAAGCCTATCGATAAACGGGATAAAGTCTTGTTGAACAATTACCAAACTGGTGTCGCCGTTGGTAGCTCTCGGCTTATAATTTGAGGTCGAAAATGAAGAAAGGGACGAATCACTCACAAACTCACAACGATACATCTGAAAGACAACAAAATTCAACCTCAATAATAGACAATTCAAGAGTAAATGTCTCTTATAGTTGCCTGAAATTGAGGCATGAGATGGGCAGGCATGGCCATGCATAAATCAAGTAACTTGCAGACGGCTAGGAAAACTGCGTGGCCTGGAGGATTGTTGCGTGAGACAAGCTCATCCACGGCAGCCATGTCTGAGCGATCAAGAGTCTTGAGAAATTCACTGGAAATAATTTTTTGCTTCATTACTGATGAACACTTTCAAAAAAGTTTACAAAACATCCAAAACGACCGACCCAAAAAAATATGAAATAAGGAATCCATTTCAAAACTCAAAAAGTAAAAAAAAACCAACTCAGAATAAAGTTGAACGAAGAACTCTTTACCTGTCATACTTTTTCCAATTATATCCGTTTGAGCTTTAGTCAAGAGAGAAAATTAAAGAAATAGTGACGTTAAAGAACAGGATACTGACTTGAGCAGTTTTTAAAGCTAGTAAGAGACTATCCGGAAAAATGTTTGAATTTGGGATTGCCATTCATTCTTTTATACTCACTTGCAGTTTTCTGCAGTTTTTACAATTAGCTCCATTTCGAGACTTTGAAAAACCATGATCATTTCGGTGACAATTACAGGCCAAAGGTGTGCCACTTTTGACGGGGACATTCGGAGTAATATCACTCGGAAACATAAAAATACAGTTGACTGAAAGGGAAGATTAAAGATTTGTTCGTCTTGCTGTTATTATTCAACTGATTAAAATTACCTGAATAGCTAAGTAAGTATTGTGCTGACGAATGCTCATAACAATTTTGTCTATCAAAAGAGAAATATATTATGAGATTTTTATACTTTCACGATTGTCCTGAACTTCAAACTTCACCTTCTATTTCGTTCATGTACTTCTCATGTTGGTCATTTTCAGAGCAAAAAATGACAAAGGCTAGACGTTTCAAAAGCATCGCACGTTGCTCATACTCTTGATCTTTAGTGGAGAAAAGTCCAACTGATATGGTCGATACTTTGGCTAAAAATCAAGTTAAAAGTGACTTAAATTTTTATTTCCAGAAAGCTTAGCTATTTTATACTTAATAGTTCCTCCATGGTTTTCTTGTCTTGTGTGAGCAAATTATCGATAATAATTTTCCAATGTCTAAGACTGGCTTGGTCCATCTGATATTGACATATTTTTAAGGTTATTTAGTATTATCACATGAAATAGTTCAAAGAAATACCTGAAAGAAAGAGGTTTCAAATAGTAATTCCATTCCTTCCTTTTTCCAAGACTTTCGAGTGTATGTGTATTCTGACAAAGACGATAAAAGCCGAGAAGATGCACAAAAGCTTGAAAAGGTTTGGTATCATTAGGGAGAATGTTGTTTTGTAATTAACCAATGCACTCTACCAGGCAACATTTCCTTTTGAATGAGTCCTTAGGTACGGCATAACTACTTGTAGCAGGCTACTTAGTAAAGGTACCACCTTGTCCTTCTCATCAGACCTATAAATGATGTCGAGTAAAGGAGCCAGGAACTCGCCAAGCAACGACATGGCTGGCAAAAACAAAGAGAAATGGTTACTTTTAATGAAATATAAGCTTAACACAATTTCTTACCTTGTACAGCATAGTGATGCAATGATAGTTTACCATCATCATCAAAATCATTTTCTGCAGTTTGTTCTTGTAAATCTGAATTGACAACAAAGTTTCTTCTCAGCCAAGTTGTTTGCTCCAAAAATGATCCTGCAATACTTGCACAAGCGTCTATAAGTTTTCCTGCGAGTTCTTGAAGCTCTCTCTGCGACAAAATAAACATTAAAAATGAGAAAAATGGATAAGGCTTGAAACTAACTTGGTCTTTCTTTTCTAAAACTCCACTGTTAAGACCATCTTGTTGATTTAGCCCTTCTGCACATAACTGTTGAGATCGATGTACAAATTGGCTTAAAATCGAGACTGCCATGAAAATTGCAGGTGGTGAGAGCCCAAGACATTCTCGCAAAAGACACGCAAGGTTAGACCTAGTTTGAAAAAAAAATATTGTATTTGAAATCTACTGCAGGGGGAAACAAATCAATCTTACCAAGAAAGAAAGACTTGTTTGGCAGAACATTCAGCCAGATAAAAATAGAAAAACTGTAGAATGGAGACCACTGCTTGCATAGCACTGACGCCTTCCAAAACTGGAGGCGACTTCAGCACTTGCCTAAGGGTTTGGATGATCGTTGCCACAGGCATAGACTTCATTGCACTCACAATTGCGACGCTCACCTGAATTTGAATTTGCAAATACTACGACTGATTACATTGATTAAAAGCAGATTTACCATTTGCTCCTCGGTACAAGTTGGAGGAATACTTGACGTTTGTGATAGATTAGCCTTGGGATCTTGCCAATTTAAGGCAACAGCTGAGAGAAATTGGGCTGCATGGTGGTGGCCAATGGGTGACAAAAAATCTATCAACCGCTGCTGAACTTCTTTTGGATCGCCAATCAGGAGGCAAGTAGAATCAGTTTCCCTTAAAATAGGGAAAAGCTGAAGTTATTTATTTCGCAACTTTTTTAGCATATAGTTACTCACTTGGATTTTTCGATTGCCATCCATAGTTTGACACAACAAGTTATCAAACGCGGAAGTTTACTCAACAAATTCCTTCTTGCATTTGCCAACGCATCCGGACCACAACTGCCAGACATGTTTGTCGCCTGTTTGGTAAAACGTGACCCTTAATTCGAAATGACCTGTTAAAACAATCGACTTACTAGCTGTTTGGGATCAAATGAAGGCAAGAAAGCATGACGGAGGTTATTGAGTAGTTCACTTGACGCCGAGGGTGCCACGAAATTGTTTGACTAAACAAGCTTAATTTGTCAGTATGCCCTTTTTCTACCCATAACCTCCATAATTACCTGATTGGACATTGGTGTGGGAAAAGTCATGTTCACTTGAGAATATGAATCCAAAACGCAGAAATGGTAAACGACAATAAGAGCCTCAAGCTGTGTTATCACATAGTCTGCTGGTATGGGCCCAAGCTCTGAAATTATTTCGTCGTCGTCCGTGTGATAGATAACAGAGAGACGTTCCAAATTCTGACACAAGATTGCAATCGTCTGAAATTTTTTAGCAATAACTAAATAAGCAAATATTCCTTAAACGATTGAGTGAGGACCAACTAATTACCTCTAATGCTGTAACAGACAGTGATTTACCCAGGAATGGTAAACACGAAGTAACTAAGCTTGTCCAGTGCCCATGCAAGTGTCTGATTTTATCCTGTAAGATTGTTTAAAAAATGTTTCCTGAGCTTGTATGGCAATTTTCAGAAATAATAAATCAATTACTTGTCTCAAAGCTGTTGAAATGGCGACTAAAAATAAAGGTTGATCTGGTATCACTCTCTCGGGGAAAAATCTTACAAACTGTGCTGAAAAAATAAAAACTGGCATAAGAATAAAGCAAACCTTAAAAGTCAAGAAAGTTAAACTACTTGACAATGGTCTTGCAGTTTCTCCAACTTTTTCCCTGGCGTCTCCTTTCTGTTGACTTACGATTTGCTCCAAAATAATGAGAGAAAGTAACAGTCGAAGAAGTTGAATCTAAAAGCAGCATGAAAAATAGACTACGTATGGTCCTGTTTAGTTTCTTTAAGTATATCCAACTTACCTGAAATGCTTCAGAATAGTTTGATATTTTTTGAGAAGTATTTGCTGTGTTTCCCTCAGCATACACTTCGTTAAAGTTCAGAATATCGTCAGTAAATCCTGGATCTGACTTTAGGCGACGAACGTCGTTGACGCATGCCAATAAAGTGTGTAAAACAACTTTGTGCACTTTGCATCTGAGAATAAGTTTCTTTTTGAAACACGAAGTTAAAAATATGAAACTTCGTTACCTTGAAAAAATATCGTATATAAAAGTTGCAAAAGCCCTTCCATTATCTCTGACCATGAGACTCAGCTCAGAAACAAGAGAAATTATAATGTTAATGCTCATGAGTTGGACCTCTCTGTTTCCACGAATCTCTTCTTGTACCTGTTGAAAAACGAAATAAAGTTCACTATTCTTATTTTGCCTTGAATTTGTCCTTTAATGTACCTGCTCCAGTCCTAAATTAGGATAGTAGCTACGAAGATTTGACAAAAGATTTGACAGGAGAACTTCAAAAAGACTATTACTTCTGTAATTGGTAATATAGTCGTGGCTCAGTTCACCAGTGAAACCCTGAAAAGTATTAGGATGAGTAATGCAAATCCCCTAAACTATAGAACTGGATAAAATAATGAAAGCTTACGTTTCCGAACACAGATTTTCTATGCCTTGCTAGAAGAGTTTGAATCTGAAAAAGTTTCAAATGTTAATGAAAAAGTTTAAAGAAATCTTGAAGAATCTATTTTTTCCTTGATCGAGTTTCTTCTTACTTGAAGCTTTTTCGGTGCCTGTGCAGTACTTAAGGTTGTCGTGGTAAGTTTACCAAGACATTGACGTGGATTAGTCTGAAAAAGAAATAACAGTAATATTTATCTATCGTCACTGGACTGTGGCATAAAATCTGGTAAATAAATTTACTTGTAAAATATTTTTGATGCTCTGCATCGAGAATAGGACTTGACTTGAATCAGCCACTTGGGTGTAAAGCAATACATGACTATGAAGATGAAGAACCATTGGATTTCGAGGAGATGGGTTTGACCCCTAAAGAGAATGCAAGTTATTGGGGACTTTCGAACGCAAAATAACAGCTTAATTAAAAGAACCAAATTTCAGTAAAAACTTACGACTTGAAGGTTGTCAACTAAAAACTCCTCTCTGTTAAAACTTTGAAATTTTTTATCGGTTATTGCCCTTTCCACAGCCGATGAAATCAGGTCATCCACAATGAGAGACACCAGTTGATGTACTTGAACTGAGTTGAGATGCGTGTCTGATAAATATAAATTATATAGTTGAAGAAGTTTAAAAGAAGGCTAGCAAAATGCAAAACAAACCATTGTCATCTAAGGAAATCCCACTTATGCTCTCCATGGATTCGTAAATTGAAGTTTTTGACGAGTTCGAATATGACGAAGTGTCAGCAGATCGGACAGTGTGCCGAGAAGATGGCCGCTTTCCATACCCATAAATGTAAGAATCAAAGTTGTCCGTTTCTGGTGGAACAAGCGCAAAAGGATTGAGCTGTAAAAAGTAGTCCGGTTAAGTTCAGCCAAAAAAATATGAATAGAGTTTAGGCTTACGACAAGGGTTTAATAGAAGAATTATAAGAAATACCTGAATGGGCATTGCAGATAAATCAAAAACGCCTTTTGGCCTTGATGCAATTTGTTTAGAATTTTCTCGCTTTGTAAGAAACCTTTAAATAGCAAACGATTTCATTAAAGTTCAGAGTCCAATTCCTCGAGTTGTAAGTCTTACATGTACTTATTTGCAGTTTTAGTTTTTTGACGAAAACTTTCAGGTGATGGCAATGAGTTCTCTGACCTCTATGGAAAATTTCAGTCATTTACAATTTAGCAATAAAGTAAGAAACTCGGTTGAGAAAATTTCAAGTTAATCAAAGGAAAATCATAGATAAATCTTTCATGTTAAACCAAGACTACCTTGTCGTTTCTCCACTGTATGTGTGTTCCGAAGGCAACGTGATGGAAGGTTTCACCACCCAACGTTTTTACAAGATACACTTTCGGAGGACTACTGAAAATTAATAGATTTGTAATGACTTTTTTTTTGAAAAAACAAGAAGAAGATTGTGAAACTAGCCTTCTTTCCAATTTGTCTCTTTCGATCACATCATCTGGCGAGGTACAGATTTCGACGAGACAATGAATGACACTGACCCGTGCAGTGCTGCAAATTTTACTTGGATTTAACAACCTGAAGGTAAAGTTTTCTTTTAATATGCTTACCTGGGATCAAGAAGTGTCAGAAGGTGTGGTTCAAGAATTCTAAACAAGTCGCCTCGAGTCAACGAATGAACTAACCAGGTCTCGGTGAGTGTTTTCAAAGGGCCAGATATTTGGTTTAGATTATCCAACATGAGCTGAACAAAAAAATTATCATTGCAACGAGACTTGCAGATCTTTAATCTTAGAAAAGGTCCAAACGAATTACCTTTAAGCAAACATCGAAATTTTTTGCTGGTGGCCTTTTCTCGTTGGAAAGGTCGTTTGTTTCGCTTATGATATCACGACTAAGGTGCCAAAAAAGGGTGAACTTCTAAAAATCAAGAGGAGGTTGATACAATTTGTATGGTAAAATAGCTCCATGCAAAAAAATTGACCTGAAATGCTCCAAAGTCACCCTCGTTTTCCGAAATCTGGCTCCTCATTGTCAAAGATCTAAAATGCATACAATCAGTTAAAAGTGGAACTGGACTCGGGCAAATCAGTCACACATACCTTGCCAAAATTGGCTCTATCCCATTTGGACTAGGTCTGGTATTTTGAAGCTTGAAAAGAAGTTGTACGCATTTCTTGTGGTGAACAGAAGACATCTAAAAAGAAGCAAAAATGAAACTTTGAAAATAACTTTCGAGTCTTTCTTGTGTTTTTACCTTTTCGAGCCCTTGCCAGAGTTTAGAGGCAATAATAAAGGGAATGACAGTGCGTTGACAAACTTTAAGAAAATCGACAGCATCCAAAAGAGGTACCAATACAATGACCTGAAATATTTTGCTCTTTCTCAATTGAATCATTTTGTACAAAGATGAAATGCATACCAAAGATTTGGGCTCTTCTTGTTTCATTATTTTCAGATTCTCCACACTTTCAGCCAAGGAAAGTAGTGTTTCAATACTAAAAAAATTATTAGACTAAGGACTCCTCTTTTCTGTTGTTTATTAAATATTTACGATCAAATCAGCTATTGTGTTTTAAGGTTCCTTTGAATTTAAAATGAAAACTCCCTTTTTCCAAAATTTTAAAAGATAGATCAAACCATTCAACAAAGAGAGTTTTACCTTGATAAAAGAAAATCAGAATATCTGAAGCTGAGAAGACTTGAGGTTATCAACAGGTACGAAAGCCAGTCAGGTATGTCCAAAGTACTTGATGCTAGAATAAATTTAAAAAAATAGGATTACATTTTAGATACGAATATCTTAATAATACCTCAAATCGAAAAGGGCTGTTTAAGACATCTAATTTAGATCGAATAAGGCTATTTCTTTAAATAAATTAAATACATCTACCATTTGAGAAGATGTGAGATGGTTTCGAAATTTCTTCTGTGCTTTGAAGAAAAAGCGGTATTGTCAGTTGCACAGCAATCTTACAAGCTAGGCTGAATGACTGATGCAATCGAAGGGCACCTTCTCGAAGAGGAATCTCTACCTCGCAAAGTTTTTCGGTAGCATCTAGAACATCCTCCGAAAGCTCCTGAAAAAAGAATAATTAATCGTGGTAAACTCAACGGTTTCCCCTTGATTGATGATTGAACCCATTATGCATTTTTCTTTGAATCTATTTTTCAATTATCATTAGCTTACGTTTTCAATCGCGTCATCGTTGAGAATATCTTCTAAATAATCATTACGATCTTTTGAGGACTGAAGAACGGTAAATAGGGTCTGTTGGATGATGTCTTTGGGATTGGAAACCTTTGGCGTGATAATTCGGGTCCTGAAAACAAAAGTTCTTGAATATTGTTTAAGAGAACTTTATTTGGCAATAAAATCATACCTAAAAAATTCGACGAAAAACGACTTAAATTCTTTAATGCATTCTTCCATTGTTTTCTGAAAAGCCACCCTTGCTTCCAGGTAACTTTTTTCACCATCATCAAGATTTACAGTTGCATGTTCAAGGCATACCTCAACGGGAAATTGACCGCTAAAATAGAATTTGAAAATGAGACAAGCCGAACCTTTCATTAATCTTGAGAGATTTTCCAAATTTTATGCTTGCAAACTTTCCAATTTCATAACACGTGTTGAAGCGACTTATTTTTCGACAAATAAAGTAATTGAAAGAAGAAATGAGAACCTTTCGCTGAGTCCGCTGTAATTAAAAGACGACCCTAGATTGCAACTCTCGATGGAATTCTGAAAAGCAGACCAAGAAGTTTTTTAGACATGAAAAAATCCATGTAATTTGTTCAACCTCCTGGTTTTCTTCACTCCACGTCACAAGGTTTAACTCGATTGTACACAACATTTTAAGGCAAAGCTGAAGCGATCGCGTTAGCTCATCAGCGGAGAGTTTTTCACATCGGTCTGTCAAAACTTTAAGGACCCTCTGAAAATTGATAAATGAAATAACACGCCAAAAAATGTGGGATAAACGTTTCAAAGATTCCCAAAGTTTACCTGAAATAACATCGGAAGTTGCTTAGTCTCTGATGTGTAAACCATCTCAAGGATAAGTTGAAGTATTGCACAAAGCTCGACGATGGTAATTTCAGGGCTGCCCACTTCGTTTACTGATTAAAATGAGTTGAATTTTTAAAAGTCTAAACTCTTAAAATAAAACTAAATTCCAATATATACCTGGGTCACTATCCGAGTCACTGATTCGAAAGGCTCTTAAAGAAACTTTTTCAAACTGTCTTCCAAAGAAGTCCCATACAAAGCTCGAGGTTAAATCGTTTATCAAGATTTTGGCCTAAAAAAATTAATAGTCCAAGTTTCCGCCCATTTGCAAATCTCTCATTCTAATACCTGTTTTATGAGATCCTCAACGTTTGTGACAGTGCCTGAGTTTTGCTTTTCCAGACTTGAGGAGGCTTTTTCAATAAATATGGCACGCCCATGATAAAGAGTTCGGAAAATATCGATGATAACATCCTCCATTATAACCTGTTTTGTATCGTTAATTATGAAGAAAGATTACTTATTTGACTTTGAGAATGACAAAAATATAATAATTTACCTGTCTTAGTTCATCTTTTTCCAAAAGTTTTGAAAGTAATTTATAAGCATGCAAGTCAGGTAACTCTCCGTGCCTTAAGCTCTTGATTAATGTTTGCTGGATAGCCTTTACAAAAGCCTTTCTTGTCCAATGATCAAAATACCACGATGAAATGTGATCGCTGTCACAACTGATAGATCTACAAAGAAAGTCAAAGATTTTTAAATACTTAAATTCACTTGACAATGCTCACTACCTTTCAGTTTTTATAGGTTCAGAAGCTGAACCCTCACATGGGCCTTGCATAACCCATCGATAGAATCTCTTCTCTAGCGAACTGTCCATTCGAATGACAGGAACAGAGGCTGTCAAGAGCTGGACACGATCTTCAAACGAGATAAGGTCATCGTAGTGGAACGCAAACATCTTCATGGATAAAAGATAAAATTGGAAAAAAATTCACAGCCAAAGTATCAAAATCACACTCAAGTAAAATTCAATTCAAGTACACTTATGAACATCAAGAGTTTACCCCACAAGTAAAATCCAGAGCCAATCTTTGAACATACAGATTTGTTGTATCCTGGGCAAAAATAATAACGTAGATTTGTGTGTGGGTTCTAAATTTAGAATAGAATTTTTACCTCAACACATCTGCATAGGGATTTCACCACCACACTTGTATCCGTCCCAAGCAGGTAAGACTGATTACTGATGCCCTTGGTGCTGTCCAGATTATCCTTTGAATAAAAATATGTTGAAGTCGTTTTTTCTCTATGGCTATAAGTAAACCTAGTCGCTAATCGACTTTAGAAATTTAAAAGTGCAAAAAAATAACAAGCAAATGAAATTTGAAAGACCCATTTCTCACCATCGCATAATAAATAGCCCAATGTCGGACAGCAGGATTTGACAGAACAATCTCCCACAAAGATCCATAAAAGAAATCCTATGTGATTTTTGAAGCAATAAAATAAACAGTTATTACAGATTCATCATTTTTTGGACTTGACTATATCAGAAAATATCCTTACCTTGTGGGTGGCCTCACAAATAGAATCAAGCAGTGAAAAAAGTCTTTTACAATAATCTGACTGTGGGTCTTCTTCAAATCCCTTTAAAAAAAAGCTCCTGTTAAATTTTAAAGAAAATGCACTTAAAAGAAAATCAGCATTCTTACCAAAAATATTGATGACAAAAGTCCACTCAAAGCAGGTCGTAATCGAATACCCAAAGGCATTAGGTGCGTTTCATAAATTGAAATGAGTTCAGGTCTAAATACAAGGTCACATTGAAGAGTTGCTTTAAAATGCAAAAAAATCTTTAGATTTCCGTTACCTAACGGCCATTGAAGCATTTTCCAGCAAAGGAAAAAGTCCTTTACTGTAGATAAACAGATCTTGTCCGAGTCTGTTGGTTCCAATAGTGTTGAATATCAGATTATACGTGTTTAAGGCGGACATATGGAGGCCAGCCGGCAATGACGGATGAAGGCATTGCGCCAGCCTTTTGCTTGATATAAAATAAGTTGGTAAAAAATTACTGTAATTTCAACTTCTTTACCGGAGAATGAAGTCATTTTACCCGACTAAAAGTTTGAAAGGTATGGAAGAAAATTTTTGATTCGCTGAGAGGACTTTGTTAAGTTTGTTTACTGCTCTATGAGGTCAGGCCAACCTATTGTTTAGAGAAAAAGAAAATGTTTCTCTCAATACTCCCACTGACAACATTTCAGGAATCAAAATTGTCAGGTTACCTGAGGTGGTCTCAAATGTTTTCAGAGCTCTTTCAACACTCAAGCGGAACCTAAAAAAATTTAATTTAAGAATGGGAGGTAAAATTTATTTGATTTATTCTCATTTACTTACGCTTTGTATTTGGGATCTCCTCTCAAGTCGAGGTCTTCCATATCCAAAGGGAACACAATTAAATTTGCTCTGTAAAAAACATTGTTAAAGTCTTAAAACATTTAGTCTGAGCAAAACACATTTATGTTTCTGAACTACAGTATAGCTGACAAACAGCAGCTGTAATGTTGTGAAGTTTCATCACGGCCCTGAATTGCAATATCATTTCGTGGCAATCTCTTATCAATAGAAAATAGTAAGTAGTCTTTGGCTCTTTGCTGAGATGAATTACTTGAATAACAAGTGTGAGAAACGATTCTGCAAATGCACCTGTTACTCGATCAAGAAGCCTCGAGACGGTATAAATATAAATGGTAAGATTCAACTACGTCAAGTCTACAACAGATCATAAATACTAAAACTCTTTACCCTGTATTTTTTAGTTCATTGATGAATAAACCTCATTTCTTCTTCAACAAGAAACTTATGGAATCACACAATTATATTAACTAATCGACGAAATTCCAAGTCGTGCCGAAAATTTGACGTATAAGTATTTTCGATTTTTCACGGAAAATATTACATTATCTGAATATAAGAAAAGTTCTTAGGAACTTTTTCAATTTTGATAGGAACTTTTTTTGCTTTCGTGCGTCAACTCAATAACGATCACATGTGACGAACGCGCAACAACCAAATAAAGCCAACTTGAATAATCATCATCAAATAGCTTTAAATTTAAGAAGAAAAATTACAAGTTCATCTGTTTCCATACTTCGATGAACCACAAGCTGTTAAAAAATGAAGAAAATGAAAACTGGACAAAAATATTTATTTTTCTTGACGTCAATATAAAATTTTGGCTGCATCCAAATCACTTATATCCTGGTTTGAGTGATGCAAATACCTTGTTGCACCTCAACATCGAAGAAATTTCTTGATAAAAACTTGTAATCTGAGGATCTTTTTCCCCCTTGGCACGTTCAAATATAGTGAAGATGATCATTTGAGAATCAATTTTCATTAAGTGGAAGGAGTTTTCAAACTGAAACATCAAAAAAAGTGATAATCGTTTGCTAGTAAATTAGCTGCTCACAAGTCACAACGGTTATTACCTTTTGATCAACAACGTACACAATTCTGTCCGGGAAGTCTAGCTCTTTGGAGTATTCGTCTATTAATTTTACAATTTGGCACCAGTGACGTGAAACTTCCTCCTTTTTCAAAAGGGGCATTATTTACATTTTGCTAGTTCCAGCTTTAATTTAATTGTATCTCTTACTTGAGGTACACAGGTTCCATTTGTTCCAATTGTCGGACTTACAAATGGGGAAGGATAGAGATCGAGGCCTTGTATTGGATTAGTAAGCTTCTTGTCTAGAAAAAATGTCATTCGGGTGTGAAAAGGAAAATATCAAAATTGCAATAAGAAGTTTAAAGGTTACCTGGATGATGAAATCCAGGACCTTTGTAAGTGCTTTGGTCAGGAGATGCATCGAAAATCAAGCCAACTGCCAAAGCTTCAATTCGACGTTGAAAAGCAGCAATTCTGTAAAAAAATATATTGGCCACTGATATTGATTTTATTAAATGTACTTTGAATCAGCACAACTTACTTTGAAGGATAATCAAAGGCTAATTTGCTACATTTTTCTTTCATGTCTGACAATGTTGTTTGAGCTAGCAGAAGCTCGTAAAAGTAGAGGGTAAACTTTGAATGAAGAGCACCTTTGAGGTTTCCAAACCATTCGAGAAGTGCTGGCTCAACCTTAGAAAATGTTTTATGAATAAATATTGTTGCTTACAAACAAAGAGTAGGTCTTCCAAGGAAATTAAAAGTGCAAACCTGCTCAGCGCTTGATCCCATGTTTGAAGACGTCAAAGATCGTAAAGATTCAAAGAAGCTCATTTTAGAGGAAGATAAAATTTGAAGATCTAGCCCTTTAGCAGAATTTTGAACGTATTCGCCCCATTGCAGCATTGCTCTTCTTCCAAAATCCAACTGAAATAAAACATAAAGTTTGTATTTTAATTTTATAATATAATTTTCACACTCAAAAATCAGAAATATTTTCATTACCGATTGTATGGCTTCGAAAAATTTCCACTTGTTGATGAAGTTCAACGTGACCAAAAAAGACTTGATACAATTAAGCTCGCAGTTAAAGCTCTTACTTAAAGGCTCCAAAACCACTGACGTTAGGCAAGAATGATAGAGCCTAAAATGAAAACTGTTAGCATACAGATAAATGTCCCATCAAGTTTCAATATGTTTTGTCCCACTGAAATATTTCCTGAATGGAAGGCAAAAAGATTGTTTCGATTTGTATGCTGGCATGCCTTTCCGGTTCTGTTCCCGTAGGACTTTGGTTTCCCGCTGATTGAACACACGACGCCTTTCAAAATAATTTAGGTTAATTACACAAAAGCAAAATTTTGATTTTAAATTGACATTGTTACCTGGACAGCTTTTTGTGCTGATAATGAGATTTTTTCATAAAAATCCAACAGAGCAATTCTCGCCCTAAAATTAACGCAATAAAAAAACTGATCCTTAAAAATTGAAGAGTTTAAATTCTACCTGATAAAATTTTTTATTTGAGCTGACAATGTCATAATTTCTGCGTCTATAGTTAAGTCCTTTGTGATTAATTTCTCGTCCAAACGACCGATTTCGTTGTATAAGTGAGTGTACTGTAAACTCAAAGAAGTCTGGAACGTAAAAGTAGGACCTGTCATTAGAGATTTTCTTGACAAATAGTCTAAGCTAACTCTCCAAGCAGCTGATTACCTCTTTTAAGAAGAGCCTTTTAGGTGCCAAGTAACCAATACTCATATATTGCTTTTCCACCGCACACAATTGCGACAAAACAGAGTAAAAGACATGGTTAGGAAGTTGTGAGGCAACATTTTTGTACAAATCTCTCTCCTTTTCCTGAATTTGATATTAAAATAAAGCTTTGATTACTTGAAACAAACAACTTTATGTATATGCATAATAGTTACAATGATATCTCTGGCCTTGTCATAGAAACACCCTGCCATGTAACAACAATAAATATAGACAGGTTCACTGAGAAGTTTTTGGTCCTCGTGCCTTGTTGTCATTTGCTCCGTTTTGGTGCTGTCTGGAATCGCATTGGCTGACATTTTTGCTAACTTGGTCCCTTTTTCTTTGAGTTTATAGTCAGAACACTGAGTTTTGTCTATCTACCCGTAACCTGTTCACACTAAATAATAAACACCCCGATTTATTGCTCGTTTCAAAGCATCTGAATCAAATGTAAACAAATTTGTTTATTTTTTTTATTTACGGGAGCAACGTGAAGGATGCAAAATGATGCTAACTTTTTTTCAACCTTAGCCTAAGGCGAAGATTCTCATATTTTCACCTTTCAACTGACTGAAAATAGACGAGTAAAAAGTGATGATTAAAAAAAAAAGGAATATATAAAAATTGATTAAATATTTTATTTCTAACTACTTTGTGAAATATCTTTTTTCATTTGATCAAGCTTCTCTCTCAACACTGATATTGCCAAAACTTTGTCGATTTCTAGGGTTGATTGTATGATTGTCTGGGCAATAAAGTCAAAAGACTTTTCATTTCCTCTGATATATCTTCGCACCTTCTTGGAATTCTCATCAATGGCAAGTTGAGCAAGAGATTCGATTAATATTGGATCACGAAATGTTTTAAGCCAGCCTTTGGATTTTATCACATCATCGAGACTTTCGAACTGGTGATCCTCTTCAAATAGTAAGAAGGCTTTGCGTATTAAATCATTGGTCAATTTGCTATCTGTTGAGAAAAATTAATATTAGTTTTAAAACCTTCTAATTGGCCTTAATATAATTTGGGTCGAATTTTTGTTAAGTATGAGAAAGTTTTATGTTTGATCACAGGAATTTTTTTTCAGGGTTCTTACCAGCACTCATGTTGGATGCCTTGACCAAATCCGATGGGGTACTTCGCAGTTGCTCGATTGAACGGTCAGTTCTATTTCTTAAATACTCTAGTGTTGATAAAATCTTAAAAGAAATGCCAAATACATTTTTTTCTTTTGTAAAAAAAAAACAAGGTTTTACCATGTTACCCAAGTTGACGACATCTTTGGGATATAGTTTAACGGCATCGTAAAAAAAACTTAATAGCTCGGGCTCGTTCACAAATCGATGGGCCATTGTCTGAAACGTACAAATTAAGAAGAACTAATGTGAAACATTCGTCTAGAAAAATAGTTTCTTACAAGAGGCATATTGAACTCTTTAAGCAGCTTTTGACGGGTCTCTTCTGGCATCTCAGGAATTGATTCTCGAATATCGTCTAGGCAAATAATATTCTTATCTTTGCTAGGTCCTTCCAGCTGAATTCGTAGCGGAGGTAAGTTCGGCTCATGCATGAATCTGAGAGAAAGGTGTAAGATCATGAATATTGGTCAATATTTGGAATTTGATTAAGAAAAATCACCTGTAGTCTTGCTTAACTTCTTTGTCTCTCATTTTTACAGTCTTTTTCAAGTTAACATCAAAGCTTCTCGTCTCATTTTCAATTTTGCCACCGCCCGAAAGAACATTTATTTGACGTTCGATTTCATTTTCAATGGCGTGAACAACAGACTTAATGGAGTTGAGATTTTTTACCTCTGTTCGAATCCCTAAAGGCTCTCCAGGCCTTAAAAGTTTGCTTTCATCAGTTTGCATCTTTTGTGAAGAGCAGAAAACTTGATTTACCTTCTTACAGAAATATTGGCGTCCACGCGTAGATTGCCTTCCTCCATGTGGCAGGTGCAAGTTCCGAGTCTCTAAAAGAATCTTGAAATCATTTGATAGAATATATGAAATATTATTATTAAAGTCGATAATTTAGTATAAGTGGATTATACAGTTGGTGATCAAAAGATTAGTTTTTGAGAAGAATGATGAAAGAAACCCAAATCTTAGGAAAGAAAAATACCTGCAAAATAAGAGAAAGTTCTTTTATTAGAGCTGCCGACTCTTCTCCATCAAAAAGGTCAGGTTTGAAAACTATTTCCATCAGACCAGAACCGCACCTGTGATTTTACCAACTGTTTGAAAAAGTATTGTAATGATAGAAGTAAAAGACAAGCCTATTAAGGTCTATTAGACTTTTTTCTTCATGGGTATCATGGAGACTCTTTCCACTGTCTTGCTCAAGCTGTATTTGCACTATCCCTAACAAAGGACAAAAAAGTAAAATTTTCCTGCTTTGTTTATTATTTGATGGTAACTTTTTATAAACCTGCTGACCCATTGTAGGTCTCTGGAACAGTGCTGGATTTTAAAACTTGGAATCGCAACCAGCCGTCCTTAGCTATAGGATTTCTTTGTTGAGTAATCTAACAAGACATTTCGGATACAAAAATTAGTTTATAACGTAGACATCAAATTTACATACTTGGTAACCAGTTGGAAGGTCTGAGTAGAAATAGTGTTTCCTGTCAAACGTAGAGACTTCGCTAATTTTACAATTAAGAGCCAAAGATGTTTTGAGTCCTGCCATTACACAAACACTGTTTAAAACAGGTAGTGTTCCTGGGATGGAAGCATCGAGAAGGGCGACCTAAAGTTCACCAATTCATAGTCTCGGTCAATAATGTTTGTAAATCAAGTTTTAAAGGGCACTTAAAGAAGCAGCATTTTTCTGACCTGAGTGTTCACAGAGGCCCTGCTTTCTAAACCAGCACCAGAGAAGAGTTTTGACCTAAAATGTGAAATTTAACCTATTCAATGTTTGTCTGGTTTTAGAAAATTAACTTATTTAACGTTTTATTTTCAACTTGAACAAAAAGCAGATCTTATTTCTCAACGAATAACATGATCGTTTTAAAAGTACCTTGCTGCTATTTGTGCATGAACCTCTAACCCGACTGTGCTAATCCTGTAATTATTCGATAACCAATTAATTCATTAATAAATATGAAAGGCATTGTTTGTATCTCAAAAGTTTACAAACCATTCTTCTCCAGTTATTTTGCTTACTCTCACACGGCTCCCATCTTGAAGTTTTTTTATAGGAATCTTGTATCTTTTTCGACATAGAGATGTTGAGAATTTCCTACTTAAAACTGACATTGATTGTTGAAAAGTCATATTTTGTTATTCAACTACTGATTGAGAGTGACACATGCAAATTCTTTAAGGATTTTAAAACTCACATAATCAGAAATAAAAAATTAATTTGAATTTTCGTCTTTCGATTAAAGTTTGTTTTTGTTTACATTTTGACTAATATAATTAAGGTTCCACTTCAACGTCTAAACAGTTTTTGCCATAAGAGAAGAAAAAAGTCTTAGGTTGTTTTTCACTTAATATGATTAAATAAAAAGAAAAAAATAGATTCAGCAGAGGTCTTTTTAAAATCTGTGATTTTTAATTGAATTATAATCAAATAAATACATTCATTTGATATTTTTGTTTGCATTCACCGCCCTGTTTTGCGGGGAAGGTTTATCCCTTCATAGGGCTGTGCGGCCATATAACTAGTGGTAACGTTTTCGCTGATTTGAAGAAAAAAGTGTAGATTTGACTGAGTAGTCTGTTGCTTTTTAACTTGTCTGATTTTTTTCACTGTTTTTATGTATCCCTTCAGGCCTTGGCAAAGGTAAAGCACTGCGGGAGAAGGAACTTCTTGGTTAGATTGGGGTCATGGATGGGGAATCCAGGGCCTCACACAGGGCACTTGGGCAAAGGCATGCACCCCAGGTCACCCACTCTGAACTGTAGAGTTACAGCATCGTTTAGCTTTGTTAGATCTAAATACCGCCTGGTTATTGGCTTTTGAAAGGAGACAGCAATCTTGGTAGTCTAATGTTGCCCCCCCACCCGGCGAGAAGGATCTGGAGGAACTCACCTGAGTCCACTAGGGTCAGACCAACTGAGTATCCGAGCCTCATCTTGGCCTATTTTATAGCTAACCTAACCCTGCGGGGGTATTTGTTAGGTTAGGTTACCAATAAAATAGGCCCACAAGTAAGGGAAGTATAGGCCCAGATGGGGTCCAGTCCCAGGCATAGACATCTAATATATAGACCGAGCACCAGAGCATAAGAATTGTGGAGAATTTTTCAGCTGTCGTCACTACTGTTTTTGTGCACCCATGGGTGCACCCTTATGTAGTATTGTTAGTACGTTTACCTTCTGTAAACCAGCTGAAATTTGTTCTACACCTCTTACTTAATAAGTGCTCGGTCCATATATTCATATCTCTGGTCCCAGGCCTAATATTGGTAGGTGAACTTGTGGGTACTGGTAATCTTATGCACTCGGTAAGCAAAATGGTAGATGGGCAAAATGGTCAGGAAGGCAAATTGGTAGGTTGGCAAAATGGTCAATGTAAGCGTTCTCTTCAGTTAGGCGAATTGGGGGTAGGTGAACTGGTAATTAGGCTAACTGGTCAGGTAGGCGAATTGCTGGTAGGAGATTTCTCCTAGACCCCTGGTGGTCTGAGTGACCCTAACAGCTCATAATTAAGGTAAGCTAGGGGTCAGACCTGTTACTGAACCTCAGTCTATAAATTCTCCTGAGCACAAAGTGTTTTTAATCAGTCAATTTATTTATTTCTAAATGAATAACACAAATGAGAGGTAAAAGATTGAAATTATGACAATTTAAATGAACCGGGTACCCGTAGCAGTATACTGATTCAAATTTCTACACACAGAATGAATAATGGATGATTTTTTTTCTAACAGACCTAAAAGCTATGCCCAATCTCCAGAGCCATTTAAAAGCCATAACTGGGTGTCACCCTCAGTGCCAGTCTTGCACTTTTCGAGTTTGGGTGATTCGCTGTTGAATCCAGCATCGAAAGCCACACTAGCCAAGAAAGTTAGCATGGATTTTTCAGAAGTCCTTGGCTTTGATTTCGGCTGAAGGGTTAGACAAAGTCCAGAGGAGAGATGGACCAGTTGTCCTGGGGTCTCGCGGCCTGAGGGGTAGCCATTGGACACCAGACGACGAAACTCCCATTTTTGGAAGGTGGAAAAATCGCATCCTATAAATGCCACGGTTTGATTGTCCTGAGTTTTTCTTGATTGTGGTTGTAAGCAACGGGTGGCACTGCGCAGCTCCTTACTTTTGGTCATCAGTATGGTCTGAAAGAGCTAACAAAGTCAGAGAGAGAGAAAAGGGTGGAATGAATTTCGGGCTTGTACCTGGAGTCCACCAAGGCCTAAGCATTGGGAGGACAGGGCAGGAGCTTCTTTGCTCGGGCTCTGAGCATTCAGGCACAATCCATCTGGGTATTGTTGAATCTATTATCAGAGAAAATGAACCCAAAATATGAAAGGAACCAGTTAAAATGGCTTCTTTTTATCGAATGCCGGTATGACTCATGACAGTTCGCCTAAGGCCTCGGCCAGGACCGGGACTTTTTTTTGCCTTACCTGTATTTTATTTCTAACCTAACCTTACCTCCACTTCCTAACCCTGCAGGCTCTTGGCCCCCCCCCTCATCTAAGGCTACGGGGCTCTTGACCCCCTTGCCCAACTCTGCAGGGCTATTTTATTGCTAACCTAGCCTAACCCCACCTTCCCAACCCTGTGGGTTTCTTGACCTTTCTAACCTAACCCTGTAGGGCTATTTTTTTGCTAACCTAACTTGGCCTGACCTAACCCTGCCTGTGGGTCTCTTTACCTCCCTCACCCAACCCTGCTGTGCTCTTGATCCTCCTTACCAAACCCTGCAGGACCCTTGACCCCCTGGTTGAAGCCTGGACCTCATCCCAGCTTAGAAATGCCCTACAAGTAAGGCAAATAAAGGCCCAGGATA
>Ga0194133_10003571_pt1 | contig 21930 bp, 8 predicted proteins | sample TA2KigOf40mmetaG_FD_155448 | JGI IMG/M metagenome (GOLD analysis project Ga0194133, IMG submission 155448) | Freshwater microbial communities from Lake Tanganyika, Tanzania - TA2015055 Kigoma Offshore 40m | ecosystem: Environmental > Aquatic > Freshwater > Lake | place: Tanzania: Lake Tanganyika...
TAAATGTAATTCAGTGAGTATGTTTCACAGTAAAAGTGAATGTATCAGAATGCTTTAGGATTACCAGTCCTCTCAGGCAATTTTTCAAGACCTTGTTTGGCTTTGCATTTTCAAACCAAGATCAAATTCTAAATTACTAAAACTATGAGCAGCAAGAAAATGATTAGATTTTTTAAATTGGTGAAATTGATTTAATTTTAAGCATTTTCTCATCCAGGGAAATGCCTTCCCACAGCAAATAGTTTAAGATATATCTTACTTTCTTTTCTTTTTCAGATCCAGGGAGAACTGCCAAAGTGAAAAGGGCTGAAAGCAATAGAATTTTAGCAATAATAGCTGATCAAATGACCAGAAACTCATGATCTGAAAAAGTACCAGTTAAAAAACACAATCCACCACAGATTTGAAATGGAAGAGCAAATCCACCTGCATCATAAAGTAAAGCTCCAACAGTTGGCCCAACCATTTCTGCAAAGCTAAATGAAGCCTCAGTCATTGCATAAATGAAAGCCACATTTTTTGGAAACATTTGCATCAACATTGCAAACACTGCTGACCTGGAGTTAAAAAAATCTGCTCACAAAAATGTGTGAAAATACCTCAAATTTCTGTTACCATGAAGCTGCCTCAGCTATGCCTTCAAGGATTCTAAGTCCATAAGAAAGACCCAAGAAAGTATTTTTATCCTCAACAAAATCTGCAAGTTTAAAGTTAGAATTTTACAAATATGCAAGCAGCTAAAATACTTTTTCATGAATACAAATATACCTAGAAATCCAAATGAAACTGCACAAACTGAGGTTAGTATAACACCAAAGAAGTAGACATTTTTAACCCCCAATGTGGGCATAAACTTTCCAAAGAATGGTCCACTCACAAAAATTGCTAAATGAATAACACCAAAGACAAGACCATATTCACTTGGGGTAGCACCTTTGGAGCTAACAATAAAAGATAAATCTTTGATTGCTTATATTCAAAAAGGTTTTGTTCAAACATATTCATACCTTGCTTCAATGGGATAAAAAGGTGCCTGAATGGAATCTGTCAATCCCCAGGCTATGTAGACCCCACAAAATAAACATAAAATTAACACCTGACGAGAATTAAACATTTTATACTTGGCAAAATTTCAAAATCTCTACGATGTGATCAACAGTAAAACAGTTTGGGAACTAAATTAAAGATATACGTCTTGTCATTCAGATATATTTATTTCTAAAATATCAAATGTGATAGCTGTATCTCATTTTCAAGTTTCTAAGATAAGAAACTAGACCACTGGCGCGAAGTAGTTGAGATCAAATCATATCTAAGTCAACCCTATCAATCCAAATGATTAAAAATATCTCACTATATGGTGAAAAGTTATTTTGCTATGGGTTAAATATTTTTGATGGGTTTTAATTATTTTTGTACATGGCCTTAATTTCTCTGTAGAAGGTCCAATAAAGTGATCAAGTACAGAAATGTGAGCTGAATGATTTATAAAATGATCTATTGTAGTGGATCTAAAATAATTTCTTTTGTCTACTGATAAAATGCTGCACATTTTGTCAATAGAAAACAAAACTTTATTGTACCTTCACTTCAATTTTCCTGATATTTTATGAGATAAGCTTAGAAAATATCAAAATAATCCTACACTCTTTTCTTTTGACCTATGTAGACACTCTTTTTCACACTATTTTAAGAAAGATGTCTTAGGTAGGGTTATTTTTTATAACCACAATCCCAGGCAGATGAAAAAAGAGTTTCTAAGAATCATAAGCCCTCGTCTTAAACAGGGAAAATGGGTACGGCACATTTAACCAAATAAGAGGAATAAAATGACAAAGAAAGCTTGCAGTGTTTTATTGAGTAGATAAATAAATCTCATATACTTTTATCAATCAAAAGAAAATTACTCAAGACCGGAGAAAAGGGCAAGGGCTAGATCACTTAACACTTCAATGTTAGTATATCGAATAGAATAGAACTCGGTTGTGGGGAAAGGCTTTATAGAACCCCAATGTCCTCGAGCAGTCAAGGGTGCCTCCCCTTTTAGCTGGAGCGCGAGTACTCCTTTGCTTCGTAGAGTCTCATATGGGTTGAACATATTGCTTCTGTAGGGAGCATACCCGTATTGGCTTGCCTGTGATGTTTCCATTGAGCCTTCATCCTTCCTTGTTAAGTCGGGGACGGAGAGTGATTGTATTTTCCTGATTTTCATGAATGTAGACTTACTGATTCGAAGCGGCAGGCTTAAGCATGTCGCTAAGCTCAGTTAAGGGGTGTTAACTTTAGTAACTCCTACCCCATGACTATGAGTCCTTAAGGCCACCCAGTTCTTATAAAAGAAACGCAAGGTATTTAAGTATGCTCATAATACTTTTATAGAGTAGGTACTTTACAATACTTTATAATACACACATAATATTTCTTAGGATAATTCCTTAGCTACTTACTCTTACGTTACTTTCTATCAAGCACTCGGAGGATAACTAGGTAACTATTTTAAGGCATGCAGGCCTTTTATTGCCATGTGAGGCGAGAGCGCATTGAGTCAGGAACCTGGTGTTTCATGTTTCTTCTGAGGATAAATCGATCTCGTATTTTCTGAACTGGAAAGGCCAAGGCCACATACTTGATTTTCCCGTGGACTGTGGTCCTTCAAGTTTCAATCTCCTTCTTTAGATGATGTTTCTCTACATTTTCTGACCTTCACGGATTGATCTCACTTGTATGTTTTTACACATTGAGAAGGCAATGGTGAGGGTGAGAAACTGTGATCAGAATGCTTCTTCCTTTCTTCTGCCTTCTAAGGGTTTTATATCTGTGTTTTCATTTCAGCAAAAATTATGACTACAGTCCATGGAATGCTTATTTAGCCCCTCAGGGTCAGCCTTTAGTAAATAGTTTTTGACCTTCACTGCAATTTTTATGGGGTAGATGTCATGCCTGGATGGTAAGCCCTTTAAGGCTAAACCATTGCGGTTAATTTTGGTTTGGCAAAGGTAAGTTTCACAATAAAAATGAAAATATTCAGTGAAAGTTTCCTTTTGATCCCTTTTGTCGGTCAAAGTTTGACAATTCCTTGCAAGATCCACAAAAAGCACAAAACTCTAGAGATGGGCCCTGACCCGACCCGAGCTTACTTTTGACCCGCAGTAAATAAAAGGCCAACCCACCTTTGACCCAGGTACTTTCTGACCCGACATGAAGATATTTTTTTTGATGTTTTACGGGAAATTTTACAAACCCAAACCAAGGATGGGTGACCCGACCCGAGCTGAGCCATAAAAAATTGACCCAATCAAGATGCCAAATAATTTATTTCTGAACTTTTGTGTCATGTTTCATGTAATTTGTTCTCATGGCCGTGAGGAACAGACTTTTGTTGAGAACTCCAGCTGGCAAACAAGACCATTGCAACGACAGTGGCGTATGTAGCTAAACTAATGGTCAAAATTTCCATCAATGACATCCTGTAAATTTATAAATATTTTGAGTAATATAAATAGGGGTCACTGTTGCACTAAGCCATGGCATCAGGCTGGGAATCTGAGGGTCCGGGGTTTGAACCCCAGCAGCTCCAGACAGGCAACCTTTTGACCCTACGGGTTGCAAATAAATAACTAATAATTCCTATCCTGGACTTTAATGAAAAAATTGCTATGTATGCTTTAGAAGATTAATAAAAATGACAATTAACTTCATAATAATAACATGTGAGGCAAATTTGTTATTATTTTGAATGAGCAACTCTGGGTTAAAGAAAGATTGTTATATAGCATGGCAGAATGTTAGTTATTTCTCAATATTTTCAGAAAGATGGCTTGACCAGAATCCAACAGCTGGCCAGAATCTGCTTCTTGACAATGACTGTTCAGAAAATATATCTAAAAGGGGTACAGATACCTAGAGGTTATGGTTGTGATTTGTTGAATCAAATCTTAACTATTTAGTAAATTTAATCTCAGGTTGCTACAAAATATAAAGAAATAAATCAAATGATTTTTACATGATATGAACTTTACAATAAATAAAGTCTCACCTTTTTCCAAGAAGATCTCCATTGAAACTCTATTTAAACTCTACTTCTTTTCTTTGTTTTCAGAAGCCTGAATAAGGCTTTCAAGGGTTTCAAGAAAGAAATTTGATCACAACTGTTCAAGATACAAGTTGAACTGTTTGGAATGGGGTCACCGTAGCCTAATGATACGGTACTTGACTGGGAATTAGATCTAAGGGATTGAACTGTCAGTGGTTCAATCTCGGGCACCAACCTTTGACCTGGGGATGGTAAAAACATCAAAAGAACCCAAAGTCACAGCAAAAAAAGGTTTGTAATGAGCTTAATAAAAAAAGTATCCTGGCCTTCACTGAAAAAAATACAACAAGTAAGTAAGTACATGTGAAATCTAAATTGGTAATGTTGAAAGTGCAAATTTTTATTTGATTTAATCTCAATCTTACAACACTAAATCTGAAGCTTTTGATTTTGCTGAAAATTCTCTTTAAATTCTAAACTATCAAATATAATTTTATCCATTAGAAATGATATTTGAAGAGCATCTTTTTTACTTTTGGTCTGAAAAATAATTTGAACATATTAATATAACTTTCATTTCTGAACCCTCAGATTTTATGATTTTTATCTTACTGTGTGGGCATTTAATTTTGTTTTTGTCCAAATGACAAGTCAGATCTTTTGATCCAGTTGTCTCATGTTCAACTAAACATGGAACATTGGGTCCACAAAAATGAGTGCAGTTCACCACACATTTTCCAGAGTCCTGGTTTCCAGAAAGGCAGAAAGTAATGGCAGGATAGCACAGACAATCCTCATCCTGACTGCAAGGAGGATTGGCTTCATGTTCAGCCAAATAATCTTTGTCCTGATCAAATATGGGTGGAAGTGGAGGTGGAGGAAAAGCTGATCGATGAACGAAAAGTTGAAGTATAAATCCCTTTCTTAAAATCATTTTTTAAAAACTTCCTCTTACCAGTGACTGCTGCACTTTGCTGGGAACCTTTCATGTCTGTTGATCCCTGATTGTTGCTGGCTTGGAATGAAAACGGGTCATAAAGGTCACCATGGTTTGGAAAAGGAATTTGTAGTGGTGGTAATTTAGGTAAATTTCCACTGGCTAATAATGATAAAACATTTTCTGGACCCTAAAAGAACAATAATTTTTTTTACAAATATGTATAGACTATTCCTAAGAGCGTCCACTTGCAAACCATATGCAATCTCTTTAACGGAATAGTGCTGACCCAGTATAATCACACATGCCACTTTGTTGACGGTAAACTAGCTTACTCATGAGTAAATGCTCAAAATACTTTATTGAAAACATAAGGGTGCACTAAACTTGAATCCAAGGCCTAATTATATAATTATACTGTACAGTCTTACATCTAGGAATAGTAAAAATGACTAGCTGCCATGGTTAGGCGCGTAAGACTATTTATCAACATGGGAAGCAGCAGGAGAGTGATCAAGTGTGCTCAAGAATCAAATGTGGATAGATAGGTTGCATGATCAAAATAGTAAAGAGTTCGAGTACTTATAAAGTGCTGAGATCCTTATGGGCTATTTGCATATGCTTCAAATGCAGTTTGATATAGTACCTTCCACTAACCTCTTTTTGTGCAGATCCAATGCTGATAATGAATATCCAAATAATTGCCTTTTGAGATTGGTCCATTGATTCTACTCCTTTAGTACAAATCAAAATTAAATGTTTTGGATTTGTATATATGGATTCTTGATTTTTACTTCAGGGAGAAAAACAATCAGTTTTTATCAGAATCATAAGTTTCATAAAGTGCTGCAAAGAACTTTACGTTTGAATGTCAACTGGAAGCATGCATGGAATTTTTGAACCACTGTGAAAACCTGATTGGAATGTCTTCAAAGGAACACATCAGAACACATTGGAATTTCAATTGTTGTGAATAGAACTTTATGAAACTAAGGTATTTTATCTCTTGGAAAAACCAGCCAAATGATTCACATGATTTTTGTTTTGTTTTCAATAGATATGAGAATTTTTTTCTATGGATACTGAATCTGATTTTTAAACTTATGGTTCATCATCATTGATTTTGAGCTTTAAATTGAATTGAAAACTTTCTTTGTGAATATCTTATAAAATGTTAGATATTGAAAAGTTAAGTTGTCTGGTGTAAGTGGAAACCTAGAGAGTTTTAGAGGAAAACCTTGCATTGACCTTTAAAATCAAGAAAAATGTCAATTCTGAACTGTTCAATGGTGGAGCAGGCACCCTTTAATCAAAGATGTTGCAAATATAAGGCGGGGTATGTTTCAAAGTGAGTAGCAAATTTGAAAAGTCAGTCTTTTGCTGATTGTTAGCTGTAGATTATTGTAGCGTGATCTAAGGTTGTGGGTTTGATCCTCAGCCATGCCTGCAATTTTTCAACCCTGGATTGCAAAACAAAAATCAACAAGCCAGCCTCAGTCATGTTAAAAGTAATATGTATATGCAGGGGTCGCCGTGGCTGAGAGAGTGAGAGGTCATAGGCACCTGACTGAGAACTAAGATCTAAGGTTGTGAGTTCAATCCCCAGCCCATGCCAGCAATTTTTCAACCCAGGATTGCAAAAAAAATTAACAAGGCACCTTCAGTCTGCAGTGACCATAGACCTCTATGGCGGGACTCTTATAAAGGTGTTGATCGCGCATTAACACCGGATGAGTCTGTACTGCACAAGATTATTATTATGCGTGGATACAATTATGTGTTTATGGCCAGACTCTCATAAAGGTGTTTATTCCACCTTGTCATCAGTTGAGTCTTTACAACACAAGGTAGTTTTGAGGTCACTTTTCGGCAATCCAACAGGAATAAGTAGCAGAACTAATGTTTGAGTTCTTTATGTAAAACCTAGCTTTCAAAAGATGAGCTTATAAAATGCAAACTGTTTATTCTACATCATCAAAAATGGGTATAAGTAATACAAGGAGGGAGCAATTTTCCTTTGAGGCTAACCTTGGACAAATTTTGTGAAGATACCTTGGATGTCAGGGAACCAGACAAATAGCTGAGAAAGCTAGACCCTGCTGGATTTATGTTAATGTCTAGCTTGAGTCAGTAATGTTAATATTTTTTCATTAATTTTAGGAAAGTGCAAGTATTTTCTGCCACAAAATCATTTAGTTTAAACTGTTTGGGTTTAAGTGTAAATGTACATTTCTGAAGGTTTGCTAAAATCTTTTTACCCATAAGTTGGACAAAATAAGGCTTTTGTTCTCTGTTTGGTTTGATTTTAAGTCAAACACTTATATGTCATCCTGTTGGACCTGGCCTGAATAAAATGCAAATGAACTTGAGGGTCTTCGGGAAAGTCTGATTGAAAACCTTTCTTGGTACAAAGCTATATTCTTAAGGTAAGAAACATTGCTGTTTGAAATCCTCCAAAGGAAAGGAAAGATTTTCATTTGCCAATCAAGTAAGTTTTCATTAAACTTCTTTTCTTTTAATGAGTTTATTCACCACTTGATTTATAAGGCTCTAAAGATGGACCAAGGTGGCATAAACAACATGGAAAAGGACTGCCTAAAAATTCAAATTGACTTGTTGAAGAAACAAGTTGGATTGAACAGAATGTCATTAAGCGAATCAATAAAGGAGTGAGTTGTCATTTTGGATTTTTTATTCTAATAAAAATGAATTTCTCATATGCTGATTTTAATATTCTAAAGGTTGAAATCTTTTGTTGAAGAGCGAGAAAAGTCTGATCCACTAATTTATGCCCCAGATAAGAAGAACAACCCTTGGATGGAGAAAGGCAAATGTGCTTTGATGTAAAAACTATGATAAGTGTTCAGCAATAAATAGATGTAGACTTTCTCTCTAAGCGTATGTGAGGGACTCGTATAATGTCGCAAAGATGAGAAAGCGATGTTGGTCGTATCTTTAACTAAACCCATGTCTATGAATGATCCTCCTTTTATGAAAAATAAAAGACTCATGTAAAAATGCTCATTATACTTTATTTCGAGGGAATAGTTTCAATCAATTGTTTATCTTTTATCAAATATGGAAAATATAATCTTAATACTAAAGCCTAATTACCTACACAATTTGGCTTACATCTAAGCACATAGAGAAATAGGTGACATCGTAAAGGCACGCAGGCTTTTTTATAAACACATGAGACAGGAGCAAGCTGATCAGTGGCGCTCGGGAATCAGACATAGATAAAAAGGTTGCGTGATCAAAATGGTCAATTTTTTGTGACTTAGGTTGGGTCGGGTCAGCCATTTATGGTTTGAGTTTAAATTTGGAAAATTTCCCCTAAAACCGTCAATTTTTTCCCTTCGGGTCAAAAAATCTCTTCTGGTTGGGTCAAATAGTACCCGAGTTGAAGGTGGGTTAGCCTCTTATTTACTGCGGGTCAAAAGTATAAGCTCGGGTCGGGTCAGTGCCCATCTTCATTATTTACAAAAATAGTGTAAGCTATTCAATATATATTTCAATTAATCTTTAGCACAAATTCAGAATCATGATGGATACTTAGTCAAAAGGAAAACCCTCCTCAGATGGCTTGAAGACGAAAATGACCGTTGATATCAGCAAAACTGGATTTCATCAGTCAATTTTACGCTGAGTATATTGAGAATTAGAGGCTGTTGTGGCGATAACTTGCTTTATGGAAAACGACCTTTTTGAGGCGGATAGCTCTGAGTTGAATTGGTCAAGTGGATTTTGACTTTTTGAGGACATTCCCTCACCCCAATTGAGTTTTCCTGCTCCTGGAGTTAAAAGATTTTACATTATATCTAAATATTTCACAAAATGATCAAAACTTTTCTACCTGGTTTGTATATTGTCTTCCTGTAAGTACAAAATGAATTTAAAAAAACTCAGGCAAAGCATGAAAAATAATCAGGAGTGATTTGGAACTACCTTTTCCATTTAATCTTGATTAAAAGATCTTCGTCGATTGAGGGTGGTGGTAAGACAGTTTCATTCTGAAATTTGACTGCTGATTAATAAAGTCTTGTAGTTTTAAGAGTCAAAATATGATTTGTTTGGTAGTGCCTAGATGATTTTAATTGCCTTTACATGGTTATTTAAAAATCTGATTTTTTGACAGCCAGTGAAGGCCAGGGCACCTTTTTATTAGGTGCTATAAAGGCCTGATTTGGCTGGGATTTGGGGCTTTTTTGATGTTTTTTTACCAATGCGAGGTCAAAGGTTGGTGCCCAGGATTGAACCACTGACAGTTCAATCCCTTTGATCAAAGTCCCATCCGAGTACCGTATTGTTAAGCGATGACGACCCCCTTGAAACAGTGACTTCAAATGTTCTGAGTTGAGAGCTTTAAGGGCTACTTGGTGTTAACAGCAGTAAACAGAAAAGAACCATATTCTTGAAATCTCAAATTTCTTAGCTACTATTGTGAGTTATAAAAAAAGTAACATCAAACAAATGGGAGGTGAAAAAAAATTTCAATGGCATTAAACTAATCAAAACTTTTCAAAAGTTGTGAGATTTTGCAGTTAAAGGAAACTTTGAAACTTAATCCCCTTGTGAAAAGCACATTTGTCATACAATCTTGAAGTATTTGTGGATAATTCTCAAGATAAGAAAAAATCAATGATTATTTGACAATTTCAGAAAAATCAATGTTTCTAACAAAATTGAATATTTTTGAGAGAGAAAAAAATATAATTTGAATTTTAAATTTAGAAAGATTTGAACACAATAAGATCTTACAGTACTTTCTTTCCTAATGTTTTGTTATAAAATTATAAATCTCACCATGTCTGGATGGCTTCTCAGATCCACTAAATTGTAGGAGCTTGATACTGAACCCATGTTGATCAAGTTCATTGGCAGTTGTTCAATTACTGTGATAACATTGCAGCTTTATATCTCCTTATCACAAAGACTTAATTTTTTTTATTGTCAAGTGCCACGTCTGAAGTTGAGAAATCCTCACTTAAGAAGGTCGATGTTTCATTCAACGAAACAGATATCATAAATGTGGATTGACCTGAAAAACACAAGCTCTGCACTTTAATTTGATCAAATGGCCACTTTTTTTCAAAATTCGGATGTTCTATACAACTATTACACTAATTCTATCAACAATCAGAAATACCTTACAGGTATACTTTTTGCTTATAACCTTTGATAGTTGATTAAATATTGGATTTTCATAACTTTCAAAGCTGAATAGAGACAAAGTCTTGTAATACAATGAAATGAAGGCTTAAGTTTAACAAGATCAAACATTCTTCCCATCAAGTTGTTCCCTGAAACAGATTACCAAATTGACAAACAAAAAAAATATGTTTTGTGGTTCAAAACCATGAAATGCCGCCATCACAACATAAGCTTACAATTGCAAAATTTTATGGAAAATTCCATTTTTTCTGACACTTAATGATTTTAAAATTCATAATTTGTTACTTTTATTTAACTATTTAAAATTTATTCACACCTTGGTTCTCAAATTTTTTTCACTGTTCCACGGGATAAGCTCCCTTGTAAGACAATTAAATGAAAGCTTTTGAGCTTTCCCAAACCAAGTGTAAAATCTTCTTCAGTTTCTTGAAGATTTAATGTGTCCAAATGCTAACCATGACTGACTGAGGAAATAGATGTTAAATCTTGCTCCATTTCAAACCTAGCCTTGTCAATGATCTCCCTCTTCTGATTGCAAAATTAAGTCTTCCTATCCACCATTTACTTTGATGAGTTGATTACCTTGTCTGCTTAAATCTGCACCAGATATTTTTAATATTATCACAAACCTACTCTACATACAACTGATTTTGTTGAGAACAAAGCTGTTGATGTCAATGTGAAGTAGTTGGAAATGCTTTGAACATGAATGTCATTTACTATACCTTGAACATTTCAGACTCATCAGATGGTAATTTTTTATTAACACTGTTGTATTATTACTGTTAGTTCGTAACTTTTCCAATGCAACATAAATTATTGTTTGGATAGTTTGAGTATCAAGCCTCAAACCTGACCTAGATCTCAATTCTGAAGCAGTTGCCATGACATGACTGTAAGGCCTTAGCAACTCTATCAGAATCAAGATTTTAAGTCTAGCTGGATTATGCATTGAGGATTAAAAAATACTGTAGAGATTGATAATTGTTTAAACAGATCAAAATATGAGGACAGTAAATTCTTACTTTTTGACTTCCTTTCCTTTTGGTCAAACAACTTACTTTGCCCCTTTTGAACTAGTAATTTTTGACTGGACATTTGAAAGTTTCATTTAGAGGCCGTTTGATTTGAGTCCACAACATGATCCGTATAATTGTGTGCGACCTTATTGAAATTCAATGCATTTTGGGTGTGTAATTTTACCTGAGGAATATTTTAGCAGGGAAGGTGAACAAGAAGCAAAACGAAACAGATCTATTTATTTTATTCTTGAATTTAAAGTTAAGTTACAGCATTTTATCAAAAATAAGAAATGAAGGGCTTTCAAAATTTCTCTTAATCTTAATATTACTTTGAAATTCAGAAATGTATGTAGAATTACAAGATTATCACAACCTCAAAACTAGTATGGCAAATAAATGTGGACATGGATGAACCCAATGAAGAAGGTGAGCAATAGGCTTTGGATATCAGTTAACAAAAAGGTCCAAAGAGTTGAAAATTCATTGATTAATTGACAGCTTTTATTAGAACTAATTATTCAAATATTGAAAAATAAATGTTGGTAATATTGTGACTTTACAAAAGCCCTAACAAAAGTCAGTCAGTGAAAAGTTAGCTTCATTGGCCATCCACTGAATTAGAAGGAAATTAAATTAATTTCAATGGTTTAATTTTACAAATTGTCTAGTTCTAAGGTGACAGCTTAGAGTTTTCAAACCTGTCTCAACTCAATCAGAATGGGTCTTAAAATCAAATTGAGAAAAATAACATCTACTGTGTGTATTATAAAGAGGAAGGTACCATCACTCCACTACAGAGCACTCTGGATTACTATTTGGAAAGCCCTTTAGCAGAGATGAAGTTGTTGTCCTTTCTGGTAGAGCAGCCACTGAGGAGTGTGTTGACTACTGCCTTGCCAAGATAATGGTAAATGCAAGGCAAAAGCTGGGCCAAGTGTTCTCCTTTGATGCAAGTGTCCAGCAAATTGGTTGCCAGAACATTGCCAACAGATTGTGTCAATTGCATGGCTTTAATTGTAACCTAAACCCACATCTAACTGAAGCAATCATTTTTTTGATATTTTAAGCTACAGTTGCAAGAGTAGGGGGTTTTTCCCCTAACGTCCTTCAATCTGATTCTTTTGTTTTCTACCAACTCATCCTGGTTTACCTCATAAGTCCTCAGCTAAAGATTCCAGGCATTGTACTATTCAAACCCCCTTTCCTTAAAAAGATCACATAAAATGCTTTTTTGTATTGAGTGAAACTCTTAAAAAGTAGAATAATTGACCAGAAGAGTTGATTTTTTGATTATTGATGGTGATCATTTGACCATTCTCTTGATCATAGAGACTAGCCACTCAGTTGCAGAGAAGGACCTAAATCTCAGTGATTCTGAAGGTAATCCCAATAAGAAAGTCTAAAATGATGAAAATGTTTAGAATCAAGTGACTGGATTCCCTATTAAATACCAAGACTGCTCTTGGCTCTCTTCTAGTTTAGCTTGGCCAAAGTTTACACAAGAAATTTCCAACTTTATTTGATTTGAAACTATTTATTCTAGATTTTAATTAATCCTCAACAATTCAAAATCAACTTTTTAATACTCAAGTGTATATTCAATTTTAAATACTAACTTGCTGTGACAATTTTTTGATGGTACCGAACCTGATATGTCATTTTAAACATACGCTGAGTCTATCATAATTACTTCTCTAGAAAATATGCCTCAACATTCTATCCTGCTTGATTTAATTTATAATTTTCAAATTCTATTTGAAACAGCAAGTGATTTTAAAACCTAGTATATATATCTAAGATCCCTTTGCCCAATAAGGTGCCAAATATGCTTAACTGTAAGCAATTTTTCCAACCACAATCTGTAGGTTGTTAACAAATAAAAGGTTTTATAGGGATCACCAAAATGGCAAGTGGAGATCATGAGAAATCACCTAGAAAACAATCAATATTTTTTCCCACTTCTGCATACAAAACAACTAAACTGAAAATCTGACTCTAATGTTACCTAAGATTATAAAATTCTATTTCAACCATTTGAAGAATCTGTCTCAGAGAAATCGCACCACATCTGTAAAATATTTCTGTGTTTTACTTGTCTACAATCAAATTTTATTAAGTTTAATCATACCATTAAGGATTGACGAGTGTCTCTTTGAGTTGTACAATATGTTATGAATTCTTCAAGGGTAACTTTCCCATCCATATTTGTGTTCATCTTTTCGAAAATTCTTGAAACATGAGCTTTAGATTTTTTACTTCCAACTGTATTTCCCATCAATTCATGTATAGAGTCAGTGACCTGAAATATAAATGGGAAAAATTATGTTGCTTAAATAATACTTTAAAAATGATAGTATTAAAGTAACTTGAAACTACTTGAATAAGCAACTCCTTGAAAATTAAGTAAACGGGTATTTTTTGTCAAGGGAAAAATACCTACCTTTGTGAGCAATGGAGCTAATAGGGGATATTCAGCCAACAAATAGGATATTTCCTTTCTGCTCCACATCTGGCACACTGCATCCTGAAACCCTGAGGTTTTTTAACCTGCCTTCCCCTACCACTTTTGGACGGTGGAGTCCTGCCTAAGGGTCTTGGAATTGTGACAGACAAAAAATTGCAAAGTACTTTATGTAAGGTGGACTAGGTGGTGCAGAATCCAATTAAATTTGATCAAATGAGCTGTTGCATCTCAAACTAAGATGTATAGTTTCTTGACAAAATTTGGGGTGAATGAGTGGATGGCCCAGTTAGTGATTTCCAGACAAAATGATTGGTCATTTGAGAACCAAGTGTCCTGAAAAGCAGATTTTTTCTTAACATCATCAGGCACACTGCATTCTGAAACCCTGCGATGTTTTTTTCCAACTTGCCTTCCCTTCCATTATTGGTAACAATTTTATGTAGTTATCGTACAAACAAACTGAAGCCCCGTGCTAACAAACCAAGTATTTCAGATGGATTTCACCATTTCACCTCATGATGTCATCAACGTCAATGGCAAATCTCTTGAACAACTTTTTATTAAAACAATTAAAATTGTGCGTCATACAAACAAATGAGTCATCAGGTCATCAAAGTTGTCAACTTCGTCAATCTTGTGAGCGCCTTGTACAACTCAATCGATGTTGAATTTGAAATGCCATGGTCTAGCACCCCACGCCACTAACTAGTTTTATGTAAAGCCACTGACTTCTCCCCAACCACCACTTTTCATACATTTTCACTTTAAAAAGAGGTGACATTGGCACTGGCGCAGAAGTCAACTGTTTCTGATGGAACTCTGGAGTTTAGTAAGGGGCCCGCCCATCAAGTTTATAATACAATTGAATTCAAGCGCTAAAAAGTTGGCATTCATTGTGTGATTTTAATAACTGTGGCCTAGCTGGATGACATCAGCGTGACGCATGTCAAAAAAAGCGTAATCTTTGAACTTAAATATCTCGAGTTCTAGACATAATATTGACAATTTTATTAAACATAAAATATGCGCACAACAAATTTATCTTTCCAAAAATCTAAAAATATGCTTTCTAGCATCAATAGTAAGGGAGATCTTAATAGCTCATCCCCTGGTCATAATTTTGGAAAAAAATTAATCTTCTATCCAAAAACTTAAAAATATTCCTTCTAGCACCAAAACTCAGGGAGGAGGAGTAATTCAAAGTTATTAAGTCCCATGCCTATGTATCACAGACAGATGGACATCTCTAAAAACCGCTAGCCCTATTATAAACTAAACTCGCAGATCGCTTCGCTTGCTGGGGAAAAAGTTTTTTAAAATTCTTGTTAAAGGCGATGCCTTGCAAATATATTTCATTTAAATCATAATTTTAATCTAACCTTAAACATTTCATCCAAAGTGATAAATCCATCGTGGTCAACATCATAGAAAGTAAATGCCCACTTTAGCTTGTCAAGGGTGGATCCTTTACTGATCATGGACAAAAAGTCCATGAAGTTTCCAAATGTTATGCCGCCTGTTTTCTCTCTGAAAAAGAATATGTAAAATTCAATTTCAATAACAGTGCTTTCTAAGAAAGTAAGAAACATTTTATTTGTGTTGAGCAAAAAATGCCTTGACCTCAATCAAACAAATGGTTCAAGTTACAGATTCCATCTCTTGGGAAGACATTATCTGTTTTCTGAACATCGGATCTCCTCAAGCACGAGAGAGCTTTTTCGAAATACAAGACAGCAGCAACTTTATTATTATTTTACTTTGAACAAAGTATCTGGAGTGTAAAAAAGAATAAAACTTTATTCTTAATAAAAGTATTTTGTTTTCCTTAATACAATTACATCATCTGGAAGAATAATTCAATATTTCCTAACAACTATTTTGACCCTACATATATAGCATTACCTGTCGATTGTGGCAAATACAAGATGGGCATAATGTGTTGCATCCCCAAGAGGAAATATTTTCTCATAAACTTCTTTGAATGTTTCTTCATCCACTATACCATGTGGGCATTCTTGCTTGAAGGCCCTGTAAAGGCAACGAACCTCATCTGAAAAAAAGACAAAGACTTTTGGGTGAAATTTGACAAAAAACTGATTTGAGCTTCAGAAATGGGTTCAAAAGCCCTAACATTTCTTTTTGTCTAATTATATAAATAGATCAATTTTCATTTAAAAAAATGTGAGCTGCACAAACAATTAAGAATTAAAAGCAGACCAAACAAACAATCCTAATGTAATTAAATAAGATGTTATACAAAAATTTGTTCACATTCAGAGAGCAAATTTGTAACAAAACTAAAGGATTGTTCAGACCATTAGAGAGACCACTCTTAAATTTTGATAATAATCCTGATAAGTTATACACCAATATAGTTTCAATGCTCTCATCCCTGTTTGGTGCCTTTTGCTGTTGTTTTTTTGGTATTTATCTACTCAAATATAAGGTAAAAAGTATTTTTTTGCTTATTATATCACTACTTTGTAACAGCAACTTGCTCATCTTGGAGTACACAAGAAAGCACTCTCAACATAACAAGGAATGACAAAAGGTTCAAGAAACTGATCAACAACTTTCCCAAAATAATTTTAAGGATTGTGATGACAAAAAAAATAAAATTCCTCAAAGTTATAAAATTACTTTTTGTAAACTTTGTCTGTTCTGCCATTTGATTCAAATCACTTGGCTTGTATCTACTTGGCTGCAACATTTCAATTGTCACATTCTTCTTCTTCTTCCTTTCAGCATTTTTCTTTTTGGCAACTTTTCTCAACATCAGACAAACAAGTGGATTCCCAAATTTTCTTTGAGAATTGGCATCATTTGAAGAAGATTCTCCATCAGAATCAATCTCTGTATTTGAAAAAAAAACCACTCAAGTGTAGGTACAGGGAAAAAATAATTTAACGTGTATAGATTTTTTTTACCTGAACCCCCAAGTGAAATGTCATCTCCAATAAAATCCATTAATTAATCTCATAAGCGCATGCGCTTTCAAACCTAGAAAATAACTTAATTCAGCTCAACATAAGTCTTTTTAGGGCTTCCATTAAACCACATTCCATCCAATGTGGCTAAAAATTTCCAATCCAAGAAATATTCACTCATGGTAAAAAAATCTAGTTTGAAACAATATTTCAGATCACACTATCATTACATATGACATTCCTTTATGAATTAGTGAAAGGTGAATCTTTTTTGAGATACTTTAAAAATATGTTTTTCAACCAACACATAGTTTATTTGAAAATTGAAGATTCTACATTCTTCCTTTATGTTCTGTTCAAAAATCTTTAAGAACTAATGTTGGTCTAAATCTTATTTGTGGTATAACATTCAGCAAATCATTTTGCTTTTGTATATATATAGGCAACTCTTTTTTCTAATATATGGGTGTATTGAAGTTTAAAATTCTTAAAAATACTTACAAAAACTACCTTCTTTAGTTGTTACTTTTCAAGTTTAGCTTTTACTGGGTAATAAAGAGCAACCCTTTTTGCCTTAGGAGCTACACAAAACGTGTTTCTGCTTTCAAGGATCAAGAAAACTGTCAAAGTCAGGAGAAAATTTTCAAAGCGCAGAAGATGGAGAGAGTTAAATAATATTTCCGTCTCCTCACTCAATAACCTCAAAAAAAATTTTCCATTTTGCATAGCATGTCTAGGTCATTTAATCCGATAGAATTTTTTCTCAGACATTAATCATCTTACATTTTTTCATTTAATTATTTTTTTATTACCACAAATAATCTTTTCATTATTCGAATTTATCATTATTCCTTCAAATGAAATTTACTTGGTAGTAGTCTAAAATTTGAAAATGAAGTTAGGCTTCTTGTCTTGTAGATAGATCACATTACTTTAAAATATTTATTAAGATTTCTATAAGCACAAATGATTACTGAGCTAATGGTTATGGCATCTAACTGCCCGGTCGGGGCAAATCTTTAACCCCAGGATTTTGTCTAAATAATATTCTAGCATGATAGGATGATGGTTACCTCAGTCAGGATTGATGGTTGCGCAGATCACATGAACAAAAAACCTGATTTAATTTTTAAAAATACAAAATAATTACTTCAGAAAAATACCAGTCCCAAAAAATTTAACCAGGGATAGTTCAGATGACTTCAAGACACAATAATAGTGTTCGTAGGCAATTGTTGCAAAGTCTAATACTTTGGTATATTAGAAGATCAGTGCCTAAGCCAACTAAAAGCTTTCAATCAATCAATCCTGCTTCAAATCTCAATCACTTGGCCTGAATTCTTGAAATACTAAAAAATTTGTTCTTCCTTATTTTAACATCAATTTAACTCATTTCAAGATAAGTTGAAACCTAATTCTTCATTCTAACATCTTTTTATGTCAAAATAGCATTCCTGTGCAAGGTGAGCTCATTCCCCAATGAGCTAGTGCTGCCAACTTGCTTATCACCCTCATTGGTCACATCCCTGATCCGAGTCTCTCTTACACTGACACTAAGAACTAAGGTTGTGGGTTCAAATCCAGGGCCATGCAAGCAATTTTTTAACCACGGATTGCAGTAAAAATCAACAAGACAATAACAGTCAGGGTAATAGGAACTTTTAGCGACCATAGACTTCTAAAGCACAACTCTGAAAAAGGTGTTGATCACATGTCAACATTGCCTAAATCTATTCTACTCCAGATTATTATTATTAGCATTTTATCACCACTATCCCCTTTAAATAAGTCAGAATGAGGTTCAATCATGTTCACTCACAGGGATAGTCTACAAAGATATTAACACAGCTTGTTGATAAAATTTCTGCAGGGTCTTTATTTGCTTGGATTGCTTACCAGAAATGACTCATATCATCACAGTAACAGAGGATTTGAGCGAGAAAAATTTTATTTTTGAAAAAAGGTTACATTTTTAGAGAAATGTTTCAACATCAAATCTTTGAATTTTCTTAACTGAATCATCTTCTTTAGTCTAACTTTCAAGAAAGAATTGAAAACTGAAAAGATTATAGTATTGAAAACTAATGCAAATGTAAATATTCAGTACCACAAGGTTTTTCATATTTTAAAATGGAACAAAGAACCATAATCAAGTATCCAACTATAAACAATATTGTTGCAGCAATTATAAGTTTAGGCAATCTTTTTTTGCTCAAAAATGAACTTCCACAAGGGCAGAATCCGATTTTCCGACCTTTCTTATCAACTCTGCTCGTTTTGGAGTCTCTAAATTTCCAGACAACTTCAATCATGAAAATTGCTAGTGGAATTATAAGGCAGAAAATTATCCAGATATCAATTACTTTAAGGTATTCTGTTTTTGGTGATGATGTTGAAATGCTCTGGTACATTGTGTAAACAACAAGCAATATGGTGAGTGAAAATCCCATGGCCAGGTTAGCATTGCTGTCATCAAAGAAAAGTGTGAGTTCAGAAAGTGCCAAGAGACTAAGAGTTGGCATGAAGGTGTTTGTGAGGTGATAAGAAAACAACCTCTGAAGTCGAACCTCAATGATAATCAAAGACTTAGTGGTGAGGCCAGAAATACAAAAGTCAACAACTTGAAACTGGCTCAGTGTGAGCTTTCCATTGTAATCTAACTTTTCAAAAAGAAAGGCTGTCTCCAAAATGATACTTTCCGAAAGAGCAATCTGCAATTTTTGAAAAATGCCATTTATAAAAAGGTCATATCATTTTTATGAACTTTTCTACCTCAAGAGTACATAATTGAAAGTCAAATGGATAAAGATTTAGCTCAAATAAACAGTCCAATTCTAAATTGTAGGGTCTGTTGTACAAGATGGGATTTCCTGCCCCCTCAAAGATTTCATTCTCATGGACTGCTTTCATTGGACTTGGGCTAGGGTTTCCTTCTCGTTTAATTTGAACAAATGCATATTCATCGTAAAGCACAGATGAGGCTATCACACTGTTTGAAAAGATGATGAGAGGCTTCCAAATACGTTGAATGTCTTTTTCACTGATCTAAAAATACTCTTGATTTAAAAGAAAATTTTTTTGGATATTAATTCTAATTAGTTACCACATTGGATCCATTTCCAACGTGTTTTAGGTTTTGAAATGATAACCTGTCATCAAACCATTTGAGGTTCATAGAAAACTTCATTTTGTATGACATGGTGTTTTCATTGAAATTGTCAATAGATCCTATACTAATTCTCATTCTAATCTTTGTATATCTCCACTTGATTGAATTGGGTGGAAAGGATGCTTGATAATTGCTTGAATCAATCACAACAATGCCACAATCTTGCTCGTCTGACCAATCAGAACAATCCATTTTGGCATCACATCGAAGAGTAAGGCTTATGCATGAACCATCTCCACAAGTAAATTGAGATGAGCACTATTCAAAATATTAAAAAAAAATAATACCTTTCATTCATATAGCTTTTTCACTTTTCTTCCTTACTTTGGTAAGTTTGAGAAAAGTTGGCTTTGATGGATTGTCTGACTTACAAATACTTTCATCAATAGACCACTCAGTAAGACCAGTTGGAAATCCAGTTGTTTTAATTGTAGAACCAATAATTCTGGGTGGTTGATAAAGACTAAGAATGAGCAACCATCTTGTGGATGTGCTGTTCCACCAGATCTTTGACAAGCCTGTAAATCCTTGGAACTCGTAAATTTCTTTTTTTAACAAATCCACCCTTAATGCGTAGTCTTCATCAATCAAGTTGTCATATTTACACATTCCACGCAGATGAAGGAAACTTTTTGTACTTAACATGCAAAGTGTGCAGAGGTCGTAATCACATTCATTATCTAGATACTCAAAGATCCTGTCAGAGAAAGTTTTCGTGCAATTTTGTTTTTGACCACCATTAGGTTGGCCAACAGACCAGGGTTGATAGGTTGCCTCCCTTTCTGACCCATCATCCACAATCCACTTTGTGAAATTATATTTGGACTGGATCATTGGAATCCAGTATCCTTCGTGGCAGTTTTTGTGTTCTGGATCATTTTTCGATGATTCCATGAGTTCTTTAAGATGATCTTCGTTTTGAGGAATTGGCATTTTTCCACCTAAACTTCGACAGTCTAATCTAGCTTCAACATATGATTTTAAATTGGTGAAAATGTAAAGAGAGATGAAGCTAGCTTCATCATTACTGAAACACAATTCTTTCCTCTTTGATGTAAATCTTTCAACTTTTTTGCCCACAGTTATATTGAGATCCTTTGAAAACCAATCGACAACATCTGGACCAGGAAAAATGTCTCCACAAATGGAGAAATTAGTCACTTCTGCAGTTGATAATGGTCTGCTCCAAACATTAATGTCAGTAAACCATCCAGAAAAGACAGAAGATGATAAACCTTGTCCAAAATAGATTGTTTCATTTATTGCAAGAAATTGATTTTGAATAAGAGTTCCTTGTTGGTCGAGGGCTACAATGCCATTGATGGTGAGTAAAATGTTAGATCTAAAGTATAAAACAAATTTGAGATTTGATATCAAAGTGAAGAGATATATTTTGCACTTTATGAAAGCCATAGGAAGCTTTTGCATTCGCACATATGGCTTCTTTTGTAATGAAAATCTTTCAAAATAATGCTAAGGTTTTTCTAAGACTATGTGGAAACTGTTTATTAATAACTTTAACTTTTGAATAACAAGGCAATCAGTCTCACATATGTACAGGTTATTTTGGTGCTTCTATCGTATTTTACGCTCTAATACCTTAGTTTCACGATACGATATTTTTTGCTTTTGCAAGCTCAAAGTCTTTTCAGACAGACTGCCATTAGTTTGTTTTTCCTTCCTTGTAAAGTAAGTCATTCCAAACAGGCTTCCCTGTTTTCGTTCCTGCATTTTACTTTTACAGATGTTTCAAGTTTGACCTATTTCCAAGAGGTCTGTTTATTTCCCTAGATCCGTTTTCTAATCAAGATAGTTTGTTGATCCGTTTCTTTATGTACCAAGACTCCATGTTCTTATCAATAAACAGTTCAGTATTGATTCTTTTCTTGATTGGGAAGGTTATGTCTGAGATTTTTGCTTATCTTACTCATCGTCATTGTCCACACGTTTCTGCCTCCGCTTCAACTACACCCAACACACTTGACTCCCTACTACGATTATTTCACGAAAATGATAAAATGAGATTTTCCCAAAAACATTTTTCAGAATGCATTTTCCCCAAAAAATTGGAGCTTAGGTTAGTTAAGGTTAGATAAGCCAATATATTTTTCGGAAAAAATGCATTCATCAATAAAATGTGTTTGGGGAAAGTACATTTGGAAAAAGCTTTGAAAAAAAACTTGTAGTGCCGGATTTTCTACAT
>Ga0194133_10003574_pt1 | contig 21922 bp, 19 predicted proteins | sample TA2KigOf40mmetaG_FD_155448 | JGI IMG/M metagenome (GOLD analysis project Ga0194133, IMG submission 155448) | Freshwater microbial communities from Lake Tanganyika, Tanzania - TA2015055 Kigoma Offshore 40m | ecosystem: Environmental > Aquatic > Freshwater > Lake | place: Tanzania: Lake...
TCAAGTGGCGCCCCACTTAGCGGACACACCAATATTTTTAGCAAAGATTTCTCCACACCAACTCCCCATCCCAGTAGCAGCATTATTTGCTGTTTATCCAAAAAATGTCAATCAAAGCAGCAATCAACCCAGAAAATTTCAGATAAAAAGGATATTAATGTTTATAACCCAGATCAACCGCTCATTTATTGCTTTCAAAAGCCAACACCGCTAAACTGATTCCCATGAGTTATATTACCATTCACCCCTGCCAAAAACTAATCAATCAACCCTGGCACATCCCTCCCTCTAAATCCTGGACCTATCGTCATATCTTTAGTGGAATAATAGGCGCGCATCCATTTACCGTTGACAATGCCTTATATTCAAATGATATCCAAACCATGCTCCAATCTCTGGGATGGAAATATGCATTTTCTAATGAAAAATTAAGCGTTCATCCACAATCTTTTAAAGAAAACACCACCATTGATGTGGGCAACTCTGGTTTAGCCCTGCGTTTTCTTATTGGGTACTGCGCCAGTTTATCAATCCCGATTATTATCACTGGCGATCACTCCATTTGTCATCAAAGACCACTAAAGCCCCTGGTCAACGCGCTTAGATCCGCCGGCGTGCAAATCTCTTACCTTGGCCAAGAGGGCTATGCTCCTGTCAAAATCCTAGGCCCATTTCAAGGTGGCCCGATTGAACTTGAGGTTCTGGACTCACAATACGCATCAGCATTGATGCTCTCAGGCACTTTATGTCCATCACCCACCAATGTGAAATTTTATCATCTGCATGAATGGCCCTGGTTAAAACTCAGTCACAAATGGCTCACCTCGCTGGGGGCAGATATCCATCTAACCAAAGAGGGCATGCAAATAAAGCCAAGCCCCTTAAATATCCCCCATCAATTCCAAACACCCTGCGACTGGAGTAGCGCTGCATTTGCTATTGGAGCACACATCATGAGCCAAAGCCCAGGCCGCATCAAGGGACTTGACTGGCCCTCAGATCAGGGTGACAGCGAAATCGCCCATTGGCTTATTCAGCAGCAACTTGGTCATTTTGAGCAGGGTGATCTACATATCACGCCCAAACCTTTTGCCGGGCAAACCCTATGCATGGATCACTGGATAGATGCCACACCGATCATGAGCGCTTTATTAACTCAAGCCAAATCCAAAAGCCGTATGACTCACTTATCTTCTGCCACACAAAAAGAATGTAATCGGCCCCAGGCCATACAATCAATGCTCAATAATCTGGGTATTGAAGCAGAATTTAAAAACAATACTCTAATTATTGAGCCTGGTATCATTTCAGCAGGATCCCTAGTGCTTGACCATGATCATCGAATGACCCTCAGTGCCATGGTTTTAGCCCTTGGCGCCAAAGGACCGATCCGTATCAGTCCATATCACACCATTGACAAAACCTACCCTCAATTCATCAATGAACTGATGATTCGCGGAGTCACTGTTGAATGATTCTACTTTATGGTCACCCCAGAACTGGAAAAAGCCACTTACTGCAACAAATTGGGCTGGGACAAGACCTGGATGCGCTTATTTTGCAACATGCTCAAGGTGAGCAAACTTCTCTCAAGCATTTTTTTCTTAACTTCCCTGAGCAATTTCAATTCTTAGAAAGTCATCTATTACATCAATCAACCAGCAAACTGATGGCACTGGGCGGCTCCACCCTCCTTCGCACATCCGCGCCAAAAGGCGCTTTAATTATTTATCTTTACACCCCTTATGCCATTTTAGAAAAACGCTGGCTGACCTCAAAACCTGCGGCCCTTGAGCATCAATCACATCAACTTTTTTATGAGCAAAGACATCTGCACTACCTTAAGCAGGCTGATCTAATTCTTCCCAGCGACAGTGCATGGAATGTTGAAAATATCAAAAGAATCATTAGAATGAAGACATGAGTTTTAATCAATTTGGCACCCTTTTGACCCTCACCACATTTGGTGAATCACATGGCCCCTGCATCGGGGGGGTCTTGGATGGGCTGCCCGCTAAGATTGCCATTGACGTACATGCGATACAAAACGCACTGGACACCAGAAAGCCTGGGGATAAAGGCATGAGCCCAAGGCAAGAAAATGACTCCATCACCATCCTATCAGGCCTGATGAACAACATCACCACAGGTGCACCTTTGGCATTCATTATCCCCAATCAGGATGCCAAGCCCAGTGCTTATCAAAACACGCAAAATATCATCCGCCCAGGCCATGCCAATGCCACCTATCAAAACAAATACAAACACCTGGATCAGTCAGGTGGTGGACGTGCATCTGCTCGAGAAACCGCTGTGCGAGTTGCCGCAGGTGCCATCTGCCAACATCTTTTAGATCAATTTGACACTCAGGTACTGGCCTACCTAGATAGCCTGGGACCGATTACTCAGCAAATTCCTTGGAGCAATGTGACTGCCGATCAAATTAAAAAATCTGAGTTTTTTTGTCCGGATCATCAGGCTTTTTTAAACATGCAAGACCATATTGAAATGCTCCAGAAAATAGGAGACTCTTGTGGGGGCATCGTTCGATTCGTGATCCAAAACCCTCCTTGTAGTCTTGGCGAGCCCGTCTATGAAAAAATTGAAGCCAAGTTAGCCCACGGCATGATGAGCATTCCAGCTTCTAAAGGATTTGAAATCGGCAAAGGTTTTGCCAGCACCAAGATGCTTGGGTCTGAGCACAATGACCAAATCATCAACACTCAAGGTCAAGGCAAACACAATCATGCCGGTGGTATTTTAGGAGGTATATCCAATGGCGACTCAATTTGGGGTGCTGTAGCCTTCAAGCCACCCTCCAGTATTCGCCTTGAACAAAATACTTTGGATTTTAATGGCAAAAGCGCCACTTTAAGTTTTATGCCCCCACACCGTCATGACCCCTGCATCGCCATTCGTGCTGTGCCCGTTGTGAAGGCCATGTGCCAATTGGTATTGTGCGATCTTATTTTATGCCACCAATCTCGGAATATACATGAACCATACACTGTGCCTGAGCACACTTAAAACACAGCTTTTGAATTTTAAATACATCGTTGCTGATCAAACCATTCTCCATTTATATCCTAAGCTTTTTTCAAATCAAATCATTTTTCCTTTTCTGGCCCTGGAGGAAAATAAAACACAAGAAAGTATCAACCAGCTCCACCATCATTTATTTAACCACAACGTAAGAAGGCACGAGCACATCCTGGTAATAGGAGGAGGTATCACTCTTGATATGGCTGGATTTGCAATGGCAACCTATATGCGCGGCATCCCTTTCACCTCTGTTCCAACCACATTAATGGGCATGGTCGATGTTAGCCATGGCGGCAAAGTTGGCATCAACTCCGCTTATGGCAAGAATACGATTGGTACTTTTTATCACCCAAAATCCACACTAATTTGCCAAGACTTTCTAAACACCTTGCCCCCCCATGAGCTACAAAATGGCATCAGTGAAATGCTTAAACATCTGATCATTTCAGATCAGCGACACTTTCCGGCACCTCAAAAGTTACTCCAATACGATCAGATCCTCCAAAGCATTCAAATCAAAGCAAATATCACCCAACAAGACCCCTATGATCATGGCATCCGAAAATGCTTAAATTTGGGACACACACTCGCTCATGCAGCAGAAATGGCCAGCAATCACCGCCTTTCTCACGGGCAGGCAGTGGCCTGGGGGCTATTGATTGAAGGACATATCCTGGAGCAAAAAGAACTCATCATGCCCTATACCCATCTGTTAAATGATTATTTTAATAAACACTTCCAGCTTCCAGCTCTGCCAGATCTCTCTGCTCTATGGCAGTCAATGCAACATGACAAAAAAAATACTGTCGATGTCTGTATCAGCCAACTATCAAAACCTTATGTTCTTGGCACATCCATGGACATGTGGGAGCAGGCTTTTCAGAAGATACAATAATGCCAAACAATCATATTACCACCATCCACAGCAATCAAATTCAAAATACAGATCAACGCCTTGAGCTTCGCTTGGATAAGCTAGACCTATCCATGCATGAAATCATTGCTATTGCTAAACGGCTTAAGCACACGCCGATCATTTCAGATAGAGCCACCCCAATTCCAGACAGCCTCTTTAAAGCATTAAGCCCCTATGGCATCATCGACATTGAAATGGCTCAATACAATAGCCGTATTCATCAAGGGCCCCACCCGCTGATTTTATCATCCCACCAAACATCTTTTTCACCCAAACTGCCTGATATTCCACATCACTACTTTAAAGTGTGCCCTAAACCGAAAAATATGACAGATTGCCTGCAATTTTTGGTCACCGCACAAAACTACCCGCAAACAAGAACCATTGCCTATGCCCGGGGTATTGACTATGTATTTACCAGACATCTAGCGCAAAGAAGTCATCAGCCCATTCATTTCACAGCACACGATCAAAGATCAGCACAAGATGGGCAACTGATTGAAAATAGCAGCCAAAACTTAAACATCGCTCAATATTGGCTGGCAGTCATAGGTCATAATATAGCCCATAGCAAAAGCCCTGATTTTCATAATGATTGGATCGTAGCTGAAAATCTACCGGCATACTATATATGCCTTGATATCAAACCTGAGGAAATTGAAGATTGCATCCCTCTTATCCAAAAATTACCATTTATGGGATTTAGCATCACAAGTCCTTACAAACAGCTATTTGCCAAACAATTTAATGCAAAACAACCCGTGATCAATACGCTGATCAAACACAACTCATCCTGGGAATGCCATAATACTGACCAAAATGCATTTATGGAGCTTAGCCCAAAGGCCAATAAGATTCTAATACTTGGGGCTGGGTCCTGTGCATTGGCAATCGCAGAAAAAATCAATAAACCCATCCATCTTTGGGCACGGCCTGGCAGATCACGTGAATATTTCTTAGAAAACTTTCCAAATACTCAAACACCCACCTTCACACAGTGGGACCTCATTATCTGCACTTTACCAAGCCAGGCACACACTAAGCTACCACGCCTCAAAACAGATACTTTATTAGATCTGCAATACCAATCACCCCCACCAAAACAAATCCAACACCAAAAACTCTTGAGCGGTGAACTTTTTTTTAAAACTCAAGCCATCCATCAGAAAAAATACTTCAAAGAGGCTATAATCAAAAAAGAATTGTAAATGGAGTTAAATTATGTCTGACAAGAAAAAAAGCTTAGGTGAGCATTTAGATGCGATTTTACCCCCTGAGAAAGTTGAGGAGTATCTTGGCAAAGCAAAGGAACTATTCTCAAGCCTAACTGGTGGCAAGAAGAAGGCTGAGTCTGCTGAAGAAAAGCCAGCCGAAGAAAAGCCAGCTGAAAAAAAAGAGTGATTTTTCCGACAGGACTCTGGGGCTCAAAGAAGAAAGGTAATTTTTATTTTACTTTTCTTTCAGGGATTTTGAATTTCAATTTTAGCCTTTGGTTCCCTAGGGGTCTTTTACCAGAAAAGCCCTGCTTTTCTAGATGAAAAGTGCGCTACCTATTCGAATCATATCTGATCCATTTTTTATAGCGATCATATGATCATCACTCATGCCAGCGCTAATTTTAAAAGATGGATCCAGCATCAGGCGCAATTGATTTACATTCTCATATGCCTTTATATCTTCTTTTTCAGGAATCAGCATCAAGCCTTGAAGAGCCACATGCTCAAGTGAATGAGCCAGTTTTACAAGTCTTTGCACCTTAACTGAACAAACCCCTGAACGCCCCTGCTGTTGACCATCATTTACCTGAATCCAAACACGCATCACTTTACCATACGCTTTGGCGTATTGATTAATAAGATATAGCTCTTTTTCACGACAAACACTTTGAATATGGTCTGCACATCGGACAATACGCTTAATTTTTCGACTTTGTAAATGCCCAATAAAATGCCAGGTCAAAGACAGATCTTTCAATCCATCTGCCTTCTCCTCAAGCACCTCAACCCGATTTTCCCCAAAATTAATCCACCCAGTTAACTGATGAATTTGTTTAATTACCCCATCATTAACATATTTAGAAACCACCAGCATCTCAATATGAGGATATACATGACAAAGCTCAAGAAAATATTTTATACTATCACGACAAAGCACAGGCTTCTCACTAAATATGAAGTGTTATTATGGACCACAGATTAAGTAAAACAACTCTTTTTTTACACTGGATGATTGCAATTAACGTCATAGGCCTTTTAATCGTAGGGCTGATCATGCACGAAAACAAAATTTATAGCCTCTATCCAATTCACAAATCCGTTGGCATGCTGATTTTGCCATTGGCACTTTTCCGTGTTTATTGGCGAATCAAAGAAAAATGGCCAGCCCCCATTCACCAATTAAGCCAAAAATGGATCCGTCTTTCACACATCTCACATATCAGCCTACTTTCCCTGACCTTACTTATGCCAATTACCGGCATGCTCATGAGTATCTTTAGCGGTCGAGGACTCAGTCTATTCTCAGTACCTCTGATTATGGCACAACAAAACAGCGAAGGTGAATTCATTGAGTTATCTAAAACTTGGGCAGAAATCACTCACCAAATGCACTTTTTATTCAGTGACATGCTCCTCTTCATTTTAAGCGCACATATCACCGCCGCCCTCATTCATCATTTTTTTCTAAAAGACAATGTGTTACGGCGTATATTTAGAATTTAACTGACAGTTTTGTCCCTTAGGAAAGTGATTTATTCCTTCTCCATCAAAAGGTCTTGGAAACTCTTGGCCGGAACGGGGTACTACCTGAATATTCAATGCTTGAGAATACCGCTTCTCTAACAAAGTGACATAAATAGCCTGAGAAATAACACCCAATATCACCAAAGGCAAAATGCTACCCGCTACCCAAGATATCCCTGCGCCCAAAAAAATCGTTGCCAAAGTATACATCATACGCTCATGATACATATCCTGATTCATTCTAACTTGAGAATCGGGGCTGACAATATCAGAGGATTGAACGGGTATGACCTCTGGCGACTGGTCCCGCTGTGGCGCAGATCCAGCTTTATACTCCCTCAGGTTTCTCTTGATCATATCTTCTGTAATGCCTTTTTGCAGCTCTTGACAAATATAAGGATGCAAAAATTGTTCATTGCTTGGATAATGCTCACGTTGCTCGTCATCTTGCATCCATTGGGATATCTCACCCACTAATTGCAAAGCACGTTCAATAATCCCTGAGGGGTAATTAGAATTCACCTGCTGCAGTCGGTTAATATCCAAGGAGCCCATAAAATTAGCAATAGACTCAGGGTCAATCACCGACTGCTCTGTTATTTGAGATTGGCGACTTAAAAAAATTGCATTGGCAATGCTTAAAGGCCCACAATCTGTAGAACCTGGCAACTGCTTATAAATCTTAGCAAAACTTGTAGCGACAGAATGTTCTTGACACCATGAGCCTAAATCACCGTAAGACTCTATGCTTTTAGGCAAGGTTGACGTATCGTAGATTGTCAAGCGCTTTCGATCTTGAAAATAAAGCAGGACATAGTGTTCGCCATGAACAAAAATTGCTGAGCAAGGGAATTGAGCACGAGAATAAAACTCCCCTAGATGGCGATTAAACTCTTCAATCATGAGGGGGTTACTCTCATTACGCACATACTCTGAAATTGAATCACAAGAGGTAATAATATAAGGGTGTAATCGGCTAATCGACTTAATTTTAGCCTCTAATTGTTCCTGGGTAATTAATTCATATTGAGGTCTATTATATAATTTTTCTATTTTAATCATATGTGTATCAGAAAATTTTCTTTATCTTACTTTAAAAAGAAATTATAATCAAGAATAAAGCCTTTTAACTCTTCAAAAGCCTTCGCTAGCTGGGAAAACGTTTAGATATCTTCAACTTGAAGTCACCATGCTCTATTTTGCGATTTCGCTTTTGTAATAGCGGACTTATGACATTAAGAAAACGGGCAGAGGAAATAGCAGCATTTTGCAGCTGATCACTATCAGCTATTTTAAATAACCATTTTGAAAAAAGTTTATCAGCGCCCTCGGCTTTAATAGCTGAAAATAATTCCATCACACTGCCAAATTTACTCATTAAATAACGTTTAAATACTGTTTTTTGACGCCAAAATTCAAGTTCGATCCTAACATGCTGACCTAAAATCCGACTAAATAACCGAATGCCATTCTTCTGATAAAAGCATTTATCTGGCTTTAAAACCCACTGATCATTCTCAAACCGAAGCCAACGATCATCAACGGGTACTGAATGAAACGTATCCTTTTTCTCATAATGATTGGCCTGAATACAGTCAAGACAATCATGTCTCATCATATGAGAAAAATTAAGCTTTACATGCCCTTTTTGATACACCATATTATTTTCATGCCCCTCAAGACCTGCCTGCTTAACAAATATTTTATCCTGCTGAATAATAATCGATACCTCCACCCTACCTTCTGGCTTGTGAACCTTAAATGGACCATATGAAAATGAATAGGGATCTTTAGTGACTATTTGTAAACTGGATAATTCGCATTTGCGCACATCGTTGCAAAAAGTTAACTTTAACTGACCAAAACTTGCAAGTGCCATCCGCTTTTGAAAAAGGGTTGCCTGAGAGAAATCAATCAGCTGCCCACTGCGGGTATAAAATTGACAGTCATAAAAACCAGTTGTATTTGGATTAGAGCTCCCATCATCATGAAACACTTTCAGCATTTGACCTGATATATCTTGAGGAATTTTATAAAATCTAACTGCCTGCTCAAGATAAGAAGCTTCGTTAAATACGATGTTTGTTTCCACACGGTTTAAAATAAAAAAAGCATATGCCAAAACTTGAGCATATCGCTCAAGAAGACTCTCCGCCTCAATACCAACAGTCATCCGGATGCTATCTTCAACAATATTGATGCTTGCTGCAGTAAACCCAATACTCATTCTTTGAGAAATGGGCAATTTCTCATAAGTTAATAAAGGATATAAAAGCCTTTCAAATATGTCCTCAAGCATCTTTTGGCACTGATCAGCGGTTAATGCATCTTCAACTGGAAATTGGGCAGCCAACCCCTTCATATTAAGCGCAACATAACATGCTTTGTCATCTTGCTGAAGCGTTAATTGAAAATGATCAAATACCAGAACCTCCTGTTGCTGGGCCAGAAGCAAAGTTTTTTTATAAAGACTTTGTACATTTCTATTGATTACTTCTAAATATAAACGAACCGAATTATTCCTTAAAAAATATGAAAAATACTGGCACGTTAACACATCTGGCGCCTGCAGATCAGGCACTGAATCAAGCCTATCCCGTAAACACCTTTCTTCTTTGCAATATATTACAATCAAACCAGCACTTCTTTTATCAAGACCAAGCTGAGCAAATTTAGTCAAGCTTTGTAATAAAATCAAAATCAATCCTCTGTCAAACATGGGCTGTGCCATGGCATGTAGCGCTAGAATTTCTGGATCTTCTAAACTGTTTAAAGTCACATCCAAAACTAAAACCCGAGGCTTATCATTCCATTCCCCCATTCGAGAAATCAATGTCTTCAGATCATTGGCACACTGATGGGTTTCAAGTACATTATTGGGATGCAAATCAAAAAAGAAAACATCAACCTCCTCCCTGGCTTGACTAACATGATCCACCCACTCTGTTGAAGGAGCAATCGCACAAACCTGAGCAAGCCACTCGAAGTAACTTTTAATAGAAACCTGAATTTTGGGGGAAGGACAAATTTCTTGAGCAATCTCAAATGCCTTAAAAAATCCATTCATGGCAAACGTACAGTACATGCTTTTATACAACCCAGCTATCGGCAGTCCTGGAAGAGAGGTTTCTTTAGGCGGGCACAAAATCATCATGTCTGCAACCCTTTGCAGTGCTTCTGTCACCTTCATGATCCTCTGATCAGAACACTGTTTGACCTGCTCAATAAAACACTGTTTAACCTCCAGAATCTCAGGCCTTAACACAGAGCCAAAATCTGAGGTGATGATGGCCAAATCCATATCCACAATCATCTGAGCGTACATGCGATAAATTCCTGTATAATCCCCTACCTCAAAAGCAATATCCTCCTTGACTTGAGATTCGATATTGTGGTCAAAAATCTCTTCCAAGTAATCTCCTAACACGGGTCTTGTATCCGCTTCTGTTAATAAAAAATTAGGATAAACTTCTAGCAATATTCTCATCGCAGTATAAGAATCCAAACGGGCCCCTATGTTCCCAATTAATTGCGTGAATTTACCAGGCATTTTCTCTTCATGCCTTAGAATATCTGCCAAACCAGATGGATGGGCATCATACCCGAAATGGAATTCTTTACCCTCCTGCGGATGATAATAACCATATTGACCCTCTCCATATTTCCAGATTGCTTCCGTTGTCAACTTTTCTTTTTCATTTGAGTTAATGAACATCCGCCTTTCCTTGAAAGATTGAATCAAAATGTTCTTTTGCAAATATTGTGCATATTTAACTTCATTGTCTTTGCGATTTTTTAGCGCATTTAAAACAAAACCATTTTGTGAGCGAATATACCCATGATTCATATCAACCAGTGGACTTAAGCGATAACCATATAAATCCCTGGACTCTCTTTTATCAAATGGCGCATTCACAAAACCGTTGGCCAGAACAAACATCTGGCATTCTGTCTTTTTTTCAGTTTGAGATGAGATTAGAAACTGACGAACTCTTTTTGCACGATCCTTCCAATACTCAGATAGCTTTAATTTTTCTTTTGGCATAAGGCAATAAAAAATTTTTAAAAGCTATAATGCCTGATTCTTACTTTGTTTACAAGAAAACATCATGCATCCAAACGGGAATAAGCCTCCAAAACACTTTTTAATGCCAGACTCAATGCAATCCATGCATCATCCAACTGATCCATATCCTGACTTTTCAATACATATTCAAGTCTTTTCGCACAGTCTTTCAGCTGAGGAACCCCACAATAAGCAGCACCCCCATGCAGCTTATGCACAACAAACTCAAGCCTATCATAGTGCTTACTTTGATAAGCATCCAGGAGTTTCTCATGCGTCTCATCCAAAGTAGATACCAGCATCGCCAACATCGATTTGGCCATTTGCTCATCCCCACCTAAAATTTTCGCACCCATCTCAAGATCAATCACTTTCAATACATCTACCTCTTGCTTTTTATCATGCACACTCTAACTTAACTGATTAACAAGCCAAAACCAAGCACAAGCAAAAAACTCAGCCCCCATCCCTCGATTGATCAAGATCTTCAATGACTGATTAAATCAGCTTATACCAAAGACATAAAATAAAATTCAGCTGGAAACAGCCCGTTGGCCAATAAAAATTAAAACACCCATAATTCAAGGGATTTTTACTTAAATCATGAAAGAACAGAATCTAAACCAATTAAACGATCGATTTTTCAGGGGGTAATTTCACTTCCAAATAAAGTTCTTTTAACCGAGACACATCCACACACGAAGGCGCCCCCATCAATAAATCTTGAGCCTGTTGATTCATGGGGAAAGCAATAATTTCCCGCAAATTAGGTTCATTTGCCAATAACATAACAATGCGATCCACACCAGGAGCACAACCACCATGAGGTGGAGCTCCAAATCGAAACGCATTCAATAACCCACCAAAACGCTGCTCCACAGTTTCAGCAGAATAGCCCACAATAGAGAAGGCTTTATACATCACTTCAGGCAGGTGATTACGAATTGCACCACTAGAAAGCTCTACCCCATTACAGACAATGTCATACTGATAGGCCTTAATATCTAAAGGATTCATGGTCTCAAGGGCCTCCATCCCCCCTTGTGGCATGGAGAAGGGATTGTGCGAAAAGTCAATTTTACCTGTCACTTCATCCAGCTCATACATAGGGAAATCAACGATCCAACAAAACCGAAATGCGTTTTTTTCAATCAAATCCAGCTCTGTTGCGATCTTTGTCCTTGCAAATCCGGCATATTTCCAAACAACCTGCGGCTTATCACACACAAAGAAAACAGCACTGCCTTCCTGTGCGTGTGTCATGGTTTTAAGCAGATTAATCTGGGCTTGAGTTAAAAACTTAGCAATTGAGCCCTTTGCTTCACTTGCATCAAATACAATATAGCCAAGCCCAGCCATGCCTGTATCTTTGGCCCAATTATTGAGCTTATCAAAAAAACTCCGTGGCTGATTGATACAGCCTGGTACTTGGATGGCTCGAACCAAACACCCGTTCTCGATGGCTTTTGCAAAAATAGCAAAATCCGATCCGGAAAACACTTCCGTCACATCCTGAATACGAAGCGGATTTCTTAAATCAGGCTTATCCGTTCCATAACTCAATATGGCCTGTTGAAATGGAATGCGTTTATAGGGATAAGTATCCACCAGATTCCCATTGGCAAACTCATTAAACACGCCTGTTAGCACAGGCTCAATCGTACTAAAAACATCATCTTGAGTGACAAAGGCCATCTCAAAATCAAGTTGATAAAATTCGCCTGGAGACCGGTCAGCGCGCGCATCTTCATCTCGGAAGCAAGGAGCAATTTGAAAATAACGATCAAAGCCAGATATCATCAATAACTGCTTGAATTGCTGGGGCGCCTGTGGAAGTGCATAAAATAAACCAGGATTCAACCGACTGGGTACCAAAAAATCCCTGGCCCCTTCAGGAGAGGAGGAGGTTAAAATCGGGGTTTGAAATTCCATGAATCCTGCATCAATCATACGCCGACGCAAAGAGGCAATAATTGCCGAGCGAAGAACAATATTTTGATGCAGTTTTTCACGTCGTAAATCAAGAAAACGATAAGTTAAGCGGGTCTCTTCAGGAAACTCCTGATCTGAGTTTACCTGCAAGGGCAATACATCTGCCTTAGATTGAATAACAATATCTTCAATCGATAGCTCTATATCCCCTGTTCCCATTTTTGGATTTCGTGTTGCTAAGGTTCTTTGAATGACCCTACCTGTTACTGTTACAACTGACTCAAGACGCAGAGCTTCAAGCTCTTTAAAAAAAGACTGATCTTTTTCACAAAAAATTTGGGTAATCCCGTAATGGTCACGCAAGTCAATAAATAATATACGCCCATGATCACGCTTACGATGAATCCAGCCAGATAACCGAACCTGCGCACCAACGTGCTCCAACCTTAAATCATGACAAGTGTGTGTGCGATAATAATGCATAAAAACTCCAAATGCTTTATTTATATGTTTAAAGAGATAAAATTTAATACCATAAATTGAGGCGCTGCTTCAGTTCATCAACACCATCTTTAAAACCCTAAATATTTGTAATACGAATTGTATCTGGCCAATATTGAGCTCACTCTTAAGATATCTTTACAATGCGCAAGGCAAGGCTGAGTTTTTCGATCAAATATCACAAATCGAATAAAATATTCATGCATAGACAATGCTGGCATCCATTTGATTTTTGCCAATTGACAATAGCCATTTAAAAAAACAAAGAAACTCATAGTAAATAAAAAAACTCTCAATGCATCTATTTAGAAATATCCACCAAACCAGCCAAACATTCCTCAACTTAAGCAAATTATAAATCAATCTTTGATATTTACAAGAACTAAAGATTCTCTGAATAACCGATGCAAAAACCCTTTAACACTCAAAATATCTGCGCTTCTGTTAGAGAAAAATACAAATGTCACCTTTTTGGTGAATCCACTCCTGTGGTTTAGGGACAGGCCCCATTTAAATTCTAATATGACCATTTTGGTTTTGTCATAATAGCGGGACAATCCCCTCAGACCCCAAGGATGTGCCGTATTATAACTTACTGGCCTAAAATTAAACCTGAAAGATCTTTATCTGAGCGATTGATTTCGCCTTTTCTTGATTGATCACAAAAAACGCCCAGATGATTCGCTTTTGGTTTATATTGGGTTTGTTTTCTAACCATATTAATTTCCTTGCTTAGCACCTTGGCATTGATAATATCAGGATTAAGTCAAGCTCGTTTTTGGCAAGAATAATCAAGGATTTTTCCTTGATGGGCAATAAATACTTGACCATCAAGATCTTTCCCCCCCCCCTCACGCTTGCATGGCGTAATCCATATCTTTTAGTATTCGTTTTGATTGGGTGAATCATATTTTTATAACTGAACTCTAAATTTTTTGATAATTTTGCTCTTCATAAAAACTAAATATAAGATTTAATAATTCATCTTTTGGGTTTTTCCTGACGATTTGCATTCTCCGGTTTTAATGGCATAACCGCAAAGCGCTTATAACATCTACCTCCCAGGGGATGTATTTGAACAATTTTTTAGCTTTGCAAAAACCCCATTCAATCATCAATTTTCATAAAGTCTACTTACGCATTTTAATATTGTGGAGCTGAAAAAGTTTTTCTGCTGCAAATGTTGGTGCAAAATCGTAATAATAATTATTATGGTTACTGGGCTGACCTCGACCTTTTGATATGAATCCCTGTGATCCATTGAATTTAAATTTTTTAAACAATCGTTTGATTTGTCAAGCGGTTAACCATAAGTGTTGTGCGGCAATCATTTGAGCTATCTTTTTATCAATAACTCCTTGAGTACACGTTTTAGCTCTTGAGCACACATAATCAACAACCCCCTCTTACCTCATTTTAGTTCTCATTAGTAGGTCATCTTTTAATCCCAGACACGAATAACGATCCAAGGGGGGGCATTTTAACTTTGCCGCTACAGATAAAACAATAGCCATTGCAATATATTTTTATTTTTGTTATATTATTTATTAATTTATTGTTATATAAGGTTTTTATGCCACCTGACAACCAAGTCACTGTTATCAGTGATCTGCCTGATGAAATCTTTCGATCGATCCAAAAGAAATTAAGTATAGTTGATATGCGAAACTTAGGAAGTCTTTCAAAAGGAATGCGCTCCCTTTTTAAACCAGCCGTTTTATTAAATAAATTTTTGCCGGCTATAGCTTACGGCATGCAAGATAAAGCCGAGACATTGTTTACAGATCTTTATGCAGGTGATGCTGCAAAAATTCAAAAAGCATTAAGACATAAAGAAGAATTTACCGATTATTCAGGCAGAACCTTCAATTGTTCTGCTTATGAATATGCTTATTGGGCGAAAGATACCCATATGTGCTCTATGCTTATACGATACATGGATGATGAAACCAAAGCAAAAATGTTAACCTTGACTGATGCTATAGAAACTCATGGACTCATTTATCAACAAAACGGTGAAGAACATCAAAGCGCCCACTTTGATTTTAAACCTCTAAAAGATGCCTATCAGAGATACATTGATGGCTTTTTTGCATGGCATCATGCAAAGGATTTGGACAATATCGCTGCCGCGTGGTTGAATATAGGTAAAGCCCAGCGCAATGTTCCAGCACATGTCTCCCAGGAATACTGTAGGCCGGATCGGCCATTTAGTCCCTGCCCCACATTTACAGAATCTCAATTACCGCGTGTTTTAACTTTTTATAATCCTAAGTTGCCTGGAGTCTTTTATCCGCCACTGCCTGCTGATTCCAGTCTTGGTTCTGATTTTGGCGTGTTTCGCGGGTGGCGGGGGCGAGTGTCCCCCCCCATTTTGGTTGAGAATCGTGTGCGGTATGCTGCGACGAAGGATGCGCGGGATGACTATGCCGCTATTAAAAAACTTGATGAAGTGAGAACAGCTCAACTCGCTCAGTTGCGTGAACACTTACAGCCCTCGGCGGATAAAGCGTGTTTGGGACCCTGATTCTTCAATTGCGAAAATAGGAAATCTCTGTTTTGGTGCCCTGCAAAAAAAGGAGCACCATGGTTGGTTTTCAAAGTCATTTTCCAAAAGATTGAATATTGACAGTGCGTTGAAAGCTTGCTTATCCACTGAGCTCCCGCGAAGCATTAATGGATGAGTGTAAAGCTGATGGGGATTATTCAGTGGTTTAGAAATGGGCCATTCATTGCACAGCACAGCTTAATCAGTCCTTCAGAAAAAGAAAGAAAATGGTAGGTATTGGCTGGAGGATCAACGAAACCTATATCAAACTAAATCGGAAGTGGGTTTACCTTTATCATGCTGCTGATACAAAAGGAAATACCATTGATTTTATGCTATCAGAAACTCAGGATCGCAAGCTGTATTGAGGTTTTTTAAAAAAGCGGCCTCAGCGGGCTTCCTCAAAAAGTCAATATTGATAAATCAGGCCCCCATACAAAAGCACTGTCGTGTATTAATAACCTATTCTTTATGTTTGGATTTTCACATTTACTGATTGATGTTAGGCGGGCAAAATACATAAATAACATGATGAAGACCATCGTGGTATTAAAATATGATAAAATAACCATATTTTAGGCCTAAGATGCAAAGATTGCAGGAATTTAAGAACATCCCATGCTTAAAAAAGGGCAATTACAAAATACAGTAATGCCTACTTGGAGGCCATTTTACGAACCAGCCACATAGCTACGCCCTGAATAAGGCTGCCTTGAACGGTGTAGAAAATTTTCGACAGAATGAGCACCGGGGTAAATCATTTGGGATACACCAAGCTCATAAAAACAAGATATCTGCGATCAAATCCCCAATTTAAAAAAAGAAACCCACGGTTTTGATCTCACGCAGATACTCCAACAAAAACTCAGCTTTAAGGAGGCATCTATCAGCCGACGCTTAATTCAGTGTCGAACACTGAGGATTCAGGAAAATCAAACCACCACGAAAATTACCAAAGCACTAAAGGCTTTTGCATTAACTGATTACTTGTGTCCGGTGTTGCGGTGTTTGGATTAAAATTTCCCTCATTGTTGGAATTTGACGAAGGGAAAAAGGAATTGGAGCTGAAGCATAACCTACGTAAGTTATATCATCTGAAACAGGCACCCAGTGATAACTGTATGGGGGAGCGCTGTAATGATCTACATGATAAAAATGGTTGTGTAAACCATTACAATCAATGCCATATCAAAATTCAGGGATATTTCTTTGTTACTCCGTCAGAATATAAAAAAACACGTACGTTTTGGTTAAGAACTCAAAACAACCATGGGAGCTGTACCATAGATCATGAGCGAAAGATCTTAAAATGCGAATGATGTGTCGAAGATGGATTGCAATCAGTCTTGGCAGATAAATCCACAAACAGTATTTCAACGCAAGACAAAGAGAAAATAAAAGCATGAATGACCCAACGTTATCAAAAAAATCACCCTGCAGAAAATGTGTCCTATTACCATCATATATTTTGTGCAGCCATCGCTCATCCTGATCATAAAATCGCATTACCTCCAGCGCAAGAACCCATTATGAGAAACGATGGTACAACAACAAACGATTGTGAGCACAATGGTGCTAAGGGACTATTGGCGGCAAGCACCGAAGGACATGGTTTCTGGCTTTTTACACATACGAGGCAAGAGGCCAGTGGTATCAAATAAATTAAAAAGCCCTACTTATCACTCAATAGGGCCTTATCATCTACTCGGCTGCTTGTTGTTTTTTGTATTCAGCTTTCATTTGCTCAACAGAAGGAAGCTTTTTAGATTTTACGGAGCAATTCTTAGAGATGGCGATAGCTAATAGGTAATTATAGCGCTGTCTGAGGGCATCATACTCAGCTTTATCAGCGTTTTTAAAGTCCATGAAGAACAAAGGGACCAATAAAAAAGAACCAGCTACACCAAGTGCGATGTTTTGTGCAGTTTTGTCTGTGCTTGGTAACAGTCTTTGGATGTCATCTTTAATGTTTTCCATTTCGAACTTCAGACCCTTACAGGACAGTTGTTGGTCACCGCTTTGTGAGATAATCACGGGATTTGCTGATCTGCCACCACAGCCGCTTAGGCCCATTAACGCAGTCATTGCTATAGCTAGAAAAGTCTTATTCATTGGTGTCTCCTATTTGCGGTGATGGTATATCATTGGTGATGATATTTCTAGGTTTTTTATTATTAATGCCAAAATAAGGTGCTAACACTATATTACAAAACATTTTTCTTAAGCAAATTGGCTGCTTTGGTTTCTATTCGTTTTTTTCGATGAAGGCTTGGTAAATGAGGAAAACTGATCCAATCCGCAAACTTGCAGGAGCAATCCCAGTATAGCAAACCATGCCAAACATATCATCAATAGCTGAGCAATAGATGTGAGCGCACAAGTGAATGCTGCCTGGGAGTTACTTCTTTGCTCACCATCGGCAGTTGGTCCTAAAACTTTGCCCGATATCATGAGCATAGTTGGTAAAAGGGTTCTAAAGGTAAACCCACTTCCGATTTAGTTTGATATAGGTTTCGTTGATCCTCCAGCCAATACCTACCATTTTCTTTCTTTTTCTGAAGGACTGATTAAGCTGTGCTGCGCAATGAATGGCCCATTTCTAAAACACTGAATAATCCCCATCAGCTTTACAGCAAGCTTTCAACGCACTGTCAATATTCAATCTTTTGGAAAATGACTTTGAAAACCAACCATGGTGCTCCTTTTTTGTAGGGCACCAAAACAGAGATTTCCTATTTCCGACAGAACCAAACAGATCGATTAAACAAAAGACGACTTAAAACCCTTGTTCTATTTGGATTTTGTGTGATCCTTGATATTGATTGATGATTAAGAAAATGGGTAAAGGCGGCGGGAATCGAACCCGCGTCAAATTTCACTAACTTATTGTATTTACTGAGTTAAATGAAAGGTCTTATTTTTTTTGGCACATTTTGGGTAGTTTTATGAATCTTTCATACCCTGCTGAGCCACCCATTTTACCGCAGGATGCACTTTTATATTTTCAACTAAATTCTCGTCATCTGTTATCAACTCAGGTGTAATAATGCCATTATCCAACAAGTTATTCAGGAATGCTCTTTCATTCTCTGCCAGCGGTAAAAAATGATGAAACGCTTTCTGACATTCCTGCACCAGAAAGTTAGCCCAGTCTGAAGTCCTGCCAATCATGGCCAGTTCTTTTTTTCGAATTAATGGAATCAAGCGGTTATTTAAGTCAGTCACATCTACCCCAATGTCTTGGGGTGTTAGCCTTCTTAAGTCCACTTTACGACTAATTCCAGAATAAATAATCAAGGCAAGACGTAGTTTTTTCATATCAAGATTCGTGCTAGTTAATAAATGCCAGGCATCAAACAAATCACGCCCCGTTTTTCTATCAATCAATGCAACGAGCTTTCCAGCAGATAATTCATGTGGGTCTAAAATCGGTATATGATGTATCTGTTTACTACCCACAGCACAACTTGATTTGAATTCAATTGGCCATAAAGGCATTCGATACATAAAATTCAAATCGATTTCAATATTTCCCATTTGACCGAATGCACTGGGATAACGCCAAATCATTTTGCCACCAGCATGACGATTTGAATTTCTATAAAGTATTAGATTGTGGCGTTCACAAATTGCGGTGATCGTTTTTTGCAAGATGGAGCGTTCATTCTGCATGATTTCACGATTAACACTACCGATATAATTTAAATCAATATCAACGGACAGGCGAGGTAAATTAAAAAAGAATAGATTTAGTGCCGTGCCACCTTTCAATACAATCTTGTTTTTTAGTTGAGGAAAGGAAGAAAAGTCTGATAGCAAATCCATTAATATATGAACTTTCTCCAAATGCTCCATTTTGAAACCAGTGACGATGGCTTCCTGTTGTAATTTTTCTTTAGAAATTTTCATTGGGTTCTTCCCATTCACGCTTAAGAATGGAATTTGGAACGACGAGATTCCATCGAGATAATAATGTTCCAGGCTCACGTTTACCGCGCTCCAGATAATGCACACTACCAGGTTTTCTGGCTTCAAGACTTTTTAAAATAGATTCATTAACATCAAATTGTTGCTGAAACTGCTCAAGAAAAAAACCCAACTTAGCAATGGTCGTTGCGTTATTTAAGAGGTTTGCATACTCAAGCACCTTATTCAAATTTAAAATGGGTATATGCTCAACAGACCGCCAGACTTCTTCCCAACCGCCAGCATGTTTTGGACGGTCCAATACATCCACAATAGTACGTTCGATGCTGGTGACCTGTATATCCATACCCTGTCGCTCGACCGTAATAACCTCAAAATTTTCCTGGTGTTGCTCTATCAACACTTTAGGAAATTGCAAACTGATATATTTTTCTCCTCGAAATTCGAAGGCTCGAGCAGGCTGACGTGTCATAAATAAATATTGATGATGCAGCGAATAAGACACCCCATGAAAATCAAAAGCCGATTGGTATGCTAACACAGCATCCCGCCTTATCCTTCCCGCAATCAAATAAGGATCAATTGAATATGATTCAAAATTATTTCGCGCAAGCAATGGAATTTTCGCATAAAAACTTTTCTGAATCCGAACAATATGCTTTTTTTTCAAATGATAAGACAAGGTCGCTTGTTGGGTATGAGAATTTGTTGTACCCCGCGATATCATAAAATTGCAAAATTCTTCCCGAGTAAATACAGGATGCTTCTCGAAAAACTCTAGTGCACTCATAATACTTGACACTTATTGCTTATATTACTCATTAAATTAGTCGTAGAGCATATAAACGTCAAGCTATAAATGACAAAAAATTGCAAAACGGCTAATTTTTTTAATTATTTCGTTAGATTATGTCAAAAAAACATTGTATCGAAATTTTTTTGAACTGTTGCAACAACCCAAAGATTATCTAATTTATTAATTTTAAAGCTGGAAGAAAATATAAAACTTACCATCATTTGCAGCGGGTTCCAAAATGGAACATACTGAATTTTTGTTTAATTCCTTTGAATTAAATATATTTCTCAAATGTTTAGTAATAGCTGGTCGCTGAATGCCAAGCAAATCAGCTATTTGCTGCTGTGTCAGCCAAACAGTCTCATTTGCCAAATTAACATCTATCTCAACATGGCCGTCTTTAGACGTATAAAATTATGCACAACTAAACCTCCTCATAAAACATTACCCACCGTGATATTAAAGCTCAACTCATCGTTTTTTACTGATTACTTCAAGTTGTATTGCAGGATAAGGCGTTGATTTGCTTACTTTTTGCAGTTTTTGAAAAAACTCATCCATGATCATTGCAACCCCTGCATGTTTTTTGATTATTGTTGCTATCTGGGGAGATGTGATATCAAGCTTGCCTTGAAGATATTCTTGAAGTTTAGTTATCCAATTTTCTCGATCAAATAAGTTGCCAATAATACTACGCAATAAATTAACAGAAGCACAAGCGTTATCATATGTCTGATGTAGCTTGAAAAAATTCATTTCGATTTCTGATAACTCAAACATAGAAGATAAAGCCAAACCAAAATCAGTTAAATAAAGTTTCTTACCATCAGTGAGAATATTGTTAAAATGAGCATCAAAATGAATCAAGTTTTGTTTTAACATAAACTCATTGATGTCTTTCAGGTCTCTATCAATCCAAGTTAATGCTTTTTCAGCATGATGCTCACCAATTGCCATTTCATCTTGTAAATATTGATGTAGATTTTTTGGAATGTACTCAAGAAAGACAGCGATACAAGTAGTAGCCTGATTCAGCGCTTCAACACGCTGTCTAATTGCGGGAGAATTCTCCCAATAGTTAATATTGAGTTCATCTTGTTCACAAGGCAATAAACGCCAATGATACATCAAGGGAAAGTGTTCATTCTGTCCAGTAGCAACCCAATTATTTGTCATTATATGTGTTGCCAACTCACGCCATGCAAAAAACCTGCTGAGCCAACGCCATATTGATAATGAAGGGGCAAATCAAAAACATTTCCTGTCGACATTCTATTTTTTGATTTCCACTCTAAATTGGTTAATGGTATTTTTTTAACAAAAATAGGAACGTCATCTATTGAAATTAGTAAAGATTTTCAACCAATGCTCTCATGCATTGCATCAGCATTCGCTAACATTGTTTTTAACTCAATATCACTCAAACAAGCTATTAGAAATTGGCGACAAATGC
>Ga0194133_10003576_pt1 | contig 21915 bp, 19 predicted proteins | sample TA2KigOf40mmetaG_FD_155448 | JGI IMG/M metagenome (GOLD analysis project Ga0194133, IMG submission 155448) | Freshwater microbial communities from Lake Tanganyika, Tanzania - TA2015055 Kigoma Offshore 40m | ecosystem: Environmental > Aquatic > Freshwater > Lake | place: Tanzania: Lake...
TACGAAACCAGCGCTCGTCTGGCCCAGCAACTGCAGCGTCGCAATCCGCGCTTGCCCGACGCCATCGCGCAGTTCGTAGCTCGAGCGTGGACTCAACCTGCGGTCGACGGCGTGATGCTGCGCTTCGATCCCTGGCATCGACTCACCAATCCCGTGCTTTACCGTCGCGAGGAAGCCGAGGCCTGTTGGCGACGCGTCCGGGCACCGACCTTGTTGGTGCTGGGCGGACAATCGGAGTACCGCCGCCGTCTCGAGAGCCATGATGGCGTCAATGCAGTGAGTCGCTGGCAGTCGTGTTTTGCCGATCTCGAGGTACGGGACTTCCCGGGACTTGGTCACATGATGCATCACGAGGATGCGCCGGCCGTCGCCGCCGTGATCGAAGATTGGCTGCATCGCCACTGACCTTCGCAAGCCTCGCCAAATCGGCGACACTCAATCCCGATGACTATGCACAGCGATCAAACTGGTGTGCGCTGGGGCGGCGTGAGCGCCGGGGCGCGCATTGCCGGTTTCTTGGGTCTTGCACCCTTCGGCCTGGCGCTGCTCTGCGTGACTTTGGGGGCCGACCACGGCTACCTCGAGTTCGGCAGGCAGCTCGCGATCGCCTGGGGCGCAGTCATTCTCACGTTCGTCGCCGCCGTTCACTGGGGACTGGCGCTTGCCGGTCGTTGGCAGTGGTCGCTATCGACCATTGCCGGTTCCACGTTGCCATCGGTCATCGGTACGCTCGCGGTATTGTTGGGCGGCGAGCGCGGCATCGCGGTGCTGGTCGCGGGCTTTGGTCTGTTCTGGTTGTTCGAGCATCGAACCCGTGGCGCAGAATTGCCCGGTGATTACCTCGCCTTGCGTCGCACGCTGACGCTTGGCGTGTGTACGCTACTGGTCGTTGTGGCATTTGCTGCTGCTGAGGCTACTGCAGGGAGCGTTCGATGAAACTCGAGGAACTGATCGACAGCCAGTGGCTGCGACCGATGATTGTCATCAGCTTCGTCGCCGTTCTTTTGTTGCTTGCGTTTCAGGTGCTGCAGCCGTTCATCGTTCCGGTGATTTGGGCGGTGATCCTCGCTTACGTTACCTGGCCGATGCACGAGCGGCTCGTCCGACTCTGCGGTGGTCGGCGCACGCTGGCGGCATTTTCGATGACCGTTTTGTTGAGCGCAGCCATCATCCTGCCGCTGGTGTGGATCGTGCTGCTGCTCAAATCCGAAGCCTTGCCGTTCTATCGCGAGATCCTGCCGATGCTCGCACGGGCCAAACTGCCCGAGTTCATCGCCGATCTGCCGCTGCTCGGTCCTCGGTTGCAGGAAATTCTCGCGCAGATCGCCCGTGATCCCGGTGCCGTCGATGCCGCAGTGCGCGATTTCTTTGCCCAGTCTTCGGGTGAGATCAGCACGCTCGTCGGGGGTGTCGGCCGGAACATCGTCAAGATGGGCATCGCAATGGTGTCGCTGTTCTTCATGTATCGCGACGGCGAGCATTTCGCCGCGCAGGTGGAGCGGATACTCGAACAATTCTTTGGCCGGGTACGCGTGCAGCACTATCTCGAGGCGGTCGGCAACACGGTGAAGGCGGTGGTCTACGGCATCGTGCTTGCCGCGCTCGCGCAGGGTACGCTCGCCGGCCTTGGCTATTGGGTTGCGGGTCTGCCGGTACCCGTGCTCTTCGGGTTGCTGACTTTTCTCGTCGGGCTGGTGCCGTTCGTCGTACCTTTCATGTGGGGTTCGGCCAGCGTCTGGCTGTACCTCACCGGCGAGACGACCGCCGCCATCGGTCTGGCCATCTGGGGGCTCACCGCTGTCAGCTGGATCGACAACATCGTCAGACCGCTCGTGATCAGCGGTGCGACGCGCATCCCATTTTTGCTGGTGTTGTTTGGTGTGCTCGGTGGCCTGACGGCATTCGGGCTCGTCGGCCTTTTCCTGGGTCCGGTCATTCTGGCGGTCATCATGGCGGTGTGGCGCGAGTGGCTCGCCGAGAAGCGTTCGCAACCCACTGTGGCGTCTGATTTCTAGCGCCGGGCATTCAACGGGAGTTGTCCATGGCTTCTATTCTCCGTCGTACCACTTTCATCGTCGCCGATGCGCAGCGTTCGGCGGCGTTCTACGAAAACGTCTTCGGCTGGACGCGTTTCTACGATCATTCTTTGACCGCCAAGGCAGGCTTTCCGCCGGTGGGTCCGCGCGACGAGCCGGTCAAACTGGTGCTGCTCAAGGCGCAGGATCCGCAGATCGGCATGGTCGGCTTTCTGCAATATGTGGACGCGCCCTTCGATACCGGTGTGGCCACGCGTCGCAGCAAGGTACGCATGGGCGAGGCGATTCTGGTGATTCAGACCGACGATGTGCGCGGTGCGCACGAGCGCGCGGTCGCGGCGGGCGCCACCATTTCGACGCCGCCGACCGACTGGAGCGTGCCGTCGCATGACGGCAAAAGCACGATCCATCTGCGCTCGATGTCGATGTTCGATCTCGACGGCATCTACTCGGAAATCAACCAGCACCTCTAGCATCGTGTCGGCACTTGCCAGTGGCGCTGCGCTGGCGCTCGCTAGGCCGTGGCGCGGGTCAGGACCTGCGGCGTGTCGGGCGCGCGCCAAGCACGCATGCGTTCGAGCAGTCGCGCGGCATCGTCGTCGATCAGCAACATGTCGCGGACGCCCTCACGCAAAAAACCTTCGCGATCGACATGATCGAGAAAGCCGGAGAGGCCCTGATAGAAACCATCGACATCGAGCAGCGCACAGGGCTTGCGGTGCAGCCCGAGGTGGGACCAGGTCCACACCTCGAAGAGTTCTTCGAGCGTGCCGACGCCGCCCGGCAGGGCGATGAAACCGTCCGCGAGCTCAGCCATCAGCGCCTTGCGCTCATGCATCGAGCCCACCACTCGCAAATCTTCGAGGTTGCGGTGCGCAACCTCGCGCGCCAGCAAATTTTGCGGAATGACGCCGATCACTTCGCCACCTGCGGCGCGCGCCGCATCGGCGAGCGCGCCCATCAGACCGATGCCTGCACCACCGTAGACGACGCCGACGCCGGCGTGCGCAAGAGTCGCGCCCAACTGTCGCGCCGCCTCGAGATAACGCAGGCCCGTACCCGTGTTCGCACCGCAGAAAATGCAGAGCCGCTTCACCAGCCCATCTCGTAATAGGTGATGGTACGACGCACGTTGTCACGCACAATGCCGTTGAAGCCGCGCAGATGTGCAAAGCGCTCGCGCAGTCGACCCGCGACCACTTCCGGAATTTGGTCTAGCGGCGTACCCGCGTCGAGTTCACGACGCGTTTCGGTCATCAATGCCTCAAGGTATTCGCGTCTTTCCGCAAGACGCGATTTGGGGGCCAGCGCAATACCATGACCGCCCACATATTGCTCGAAGGACCAACTCTCGAGCTCGCGCAGGCTGCGCACCCAATTGTGCAGCGAGTAATCGGCGATGAAGGGCAGCGGCATGCCACCTGCCGTACCGAGGTCGACGATGAACGGCACGTTCACGTGATCCGGCGTCATCACGATCAGACAATCACCATGGTTGACGCCGAGCCAGCGCAGCTCAAGCTTGCGCTCGCCGAGCTTCAGCACATAGCGATCGCCACTGAAGGTGCGCGTCGGCATGACGATTTCGGGCTCCGGCAAATCTTTGAAATGGGCCATGCAGTTGCGATGACTGATGAAGGTCGCGCCTTCTTCGGCAAAGATTCGTCCACCACGGACGTGGTCCCAGTGCTGGTGGCTGTAAATGACGTATTTCACCGGCAAGGGCGTGAGCTTGCGAATCTCTTCGCGCAGCACCGCAGCCGCTTCGGGTTCGATCGGATCGGTGACGATCACGCCGTCGCGGGTGATCAAAAATACATTGCGGGCACCTGTGTAGCGGAAGGTGTAATACCCCGGACCGATCTGCGTGACCTCGTGACCCTCGACCGGCGCGGGCAGGGCGCTGCGGGGTGTTTCGGCGCCGGCGGCCGCTGCTTCGCAGAGGGTCGACCCGCAGAGGATTGCGAGTGCGCCAAGGACGACGAAGGTTCGCATGCGAGTTCTCCCGTAGTCAGTGCGAGCGTAGTCAGTGTGAGCCATCGAGATTCGGCAGCAGCGTCGCTGCCCATTTCGATTCGGCATCGGGTAGCAGCACATGCTTGGCCTCGGCAAAATCAGCGGCCGCACGCCAGGTGTTGTCGCGCTGCGGATCAAGATCTGAAGCGGCAAACACGATCGGCACGGCTGCGCGTCCCAATGCGCTCGTCAGCCGCTTGCGTAGCGGATAGTCGAACTGCGCGCGTGACAAACGCTGCCAGCCCGGTGAGCGGAACAACTCAAGTACACGCTGCTGTACCTGTACCGGATCGACCTGAGGCTCTTGCCGGATCGCGGTACTGCCCTTGCGCTCATACCACGGAAAAAACAGCGCCTTGTCGCGCACCAGATGCCAGGCCTTGAGCAAATATCCGCCGTACCAATCAGGTTGGATATCCGGCGCGATCTGTTCGACAAGATCGGCCGCGAGCGTATCGCTGACATAGGCCACACCGACCATGGCCAGTGCGTGCACGCGATCGCGGTGGCGCAGAGCAAGCTCGAGACCGACTGACGCCCCGGCGCCGACGCCCACGACATCGACCGTGTCGAGACCCAGCGCGAGCAGCGCTTCGTTGACGCTTTCGGCGTAGGCCGCGATCGAAGATTTGCGCCGCGGTAGCGTATCGTCCGACTCGCCGTGACCCGGCAGGTTGAGTGCGATCACCGGCCGGTGACCAATGAAACTGCCGGCGATCGTCGCCACGGTTTCGCTGGAGCCGACGGCATCGTGCAGCACGAGTACCGTACGTCCGTCGACATCGTCGTTGCGGCGCAGACGTAGTTGGCCACCCGCGATGTCGACATAATCCTGTCGCAGCCGACAATGCAGCTTGGCAGGCGCCGTAATCTTTGGTCCCTTTGGTGGTTTGTGTCGCTTGATGTAATCGCGACATAGATCGAGCGTCTGCTCGACCGTGCCGCCCGCTTTGACCGTGACGTGTTCGCTTGCCTTGCGGATACGCGGCAAGTGCGCCGAGAGCACATCGGTGTCGTAAGCGGTGACCAGCGTCGGCGTTTGCATGTTGCGCAGCGCGAGATCGGAACGCATCGTGAACGCCGCGCGATAGCCCACGCGGTAGTGATCACCCGAGCGCATGAAATCGAGCAGGCCCGCATGCAGCACCTCGGCGGTCGGCACATCACCGCGCAGCCGCGCCGCCTGAGACTTGGCAAACCACGGAAAGAAAATCGTCTGATCACGCATGCGTGACCACAACCACACGAGATGCGAGCCGTCCCAGGCCGGCACGAAAGCGGGCAGATAGTGCTGCAGGATGTTCGTTTTCTCGCTCTCGGCGAGGATCACGTAACCATTGGCCGCCGCGCAGACGATGCGCTCGGGATACGCCGCCGCAATCGCTCCCGAAATCATTGCCCCAGTATGAAAGCCGTAGACGGCGGCACGCTCGATGCCGATCGCATCCATGAATTCGATCGCCGCTTCGGCGAAATCGCCCATTTCTGCCTGACCCACGCCCATCGCATCGGACAAGCCAAAGCCCGGCGAGTCCGGTGCAATGCACGTGAAATGCGTTTGCCAACGTTCCATCGCTGCCAGCATGTCGCGTGACGACAGCGGCGACTGATGAAACATGATCACCACCGGCCCCGAGCCGACGCGGCGGTAGTGAACTTGTCTCGCACCCCAACGGCCCATGGTGATGGAGGCAAAATGACGGGTGATGCGATTGGTGGACATGCGACACTCCCCTAGGCAAACGCCCGCCGAACTTACCACTGCCTCATGAGCCAATCGACCGAACCCGATCTCGGGTCCACCGACAGGACGTCGGACACCCGCAACTCGGGCGTACGGGCCGCGCTGGCCCACCGCGATTTTCGCCGTTACACGCTCGGTCGATTTTTCGCGACCCTCGTCTGGCAGATGTTGGGCGTCGCCGTCGGCTGGCAGGTCTACTCGATCACCCGCGATCCGCTCGATCTCGGACTGGTGGGCCTCGCGCAGTTTTTGCCGTTCTTCGCTCTGGTGCTGCCTGCGGGGCAGTTGGCCGATCGTCGTGATCGACGGCTGGTCATCGTCGCGGCGTATCTGATCGAGACCCTATGTGTGCTGACGCTGATCTGGTTTTCGTGGAGCGGCAGCAAAGACGTTCGCTGGGTGTTTCTCGCGATGGCGTTGTTCGGTGCTGGGCGCGCGATGTGGATGCCGGCGAGTCAGGCCATGGTGGTCAATCTCGTGCCGACTGCGGTGTTTCCGGCTGCCGTGGCTTTTAACTCGACCTTGTTCGAAGTCGCCGTGATCACCGGCCCCGCGGTGGGCGGTCTGCTCTATGCATTCGGTGAGTCGCGTCTGCAGATATCCGGTGCACTGCTCGTGTACTGCACGGGTTTTGTTTTGTTGGTGATCGCGATCACCCTGATTGCCGGGATTCGTCCGCGCCGCGCCGCTACCCCGACCGATCCCGTCTCGTGGCGGGAGTTCACGCTGGGATTACGGTTCGTGTTTCAGCGGCGCACCGTACTCGGTGCGATTTCTTTGGACTTGTTCGCCGTGTTGTTTGGCGGAGCAACTGCCTTGTTGCCCATGTTTGCCGCCGATATTCTGCATGTGGGTCCTGAGGGACTGGGCATCTTGCGGACCGCGCCCGGGGTCGGTGCTGCGCTCACAGCCCTCTGGCTCGCCCGGCGACCGATCAGCCGACATGCTGGCGCCTACATGTTCGGCGGCGTAGCGGTATTCGGCCTCGCTACCATCGTGTTCGGTCTATCGACGTCGTTCTGGTTGTCCGCGTGCGCACTGTTTTGTCTCGGAGCCGGCGATATGGTGTCGGTATTCGTCCGTCATCTGCTGGTACAGCTCGAGACGCCCGACGCCATTCGCGGGCGGGTGAGCGCGGTCAGCGCGATGTTCATCGGCGCGTCGAACGAACTCGGCGAATTCGAGTCCGGCCTGACGGCGAGTTGGTGGGGGCCGGTGCGGGCGGTGACCTTGGGCGGCATAGCCTGCCTCGTGGTGGTGGCGGGTTACCTGAAACTGTTTCCGGAATTACGCCGCCTCGATCGGTTTCCCCAGAGGCCCTGAGCCCGGGTTCGGCAACTGTATACATCGACAGGACAGCCGGATGCGCTGTCAAGAATCGCAAAGGCTCACTGCGCGGGAACCGGTTCTCGCTGCGGTGAGTCAATCAACGGGTGGCTGCGTGGCATACTCGACGCAACCCTACGGAGAATCCTGATGCACGCCGGTATCGTTCGTCCTGCTGTGCTCTGCGCCGCCCTCGCAGTCAGTTTCGCGGGTTGCATGACCGCGCGCATCGACGAGTCGCGGGAACTGCCCACGCAGATCGCCTCGGGCGAGGCGGTGGTGATCCTTGCCAAACCGCAGATCGAGGGAGCGACCGCCGAGGACGAATTCATGGACTGCGTGGGTCGCGGTCTCGGCAAGGGCTCGAGTCCGATCCGCGTGCAAGACAACAACCAGTTCGTCGATTCTCTTTTTCCTTGGTTCGAACCCGCGACCGCACCGCGTCGACCCGAGGCCGTGACCCAACTTTTGGCCCGTCCCGGTGTCAGCGAGCGCGTGGCCGCCTCCGGTGTGCGCTATCTCGTTTGGCTCGATGGTGGCACGCGCAAGACCGACGGCGGCGGCAGCATCGCCTGCGGCGCAGCGCCCGGTGCTGCGGGTTGCATCGGCTTCGGTTGGTGGGAGAACGAGTCGAACTACGAAGCGACCGTCTGGGATCTCAAGCAGGCAAAGTCCGCCGGTAGCGTCGGCACCAATGTTTCGGGTACTTCGGCGCTGGTTGGCGCCGTCGTACCCCTGCCGTTCATCGCCCGCGTGCAGGCCACGGCCTGTCAGCGGCTCGCCGATCAACTGCAGAGTTTCTTCAACGGCGGCACTGCCGCCCCCTGATCGATTCGCATCATGATCAAAATAATCGCTCGCAAAGAATTGGGTTGGTGTGTATTGGCATTGCTGCTCGGTCTCGCGGGCTGCGCCACCATGCCGCAGACCGGCGGCTCGACTGGCGGTCTGCCCGGCAGCATGCCGGGTGGCATGCCTGGCGGCATGCCGAGCGGCTCTTCAGGCGGCTCCTCGGGTAGTGGCACTACGGTGACCTTGCCGGGCGGCATCGTGCTCGGCGGCGAGGGCGGTGGCGGTACCAGCGGTGGCGAAACGCGCGAAGACAAGGGCAGCGGCGGCGCGGCGACCACGGCCGATGAGCGCCGCGGTGCCGCCGAAAAAACGCTCGACGATTCACTGGGCGAATTCGACAAAACTTTGGAAGACGAGCAGCGTCGCACCGCAGAAAATCGCGACGCGCAGGCGGCAAACCGCTCTGCATCTGCAGGAACTTCGGGTGATGCCGCGAGCGGTGGCCTGGGTCGCGGCGAGGGCGATCTGAAATCCGAGCGCACGGCGCAGGCCGGCACCGGCGGTGGCGACGCAGCCGGTGGCAACCAGCGTGATCGCGGCACGGTGAGCGGCGGTGGCAGTGGCGGCCCCGATCGTAGCCGACCCTCGGGCGAGGATGACGACATCGTGGCGCGGCGGCTGCGCCGTGCCGCCGAGCAGGAGACCGATCCCGAGCTCAAAGAAAAGCTCTGGAAGGAGTACACGGAGTACAAGCGGAATGTTCAGGGCAAGGGCTGATTTCTTTGGTGGCGGCGGGTTCTGGCGTGTGCCGCTGACGGCAGCGCTCGTTCTCTTTGCACTCACCGGCTGTGTGGTCAAAGAGACCAGACCTTTGCCCAAACTCGAAGCTGTGCAGGCGAGACAGCAGATTCCCGATGCCGAGCTGCTCGACATCAGCGTGCAGGCCTTCGACACCAACATTCCGCCGGCGCTCGTCGACAACGAAGAAGCGCTGGACAAGCGGCGTATCTACCCCGAAGTCCGTCGCGCCGAATCGCGTTTGCTGGCCGCTCGCCTGAAGTCGACTCTCGAAGAGTCGGGCCAATGGGGCGCCGTGCGGGTCGTGCCTGAAGGCGTGAAATTCACCGATGTGCTGGTCAGCGGCAAGATCATCGAGTCGACCGGTGGGCGTCTCGAACTCGAAATCGATGCCGTCGATGCGATGGGTCGCGTCTGGATCAAAGACAAACGCTACGCGGGGGATGCCGATCTCGGTTCCTACAAGACCGATGCGGCGATGCGTGCACGCGATCCGTTCCAGAACGTCTATGCGCAGATCGCCAACGATCTCATGGCGGCGCGCGACAACCTCGGGCCGGGCGAGCGCGGCGAAGTGCGCGAAGTGGCGCAACTGCGATTTGCGCAGGATCTCGATCCAAAATCTTTCAGCGGTTATCTGCAAACCGACGCGGCAGGTTTGACGCGAGTAGCACGCTTGCCAGCCAAAGATGATCCCGCGCTCTCGCGCATCGGCAAGATCCGCGAGCGCGACGCGGCGGTGATCGATACCCTCGATGGCTACAACGAACAGTTCAACGAGGGCATGTTCGACTCCTACGCGGGCTATCGACGCACCATCCGCGAGGAAATGGAAAAAGAAGACAAGGCGCGCGCACAGGCGACGACGCGCACCGTGCTCGGCGCCGCTGCGGTATTGGCCAGCATTCTGGTTTCGAGTCAGTGCGGGTCCACTGACTATAACTGTCAGCGTATCGAAGACGCCGTACGTTATGGCGGTGGGGCTGGCGGTGTGGCGGCCGTGATGTCGGGGATCAAAAAATTCGCCGACGCGAAAACAGCGGCGCAATCCGTCAGGGAACTTGCACGCAGCTTCGAAAGCGAGGCCGGCACGCAGGTGGTCGAAGTCGAGGGACGGACACTCAAACTCACGGGTACGGCCGAGGAACAGTATCGCGAATGGCGGCGTTTGCTCGCCACAATCTACGCCGAAGAAACCGGTGGCGTAACGCCTGCAGTGGCGCCGCCGGCAGCAATGCCGCCTGCCGGCAAGCCGCCCGCGACCACGCCGAAAGCGCCACGCAGCTGAGATTCCGTGGCGGCATTCGCGAAAGGACAAAAGCTGCTTGATCGCTTCGTTCTGCTCGAGCCCCTGGGGCAGGGCGGACAAGGCGAGGTGTGGCGTGCGCTAGACGAGCAGCGCTCTGCGCAGATCGCCGTCAAGATCTTGCCCGCCACCGAGATCGAAGCCTTGCGTGCGCAGTATCTGCTTGCACAGGCCGCGAAGGGTCGCGGCATGCTCGAATACTTTGAACCGATTGTTGATGATGCGTTTGCGGTGCTGCCCATGGAGTTGGCCGCCGCGGACGCCCGCTCGCTGCGGGCGCGCTCCTGGACGCAGTCGCTGGGGTTGCTGCACGAAGTAACCGACGCGCTCGCCGAGATGCACGCGCGCGGTATCGTGCATCGTGATCTCAAGCCTTCGAACGTGCTCATCGGCTTCGACGGCCGTGCACGTCTGGCCGATTTCGGCAGTGCGGCTCGGGTCGGTGAGTATGCAAGCAATCGCGTGCTCTCGCCCTTCAGCGCGAGCCCCCAACAGCATGGCGGTGCCGCGGCCAGCGTAGCCGACGACCTGTTCGGGCTTGGTGCTCTTGCCTATGAACTGCTCGGTGGTTACCCACCCAATTTCCCAGACACCGCCCGTGCGCTCTCGGGCCTGCCGCCGCCACGGCTTGTCACCGCCGTGGCAACGCCCGCGCCGCTGATCGACCTCGTAATGTCTTTGCTGGCCGGCAATCCGCAAGCTCGTCCGCATAATCTGCGCGAGATCGCCAGCCTGCTGCAGGCGCTGGAGTCGCAGCGCCTCGCACCGGTGATCGCCGCCGCGGTCGTGCCCCTCGAGGTGGCCGCGGCGAGCGACGAGAACGGGTCGACGGTACGCCCTTCGATAGCCGCGTGGAGCGGACTTGCGGCGTTGCTGGTGATTTTGGTTGCGGTATTCGTGCTGCTGCCGCGCTATGTGACGCCACCCGTCGCAGCGCCTGCAGCCAGCAGCGCGGCTGCAGGTACGAAACCCGCAGCGAGCTCGAGCGCAGCGACCTCGACGGCAGCGAGCAAAGTCGAAGCCGATCGTGAACTGCAAGATCGCTTTGCCGAAGCCAGCGGTCGCTATCGCAGCTTGCTCGATGAGCTCGAAACCCAGGGTGCAGGAGTCTGGGGTGGAGCGACCTTTGCTGCGGCGAAATCTTTGGGCGCACTGGCTGCTGAAGCGGAAGCGGCTCGCGATTATGCGCTCGCCCTCGATCGCATCGGCGTTGCCAATCAGCGTCTGACCCGCATCGTGGAGGAGCGTCCGCAGACCTTGGTCAAAAAATTACGTGACGGCGAGGCTGCGCTCGATGGCGGTCGTCTCGAACTCGCGCGTCAGGCCTTTGAGCTTGCGCAACTGATCGAGCCGACCAATGCCGATGCGGGCCGCGGCATCGCCAGAGTCACGGCGCTCGGGCCTGTATTGCCCGCACTGGTCGCTGCAGAGACGGCCTCTTTGACCCTCGATCACCTGACGGCGCTCACTCGTTACGAAGAAGTGCTGCGCGCCGATCCGCTCAACAGGGTGGCTCGTGAAGGCGCTGCGCGTGCGCGTTCGCAGCTGGGGTCCAATCGCTATGCGCGCGAAATTGGCGAAGCGCTGGTCGCTTTGCGCGCCGGGCGCACGGCGGACGCGCGGGCGGCAGTATCGAGAGCGCGAACGCTGCGTCCGACAGGTGCAGAGCTCGCACCCTTGCTGGCACAAGTCGAGGCTGCTGGCGAAAAGCGTGACTTCGAGGAAATACAGGCCGAGATTCTGCTGCTCGAAGCGGCAGAAAAATGGGGCGAGGCTTTGCTGCGCTATGACGCGCAACTGGCGCGTGATCCGAGTCTCGGTTTTGCACGCAATGGTCGAACGCGCGTCGCGCCACGCGCCGATCTTGCGCGACGTTTGGATGCCCTGCTCGCCAACCCGGTGCGGTTGACTGCGCCCGAAGTGAGGCGCGAGGCCGAGCGGCTGTTGACCGACGCCGGTAATGTGAAGGGCGCTGCACCCGTGCTGCGTAACCAAACCGAACAATTACGGACTGCGATCCGGCTCTACGATCAGCCGGTGCTTGCGGTGATCGAATCCGATGGCGCGACCGTCGTCAGCGTGCAGCGCGTCGGCAGCTTCGGTGCATTCACGCGCCGCGAGCTGCAACTCAAGCCCGGGCGCTACGTGGCCGTCGGTAGTCGTACCGGTTTTCGCGACGTGCGTCGTGAGTTCACGGTCACGCCGGGGACGACTGCCGTTGTCGTGCAGGTTCGGTGCACAGAGGTGATTTCGTGATGTCTGTCGCGACACCGAGGCTGACCCTGCGCGAACCGGCGGGCTCTCGCGAGCTGAGTCTGCCCTGTCGAATTGGCGGCGTAGCGGGCGATGAAATCATTGTTCCGGGTACGACAGGCCGCGAATCTTTGCTGCTGCATGTGCTCGATGGCGAGCTTGGAGTCACGGTAGCGCCTGACACCACGGTGTTGTTGAACGGCGTGCCGCTGGTGAGCAGCGTATTTGCACCACTGCAGAATGGCGATGTTGTCGCTCTCGGTAGCGCGCGTTTGCTGTTGCACGACCAGGCCTTGCTCGAGGTCCGTCATCTGGTCGGTAACGACACCCTCGCGCCGATCACCGTCGACACTGCGCGCGAGTTCACTGAGTCGGTGGGCGATGAGCGGATTTTTTTGGCGGATCTTGCTGCCGACACGGCTGCAGAAACTGCGCAAGATCCGCGCCAGGTTTCGGCGTCATTCGCGGCTAATCGTCGGCTCTTGGCGATTGCCGCCGCGCTGCTCGTGGTGTTCGGAATCTTTGCACTGTTGCTGTCCCGTCTGCAAACCGTCCGAGTCACCGTACTGCCCGCAAGCGCCGAGGTAACGGGTTCGGGCTTCGGCTGGCGTTCGGCCGATACTTTGCTGCTGCTGCCGGGTGAGCGACGGGTTCGCGCCGAAGCCGACGGTTATCTGCCGATTGAACGTGTGGTCGAAGTAAAAAAGGAAGCGCCGTTGTCGCTGCAGCTGCAGCTCAAAGAAAAACCGGGTGTACTCGAGATCGACACCGGTGGCATCACGGCTCGCGTCTTTGTCGACGGCGCAGAACTCGGTACCGTACCCGGCGATGTGCAGATTCCCGGTGGCGAGCGCACGCTCACCCTGCGCGCCGAGCGGCACCTCGATCTCGTACAAAAAATAACGGTCGCGGGCCGCGGCACGCGCCAGGCCTTGAGCCTGCGCTTGCAGCCCTCGTGGGGTGCGCTTGAAGTCAGCGCCAGCACGGCAGGGGCGAGTGTTTCGGTCAACGATGCGGCACCGGTCGCGTTGCCGACGCGGGTCGATCTGCCCGCAGGTCTGCATCGACTCGTGATTTCGGCGCGCGGTGCCCGCGATTGGCAGAGTGCCATATTGCTCAAAGCAGGCGAGACACAGCAGATTGGTCCCGTCGAGCTCGGTGCTCCTGACGCTCGTTTGCGAGTCACGTCGCGACCCGCCGGCGCCGATGTCACGGTGGGCGGGGTATTTCGGGGTCGTACGCCGGTCACGGTCGGACTGCCTGCGGGGTCCGAACATGACATCAGTGTGTCTTTGCAGGGTTATCGATCAGTCGAGCGTCGGGTATATGCCGCAGCGGACAAAGATATCGCGCTGCCACTCGCCTTGCAGTCGGTGCCGGTGCGCTTGACGGTACAGGGCGATCCGCTCGATGCCGAAGTGGTGATCGAGGGTGAGGTTCGTGGCAAGACGCCACTGACCTTCGAACTGCCTGCTCGTCGGCACAGCTTCGAGGTACGCAAAGCGGGTATGCAGGTCGAGCGTATCGACGTTGATCTCTCGGCAGCGGTAGATCGCACGGTTGACTACAAGCTGGTACCGGTCGGTCGCGCGCGTGACTGGAAGCCACCGCCGCCTGCACTACGTGCGCAAACTACCGGCACTCTGCTACGCCTGATTACCGGTGGCTCATTCACGATGGGCAGCGAGCGTCGCGAGCAGGGTCGTCGCGCCAATGAATTTCCACGCAAGGTCACCTTGGCGCGTCCCTATTATCTCGGCACGCGTGAAGTGACCAATGGCGAGTTTCGTCGCTACAAGGCGGACCACAATTCCGGCTTTGTCGGCAAGCGCACACTCGATCTCGATGGCCAACCGGTCAGCAACGCGAGTTGGAGCGATGCGGTGCAGTACTGCAACTGGCTATCGACCCAGGAGGGACTGCCAGTCGCCTACGAACAAAAAGGCGGGCGCTGGGCACTGATCGAACCGGTCACTACCGGCTATCGCTTGCCCACCGAGGCCGAGTGGGAATATGCCGCGCGGCATGCGGGCCCGGGCGCGCGTACCCAGCGCTATGAGTGGGGTGATGCGCTGCCGCCGCCCGCCGGCATCGGCAATCTCGCAGGCAGCGAAGCCATCGATGAAATGACTCGTGTGCTCGACGGTTGGCAGGACGATTACCCGACTATTGCACCCCCCGGAAAATTTCGTGCAAATGGCTTCGGTATTTTTGACATGACCGGCAACCTGTCCGAGTGGGTACACGATGCCTACGTGTCTTTTGATGCCAATGCAGGGGGCACAGACCCGCTGGGACCCGCTGCAGGCGCTAACGCTGCCGGCGCAGCCGCTGCTGTGAATGTGCGGCGCGTGATCAAAGGCAGCCACTGGCGTACGACCACCTTCGCCGATCTGCGTGCGGCTTGGCGAGACGGCTTTGATGGTGCCTCACAAGAGGTCGGCTTCCGGGTTGCGCGTTATGCGGAGTAAACCCATGCAGAGCAAGGTCATGCAAAGCAATCACAAGACTTGGCGGATGATCCTCTTCACGGCAGTGGCCGCACTCGTCTGCTGGGGCGCTTCGCTGGCGATGCTGCGGGCGTTCGCGCAAGACGCCTCGCCCCCCGCAGCCGAAACCAACGAGGCCGAGGAAATCCAGCGTCGCAAAGCGCCCGCCAAAAGTTCCGACGAGGAATCACCGGAATATCGTGATTCTGCCGATAACAACATCAGCCTGCCCATCGACATTTGAACATGAACAAAAAAACTCCCAACGAATTTCTTTTCACCATCGTCGCGCTGTTGCTATCGATCGTGATCGTCCACACGATTTACTTGCTACACGTGCGTCCGGTTGCCGCAGCTACGCTGCAGGCAGATCGCGAGCGCATGCTGGTCGATCCCAACTATGTCGCCCAGCGTTCACTGGAGGTCGTACTCAAAGATTACGAACAAGAGGCCGAGATCATCCTCATGCTGTGGGCACTTGCCATCATGGGCTACAAAGCGCAGGCGCAGCGGCGTGAGCAGCAAGCGCTCGATGCCGATCTGCTGCGTCTGCCGGACGGCATGAAGATCTTGCCTGAAGACACTCGCGAGTATGCGAGACAGATCGAGAATCTGCCGCCCGAGAGTCGCGAGCTGCTCGTGCCGCGCGCTTTGCTCGGCGCGCTGGCGCGCTTTGGCGCCACGCGCAGCGTGCAGGACGCCTCGACGGTGGCACACAGTTTATGTCAGTCGGAGGCAGACCGACTCGATTCCGATCTCGCGCTGCTGCGCTATATCGCCTGGGCCATTCCCGCGATCGGCTTCATTGGTACGGTGCGCGGCATCGGTGATGCCTTGTCGCAGGCCCACAAGGCGGTCACCGGCGACATCTCGGGCGTGACCGAGGGACTGGGTGTGGCCTTCAACTCGACATTGATCGCCTTGCTGCTGTCGATTTTGTTGATGTTCCTCATGCAGCAGTTGCAGCGCGTACAGGAGCGTCGCGTTCTCGATACCGAAACCTGGCTCGATCAAAAAGTCATTCGTAATCTGCAGGCGCGCTCATGAGTGTGATCGGGCTGCATCTGCTTGACGCAGCGCTCGCCGTGGCGAGCGATGGCAGCCTTTTGACATCGTCGCCTTCTGTTGTACACGCAGACCCGGCGCGTGTCGCCATGATGGGTCGCTCGGCCAGCGATATCGCTCGTCTTGCCCCGCGGCAGGTGCGCAGCGACCACTGGGCGACGATCGCGCGCGAGGGCGGCCAGGCGTCGGTAGCTGCCATTGCCGTGGCTCGAGCTGAATTACGCGCGCGTATTGATAGTACGCAGCGCGAGTCGTCTTTGCAGTGCGCCGTATCCGCCGCATTCTCTGCAGAATCTTTGGGCGTGATCCTCGCCCTCGCGAGGCGCGAGGGCATCCGTATCCGCGGTTTTCATGATGCGGCGGCGCTGGCGGCGGCAAGCGTCGGCTTGACTGGCACGACGCTGGTGCTCGAATTCGGCCTTGCGCACGTGGTGGCAACGCGAGTCGAGCACGTCGATGACCAACTGCGCAGGCGTGCGGCGGTGGTACTTCGCGGCGCTGGCTTGCTCGCGCTGCGGCAGGCCTGGCTGCGGATGGTGAGCGAAGCGATGGTGCTGCGCACGCGCTTCGATCCGCTACACGAAGCCGCGAGCGAGCAACGTCTCTATGACTTGCTTGATGACGCCGCAGCGCGTGCGGCAACCGCAGGATCAACCGATATCGAGCTGCCCACGGGTCGTGATCCGGTACGCGTCAGCCTCAGCCGCGATCAGTTCACGGAAGCCGCCGCTGATGTTTATCGCGAGGTTCTCGCCGCGTTGCACGAACTGCGTCCCGCAGGGTCTCGCGTCAATATTTTGCTTGACGATACGGCGGGCCGTCTGCCGGGGCTTCTGCATCGACTCGCCGAGCTGCGTGGCTGCCGATTTTATTCCTGTAACTCGAGCGTGATCGCGCGCGCCGCGTCGCTCGTCAGTGCGCAAGTCGAGGACGACGGTGGTGTCACGCTGCAGCGCGGCTACCCCGCCGGTGTACCACTCGAGGCAGCGCTCGAACTCGATTTGTCGACACCGGCGAATTCCGTCGATACCGCGCCCACGCATGCGTTGTGGGAAGGTCGAGCTTTCGTGTTGCCGCAGAGCGGCGCCTTGGAGATAGGCCGCGACCCTGCATTGAGCGGCATTCGCTTGGGTGAGGGCTATGCGGGTGTGTCGCGCCTGCATTGCGCGCTGCGCGCGGAGGGTGGCACGGTCACGCTGATCCCGCACAGTGCACAAGACACTTGGCTCAACGACGAACGCGTACGTGGCCGAGTCCGCGTGCAGTCCGGAGACCGGCTGCGCCTCGGTACACCCGGTGTCTCGATCGAACTCATTGCGGTCGGCGGAGCAGGCCATGGCACGCCGCAACGTTGAGGTTTTCAGCCTTTCTTTTCTCGATGTGATCTGCTGCGGCTTCGGTGCCGTCATTCTTTTTTACACCATCATCAGCGCGCAGAGCGGCATCGAGCGTACTCGCAAGGCCGAAGATCTGAGTGCGCAAGTATCCAAGCTCGAAGAAGAAGTCATTACCGGGGCCAAAAATCTGGTGGTCTTGCGCAACACCCTGAAAAAGACCGAGAGCGAGACCGTCTCGGCCTCGTCACGGGCCACGCAACTCATCGAAGAACTGCAGCGCAAGCGCGAAGAAAGTTTCATCTATGACGCCGAAACGCTCGCCAAGCGCGAGCGGATCGAAAAGCTCAAGGCGGACGTCATGGCGCTCGAAGAAAGCAGCCGCCGCCTCGAGGCGAGCGCCAAGGTTGCGACACCGCGCGGCGAGCTGACCGGTGCAGGCAAATCGCGGGCGAGCCGTCGCTACATCACGGGTCTCACGCTGAAGGGTCGACGTATCCTCGTGCTGTTTGATCGCTCGGCCAGCATGCTCGATGAAGATCTGGTCAACATCATCCGCTTGCGAAATTCGCCACCGGCGCAGCAGCAGAGTGCCGAGAAGTGGCGACGTGCGACCGATATCGCCAGTTGGGTCGTCAATGAAATCCCGGACAGTACGCAGTACCAAGTCTATGCGTTCAACACGTCGGCCACCGCCTTGCTCGAAGGCTCGGCGGGCGAGTGGATTCGCGGCGACGATCAAGCACGACGTGAAAAACTGCTGGACTCGATGGCGCAACTGGCGCCAGCGGGTGGGACCAGTCTCCTCAACGCTTTCGCAGCCATCCGCGATATGAAGGTTCCTCCCGATCAGGTGATCCTGATTACTGACGGCTTGCCGACGCAGGGTGCGACGGCGCCGGCGCTGCGTCGCTTCGTCGATGCGGCCGACCGCGCCAAACTTTTCGATGAGGCCATTCGTGGTCTCAATAAAAACGTTCCAGTCGACGTCATCTTGCTACCCATGAAAGGTGACGTGCCTGCGCCACACCGATTCTGGGGTCTCGCGCGACTCACCAAGGGTGCGTTCGTCATGCCGTCACCGGACTGGCCATGAAGCTGAAGCGACGCGACACCGAAGTGTTCAGCCTGTCGTTTCTCGACGTCATTTGCTGTGGTTTCGGCGCGATCATTCTGCTGCTCGTATTATCCGAATTCGGCCAACCGATCGTGATCGAACGCTCTCGACAAGATCTCGAATCCCAGATCAAGAAGCTGCAGGAAGAGCTGTTCGTCATCCGCGGCGACAGTGAACGTCTCGAGCGCGAGCTCAAGGGACGCGTTGATGTATTGGTCCGCGAGCGGCGCAATCTCGCCAAAGTCGCCGGAGATTTTTCCAGTATCCGCGGTCAGTTCGATGCCTCACGGCAGGATGCAGCCGTCAGCAATATTCTCGAAAACGAATTGCTCTCGGCCTATCAGGAACTCGAAGCGGAGAACAAGAAGTTGATACAGGTCTCGCGAACCCGCAAACGCATCACCACCCAGGCGGTCGGCGGTATTCCGGTCGACAGCGACTACGTGATCTTCCTCATCGATACCTCAGGCAGTATGCAAGGTGGCCACTGGGAAACAGCCATCGAGGTGATGCGCGAAATTCTCGATATCTACCCGCGTCTCAAGGGGGTACAGATCGTCGATGACAACGGCCGCGAACTGTTCGGTGGCACACGCGGCCGCTGGCTGACCGATTCACCGGGCTTGCGGACCGATATCGTCCAGCGCATGCGCAATTGGCGGTCGTTCAGCGACTCAAGCCCGGCTGACGGGATCGAGCTCGCGATCAAAAACTATTGGTCAACCGACAAAAGAATCAGTATCTACGTACTCGGTGACGAGTTTACCGGCGAGTCGATCCAAGGGGCGCTCGATGCCGTCGATCGCATCAATCGCCCCGACGCGAGCGGCCGCCGGCGGGTCCGTATCCACGCCGTCGGCTTCCCGGAGGCACCCGGCATGACACCGTTTACAAATATCCGCTTCTCGGCCTTAATGAGGGCGATGTGTGAGCGCAACGATGGGACGTTCGTCGGCCTGACGAATACCAAGAGCTGCGCCTTCAGCATGAACGTCGGAGGCATCACGACATGCGTCGGTGGAAATTAGCCAGCATCCTGCTCGGATTGGTGTCGCTCGCCGGTTGCGGGGGCGTACAGATTGCGCCAGACCCAGATCTACCCAAGGCTCTAGTCGAGTCGGTACCGGCAAAGATTGGCTTGGTGATGACCGCCGAGCAGCGTAACTACACCCATTCGGAAACCCGCAGTGGGGTATCGTGGATCGTCGAACTCGGCGCTGCACAGCAGGAGCTTGCGCGCACCGTGCTCGGTGCCACATTCCGCGAGGTCAACGAATTCGCGGATCTCGACGCGGCGCGCGCTGCACCGGGCCTGCAGGCCGTGTTCGAACCCAAGATCGAGCAGTATTCGTTTGCGACCGCCCAAGAAACAGGCGGTACCTATGTCGCGGTCACGATCCGCTACCGCATCAATGTGTTCTCGCCGAACGGCGAGCGCTACGATTCCTTGACGCTGACGGGATATGGCACCGCGCTTGCCGATGGTCTGAGCACCAGCGCACCGATGGATGAAGCTACCAAGGCTGCCATGCGCGATGCGGCATCGCGTTTTCTGGTGCAGTTTCCTGCCACCGAAACCGCCAAACTTTTGGCCGGTGGCCAGCGACTCGAGGTCAGTGCCGCAGACGCCATGCGGGCACTCGCGGCGAGCGGGCTGCGCATCGAGGCGCTGCCGATCAGGGTTTCGCGACGGGTGGATCCGAACTGGAAGCCTGGGGCGAGCGCTGGATTCTGATCATCAGTTGCTCGCGTAGCACCACGCCTTCGGTCTCGGCGGGTTCCCCCTCGACGATGCGCGGCGCGAAGCGGGTCTTGCGCGCTGCAAGCACGGCCGCTTTGGTGCTGTTCTCCGGCGCCGCCGTGCTGGCGACGACGACATCCTGCACTTTGCCGTCCTTGCCGACCTTCAGTCGCATCTCGATATCTTTGATCGCGTAATCGTCAGGACTCTGCACCTTCATGCGTGACACCGCTCCCGAAGGCGCGCGATAGACGAGCACACGGGGCGATTCCAGCAAGGCGCGCAGTTGCGGCGTGCCGCTCGCCGTGGCTGCGTTCGACAGCGCTTTCCAGCTGTCGGCATACGAGGCGTAGGCCCGTCCGAGATTGCCACTGACCAAGTACCAATCACCGATCTGTGCATGCAGCTCGCCGAGCTGACGTTGATCGACCGGCTTGCTGCGATTGACTATGTCGACCGCAAAGGTGAGTGCACGCAAACCCTCCGAGTTGAGCCGCGTCTGATTGGCATTATTGACGAAGGGATCGCCGCCATCATTGAGCTCGAAGGCGGGCTGGGCTTCGACTTCGGGGCCATAGATGGCCTCGAGCAGCCAAGTTCGCGCGAGACCGCGCAGCGCCGGGATGCCGACCACGGGTTTATCTGCCGACAGCTCCTCGGCGAGCTGCAGCGCCCGCGCATGCAGACCGCGCGCCGTGGCGTAGCGACCTACCGACTCAAAGAAACGCGCGTAACGGTCGAGCGGTTCGACCAATCGCAGGTCGCGCTTGCCAAAGCTCGTTTCGGCAATGCGGAACGCGTACTGGTGCTCGCGCTCGGCCTCGGCCTTGGCGCCGATGTTTTCGTAGGCTTCGATCAGCGCATCGACGGTATCGAGTTGCTCGGCGTTGTAGAGCCCATCGAGGTTGCGCGACAGATCGACCGCGCGCTTCAGTGCTGTGGCTGCGTCGGCGGGTCGATTGGTGACGAGCCAGGTTTCACCGAGACCCTGCAGCGGACGGATCAGCAGCCGATCGGCTCCCGAGACTTGGCCTTCGATGAGTGCAATCGCCCGTTGATAGTGCGCTTCGGCGGCGGCGAAGTTGCCGCGGCGGAACTGCACGGTGCCGAGGTTGGTGAGGGGGTTCACGAGCTCGCGTGAATCTTTGCCGTGCTGCACCTCGGTGAGTGTGACGAGTTCCTCGGCGCGTTGGCCGCCCGTCGCCAGATCGTTGGCCTCAAGCGCCGATTTGAACCGAGCAAAGATTTGCAGCGACTCGTTGGGCGCGGCATCGGCAGCCAGCAAAGCGCTCGGGCAACTGCCGAGCGCGATGAGGGTCAGCGCCGCTCGAATAGGTAGTGAGATACCAGCCATTCGCGTCCGCCTCGATAGCCAAAGAGTTCCGCACACGACATGAAAAAAATTCGCCAGTAAACCCACCACTTGAGTGCTTGATCGTCGCCATAGGCGTGACCCAGCACGGGCATGAGTTCTTCGCGGCGCGCATCCATCTTTTGCAGCCAAGCTTCGGAGGTGAGTTGGTAATGCCGACCGTCGACCTGCCAGTGATCTGCCAGACGCAAATGACGCTGGAAGTAATGCAGCAAATCGTCGCTCGGCATGATGCCGCCAGTGAAAAAGTATTTGGCCATCCAGTCGGTATCGTCGCGCACCTCGAAGGTATAAGCGAACCGATGATGGGTGAAAATGTGTACGAACAGCGTGGCTTCCGGCGTCATCCAACCGGCGATACGCGCCAACAGCGACTCGTAGTTGCGCATGTGCTCGAACATTTCGACCGACACCACTCGGTCAAAACGGATCTCGGGACCAAACTGCAGCTGATTCACATCGCAGGTGATGATCTCGAGATTTTTGAGGCCGCGTTCTTTGGCGCGGGCATCGATGAAGAGCTTCT
>Ga0194133_10003577_pt1 | contig 21909 bp, 18 predicted proteins | sample TA2KigOf40mmetaG_FD_155448 | JGI IMG/M metagenome (GOLD analysis project Ga0194133, IMG submission 155448) | Freshwater microbial communities from Lake Tanganyika, Tanzania - TA2015055 Kigoma Offshore 40m | ecosystem: Environmental > Aquatic > Freshwater > Lake | place: Tanzania: Lake...
CAATCTGCGTCATGGTGTTCGGCATATTCCTGCTCCCGGTGTGGTGGGAGGAAGGCACGCGCCACATCCGCGCCGAGCTTCCCGCAGCGCTCCGCGCGTGGATCCCGCTGCTCGCGCTCGTCCCGATCGCACTCCTGCGCTGGCTGTGGCTCGTCGAGCTGCGCCGCTACTACCGCAGCAGCGATCTCGCGTGAGGGCCGCGCCCGTTTCGATCGCCCCCCAGATCTTTGAAGGCCGTGAACCCGTTCGGAGAGCGCGTGAGATCAAGGCGGGGTTTCGCCCGTTTCGCCGCCGTTCGGATCAGGGGCGTCCGCTCTCTCCACAAACGCGAGAGCGCCGAACCCCCGCCACGGCGCGGCAGCAGGGGGTTTCGGCATGGTCTCCAGATGGGTCAGCCTGTAAACAAACCGGTCGACCTCGCGTGAGGCCGACCGGTTGAACTCCCCCAACTGGACTTGAACCAGTAACCTGGCGGTTAACAGCCGCCCGCTCTACCGATTGAGCTATAGGGGAATGGGGTGGGAAGAGTATCCGTTGCCGTCGTGAGGTTCAAGATCGGCGTTTCAAGGGGTTGCCTTCAGGTCCATTTTGGGTATATTCTCTCTCCCCCCCAAGGGAGCCACCCATGAAGGACAAGACCCACCCCCAGTACTTCCCCGAATGCAAGGTCCACTTCCGCGGCCAGGTCGTCATGACCGTCGGCGCCACGGTGCCCGAGATGAGCGTTGAAGTGTGGTCGGGCTCGCACCCCTTCTTCACCGGCCAGAAGACCTTCGTCGACACTGCCGGCCGCGTCGAGCGCTTCCAGCGCAAGTTCGCCGGTGGCTACTTCGGCAAGGACAAGAAGGCCGCCAAGTAGTTCCAATCGAACCCAACACCGCACGCCGCGCCATGACCTGGGGCGGCGTGTGTCGTTTTGTGCATCGACCAACCGACTGCTCCCCTGCTCAAGCCATTGGAACAACTCCCCGACAACCTCCTGCGCAAGCTCGATGAACTCAGTGCAGAGTGGACCTCGCTCGGCCGCGAGCTCGAGGACCCGCTCATCGCGGTCGATCACCGGCGCACGCGCGCGATCGCGATGCGGCGCTCTGCCATCGAACCGATCGCCACCGCCTTCACCCGCTGGCGCGCCCTTCCTGCCGAGGCCGCGAGCCTGCAGGAACTCGTCGACTCGGGCGATCCGGAACTGGCCACCATGGCCAAGGCCGATCTTTCGGCACTGGCCACGGAGCGCATGGCGCTGGCCGACACGCTGCAGGAAGCACTGGTCACGGCCGGCGACCGTGCCGTGGGCAACCTGATCCTCGAAGTCCGCGCCGGCGTGGGTGGTGACGAAGCCGGCCTGTGGGCCGGCGATCTCTGCGCGATGTACCTGAAGTTCGCGCAGCGACGCGGATGGCGCGTGGAGGAACTCGAATCCAAGGCGGGCGATGCAGGCGGCGTGTCGCAGGCGATCTTCGCGATCAGCGGCGCGAGCTGCTGGAGCGACTTGGGCTACGAAGGCGGCACCCATCAGGTGAAGCGCGTGCCCGCGACCGAGGCTCAGGGCCGCGTGCACACGAGTACCGCCACCGTCGCCGTGCTCCCCGAACCCGAAGATGTCGAGTCAGCCGTCGATCCCGCCGAGGTCAAGGAAATGGTGACAACCGCCCAGGGCCCCGGCGGACAGAACGTGAACAAGGTCGCCACCGCCGTGCACCTGATCCACCTTCCGACCGGCATCGAGGTGCGCATGCAGGAGACACGAAGCCAGGGACAGAACCGCGAAAAGGCATGGAAGCTCCTTCGCGCGCGCGTACTCGAGCGCCGTGAAGCCGAGGCCGCGGCTCGACGCAGCGACCAACGGATCGCAATGATCGGCAGCGGCGGTCGCGCAGAGAAGATCCGCACGTACCGATGGAAGGAAAACGTGGCGGTCGATCACCGCATCGAGCGGTCGTTCCCGCTGCACGGGCTGCTCGCGGGCGAGCTTGAGCCGCTGGTCGGCGCCCTGCGCGCCGCCGATATCGCCGAGCGCATCAAGGCGCTGTGACCGGTGCAGCCGGCGCTGCAGGAGCGGGCGCCGCTGCACCTTCGGGCTTCGGCCTGATCGTGCCGAAGAGATCGAGTTCCTGGAGTTTCCCCCCGCTGCCCACGATGAGCGTGTCAGCGAAGAAGCCACGCACATCTGGAAGCGGCTTGAGCTGGATCACGGCGACCATGCCCTCGTCTTCCTTGCGCGACTCGATCAGTTCTGCCGTCACGGGGCACGCCACGCCGCCCTTGACCGAGACCACGTCGAAGGGCGTCGTTGCATCCTTCGACTGCACTTCGATGCGGACCCCTTCGACGGGATCGATGCGCCCCGCGTTGATCCGGTACTCCCGCATGCGCAGCACAGGGCGCTTGATGGGATTCGCATTGCGGATGCGCACATCCACGAGCCCACAGTTGGGGTGATCGGTCTCGACGATCCAGAAGTCGCCGATGGCCTCGCCCTCGGGGAAGGACCACGCGAGCTTATGCCGCGGATGCACATCGCCGGGGGCTTCCTGCGGAACGATCGTGGCAGGCTTGCCGTTCACCGACAGCACACGGAAGGGCGTGCCATCGGTGCTCTCGATGATGGTCTCGCCGGCGCGCGCGCGCTCGCCGACGAGGTTGATGTAGGCCGGCACCGCGCGGACCGGCAGCGCGACCTCGCCCTGCACGGCCACATTGACGGGTCGCGCATAGCCCTTGGCGATGATCTTGAGCTGCGAGCGCCGCATGCCTTGCATCGGCGCGCCGCTGAGTTCAGTCTCGATGACGAAGCTCTTGCCTGGCTCGATCGTCACGCCCGCTGCGTCATTGATCGTGGTGCACTTGCATGACGCGGTGACGCTGAGCAGCGTGACCGGCGCGGTGCCGCCGTTGGTCAGCGTGACCGTGCCGCGCGCGTTGGTGTTGGGGAGCATGAAGCCGAAGTCGAGTCGCTGCGGCGTGACCGTGATCGGCGGAGGGGCATCGATGGCCCCTTCCTGGACCGGATCGGCAGGCTCGCGCGCAGTGGGCGCATCGGCAGCTTCGCGCGCATTGGGGCGCGGGGGCCGCGCGCGAGTGCGCTCACGCTCAAGCCGAGGATCTTCGCCCTGCCCCTTCTGCTTTGGAGTGGGCGCTGCGGGCGAGGCCGCTGGGGCGGTGGCGGGCTCATCGGTCGCTTGGCCGCTGGGCGCCGGGGCCGTTGTGGGTGGGGTCGGGGAAGGGTTCTGAGGGTTGACTGGGGCTGAAGCCGCGCAGCCGAGCGCTCCGAGTGCAGCGAGGCATGTGGCGAGGCGGGGCTTTCGCGCAGCGACATGGGAGAGCATGAGCGGGAGCCTATCCGCCGAACCTCGTTTTTGCGCTGGAATTGCGGTTCGACGGGTCGGTACGGCGCGCAGCGCCAGAGGTTGCAGTCGTTGGGAATGATTCCATCAAAAAATCTTCCCAGTCATTTGGATGTTCATGGAACCGGGCTACTCTTCGTGTGCCGACAGGGGAAACCCAGTCGACCGCGCAACCCGGTTCAACCTGCCAAAGGTGAGAAAGACCAAAGGCACGGCCACACGGCTGCGATGTCAAACGAGCCCTTTTCCCTCCCTCCGCCCCCGAGCCTTGTGCTCGGGGGTTTTTCTTTTCCCGCAGCCTGCCGGGAGCTGCTGGCTTGAGATGGACCCGCCAGCGCGCCGTCATGCCCCGCTCCGGTGCGCCAAGGGGGGCGCTTCGCTCGTTTGCTATTGTTGGCCCTCCCCAAGGGGATCCACCACCATGAAGAGCACCGACCTACGCCCCGGCATGGCCATCAAGATGGATGGCAAGCTGTATGTCATCACCCAGTACACCCACGTGACCCCTGGCAATCTGCGCGCGTTCGTGCAGGTCAAGATCCGCGACATCGAGAAGGGCACGATCATCGAGAAGCGCCTGCGCTCGGGCGAGGAAGTCGAGCAGGTCGAGCTCGACCGGCGTCCGATGCAGTACCTGTACGCCCAAGGCAAGACTCATGTCTTCATGGACAACCAGAACTACGAGCAGCACGAGCTGCCCGAGGATGTGGTCGGTGACATGCCGCTTTACATGCTCCCTGACACCGAAGTCATCGTGCTCTGGTGCGACGGCCGGCCGGTGAGCATCGAAATGCCCAATGTGGTCGAACTGCTGGTCACCGACACGCCGCCTGGCATCAAGGGCGCAACGGCTACCAACCAGCTGAAGGAAGCGACCATGGAGACAGGCCTCAAGACGCGCGTGCCGCCCTTCATCACCAACGGCGAGAAGGTGCGCATCAACACGACTGACGGTTCGTACGCCAGCCGCGCCTGAGCGGCCGGCCCAGCCACGACATCACCTGCGCCCACGGCCCCACGCCGCGGGCGCTGTCGTTGGCGCACGATGAGCCGCCACGCAGCCGAGTGGCGAAGCGGATCAGTGCCCAGCGAGTGGGAACCGCGCGCAGAGGGTGCGGATCTCTTCGCGCACGCGAGCGCACTCCGCCGCATCGCCCTTGGCACCCATGACGCGGTCGAGCCAATCGGCGACCAGCACCATCTCACGCTCTTTGAGGCCGCGCGTGGTGAGCGCCGGCGTGCCGAGCCGCAAGCCGCTGGTGACCATGGGCGGGCGCGGATCGAACGGGATGCCGTTCTTGTTGCAGATGATGCCCGCTGACTCGAGCCACTTCTCAGCATCTGAGCCCGTCAGATCGGCGCTGCGCTGGCGCAGGTCGACCAGCATGAGATGATTGTCGGTGCCGCCGGTGCAGAGGCGATAGTTGCGCTCGGTCAGCGCCTTCGCCAAGGCCTGTGCGTTCGCCACGACCTGCCGGCAGTAGGTCTTGAACTCCGGCTTCAGCGCTTCGCCAAACGCCACCGCCTTGGCCGCGATGATGTGCATGAGCGGCCCGCCCTGGCTGCCCGGGAAGACCTTGCGATCGAGCTTGGTGGCCAAGTCAGCGTCGTTGGTCATGATGAGTCCGCCGCGTGGACCGCGCAGGGTCTTGTGCGTGGTCGTGGTCACGACGTGCGCGTGCGGGAAAGGCGACGGATGCACGCCTGTGGCGCACAGTCCCGCGATGTGGGCGACATCGGCCATCAGGTACGCCCCCACGGAGTCGGCGATCGCGCGGAATCGTGCGAAGTCGATCGTGCGCGGGTACGCCGAGTAACCGCAGATGATGACCTTGGGCTTGTGTTCCTTGGCCAGGCGCTCGATCTGGTCGTAGTCGAGCAGCTCAGTCCGCTCGTCGAGGTTGTATTCGACGATCGAATAGAAGGTGCCGCTGAAGTTGGGCTTGAGGCCGTGCGAGAGGTGGCCACCGGACTTGATCGGCAGGCTGAGCACGGTATCGCCCGGATTCATCAGTGCCATGAACGCAGCGATGTTCGCGTTGGCGCCGCAGTGCGGTTGCACGTTCGCGAACCCACAGCCGAACAGTCGCTTGGCGCGCTCGCGGGCCAGGTCCTCGACCTGGTCATGCCACTCGCATCCACCGTAGTAACGCTTGCCCGGATAGCCCTCGGCGTACTTGTTCGTCATCCAGCTGCCGGCCGCGTGCATGACCACCGTGCTGACATGGTTCTCGCTGGCAATGAGCTCGAGCGTCGTCTCCTGCCGATCACGCTCGCCCCAGAGGATCGCGGCCACCTCGGGATCGTGGCCGCGGAGCATGTCGAGCAAGGCGGCACCCATGGGATCGGCGGCATCGGACACGGCGGGCACGGCGGTGGCTGGCGTCATGACCTGATCGTAGCGCGGTCGCTCGTATGCTCGACGCGTGAAACGATGGAGCCTGGCCCCTGCTGACCTGCTCGCCGGCTGCGATGCGCTCGGGCCGTGGACGGCCTGGGTCCAGCCCGGCGGCATGACGCCACCGGGCATGGTCGCTGCGCCCAGCTCCGCCGGGCGATCAGAGGTTGCCGGCCATCAACGCATGCTGGATGCCGTGCTGCTCCGGATCGATCGCTGGCTCGTCGATCCACGCACCGTGCCGGCCGAGCTCCCGGCCGGGCCTCCCTTCCACCGCGCATGCTGGGTGGCCGCGTGCTCGATCGCGCCCGGTGCGACCGTGACCTACGCGACGCTGGCTGCGATGGCCGGTCGCCCCGCAGCCGCGCGCGCCGCTGCGCAGGCGATGGCGCGCAATCGCCTGGCGCCGTTGGTGCCCTGCCACCGCGTGGTGTCCTCGTCGGGCCTTGGCGGATTCATGGGCGAAGGTGCCTCGGCCGGGGATGGTGCGTGGGCCCTTCGCTTGAAGCGTTGGCTGCTGGCGCGCGAGGGGGCGTCTGTCGCTCAATGACCTGCGGCATAGACTTCCGTCCCTCAAAGGAGATCCAGCATGAAGGTCACGATGGTCGGTACGGGTTACGTCGGTCTGGTCACGGGTGCGTGCTTCGCGGACATGGGCAACGAGGTGACCTGCCTCGACGTGGATCCGCGCAAGATTGAGACCCTCAAGCGCGGCGAGAGCCCGATCTACGAGCCGGGCCTGAGCGAGATGCTCGAGCGCAACATCAAGTCCGGCCGTCTGCACTTCACGCTCGACAAGGCCGAGGCCTATCGTGACGCGAAGGCGATCTTCATCTGCGTCGGAACCCCGAGCGACAAGGATGGCAGCGCCGACCTTCAGTACGTGCTGCGTGTGGCCAACGACATCGGCGATGCGCTCGAGGCGCTGGGCTCCAAGGGTGCCGACAAGCTGGTGATCGTGAAGAGCACCGTACCCGTGGGCACGAGCCACAAGGTCCGTGACGCAATCCGCGCCAAGACCAAGGTCCCCTTCCACATCGCGGACAACCCTGAATTCCTCAAGGAAGGTGACGCCATCAACGACTTCATGCGGCCAGACCGCGTGGTCTGCGGAGTCGAGAGCGAGAAGGCCGAGCAGGCGCTTCGTGCGCTCTACGAGCCATTCGTGCGCCAGGGCAACCCCATCTACTTCATGGATGTGCGCAGCGCGGAGATGGTCAAGTACGCCAGCAACGCCATGCTCGCGTGCAAGATCAGTTTCATCAACGAGATCGCCAACCTGGCCGAGCTGTACGGAGCGAACATCGCAAGTGTGCGCGAGGGCATGTGTGCCGACAAGCGCATCGGCAACCAGTTCCTGTACCCGGGCCTGGGCTACGGCGGATCGTGCTTCCCCAAGGACACGCAGGCCGTGGTGGGCATGGGCCGCGCAGTGGGCTTCGACTGCAAGCTCAACGCCTCGGTGCACGAGGTCAACCAGGACCAGCGCTCGCACTTCTGGGGCAAGATCGAGCAGGAACTCGGCGGCGTGAAGGGCAAGCGCCTCGCCTTCTGGGGCGTGGCGTTCAAGCCGCGAACCGACGACATCCGTGAGGCTCCGTCGATCGCCTTGATGGAGCGCGCGGTGGCGGCGGGCGCCGTGGTGCGCGCCTTCGATCCGGTGGCCATGGCCAACATGGCCATCGAGTTCCCGCAAGCCGAAGCCGCGAGCGACATGTATCACGCGCTCGACGGCGCCGATGCGCTGGTCATCTGCACGGAGTGGAACGACTTCCGCAGCCCGGACTTCGGCCAGATGGCGCAGCGCATGAAGGGCCGCACCATCTTCGACGGGCGCAACCTGTACCGCTCGGCGCAGGTGACCGAGGCCGGCTTCGTGTACGCGAGCGTCGGCCGCGAGACCGTTCGTCCGTGAGGCCGACCGGCTGAAGCCGGGGGACGTTGGTCGGACATGGCCGACTGCGCGCAAAAACTTTGGGATTCCCGCGGTTTTGAGCCGTTGCACCCCTTGAAGTGCACGAATCCGACGATTATCCTAGGGATTATCCCGGAGCGGAGATTTGGACGACGCCCGGTTCGCACTCAGGGCCCCATAAACGGGCCAGAAACGGATTGAGAAATGGCTACTGCCACCAAGAAGAAGGCCTACAAGGCTACCCCCGCCAGCACCACCCGCAGCAAGTCGCAGGTCATCGCCGAGTGCGTGACCTCGACCGGCCTGACCCGCAAGCAGGTCGTCAGCGTGTTCGACACCCTGACCCAGGTCATGGTTGCCGACCTCGGCAAGAAGGGCTGCGGCACCTTCAAGTTCCTCGGCTTCAAGATGGTCGCCAAGACCACTCCGGCCAAGCGCGGCGGCGAGAAGAAGATCAACCCGCTGACTGGCAAGGAGTACATCACCAAGTCGAAGCCCGCTTCCCGCAAGGTGCGCGTGCGCGCACTGAAGACCTTCACGCAGCACATCGTCTGATGAAGGCACCGTTCCGCCACCGTGCTTGCGCGGCGGCAGGATGATGCCAGGCGGCAACGCCTGCGAGCAAGCGAACCGACCGGACCCCGCGTGATGAACGCGGGGTCCGTCGCTTTTGGCAGCCTTGGGGCAAAGGCCCACCCGGACGATCCATTGCCAAGCGCATCATGACCGCCACGGCGTGCAGTACGAGTGCCGGATGAACGGGAGCGGCTGGGGCGCCGAAACTTCAGCGGTCGATGGCCGCACGCAAGACACCGTGCGCAGCATCAAGGCGTGCCTGGGCCGCGACTCGATCGAGGCCGCTGGCATGCATCACGAGCGCGATCTTGAGGCTGCCCCCCGCCGCATCAAGCAAGGCCGCCCCCTGCTCGCGTGACAGCCCCGGATGCATGGTGCGCATGATCCGCACCGCACGGTCGACGAGTTTGTCATTCGTGGCGGCAAGGTCCACCATCAGGTTGCCGTGCACCTTGCCGAGCTTGGTGAAGAGCGTGGTCGTGATGCAATTGAGCGCGAGCTTCGTGGCCGTCCCCGCCTTGAGCCGCGTCGAGCCGGTGATCACCTCGGGGCCGGTGTCGACGAGCAGCAGGTGATCGCAGCCGGCTGGGGCATCGCAGGGCGCGCACGCGAGAAACGCGGTGAGCGCACCGCGTTCCTTGGCCAAGGTCACGGCACCGCGGGCATACGGCGTCGTGCCGCCGGCAGCGATGCCGACCACCGCGTCATGAGCGCCGATCGCGAGCCGGTCGAACTCAGCGGCGATCCCGCGAGGGTCGTCTTCCATGCGTTCGCTCGAGGTGCGCAGCGCCGAGTCGCCACCGGCGATGACCCCGATGATCTGGTCGGGTCGAGAGCGGAAGGTCGGCGGGCACTCGCTCGCATCGAGCACGCCGAGCCGTCCGCTCGTGCCCGCGCCGGCATACAGCAGGCGGCCGCCCGCGAGCATGCGCGGGATCAGGTCGCCGACGAAGGCGGCGATCGCAGGTGCTGCGGCGAGCACGGCATCGATGGCCCGCTGCTGGTCGCCGGCGAGCACCTCGATGCAGCCTTGCACCGAGAGCGCGTCGAACTCCATGGAGCCCGGGTGCCGCTGCTCGGTGCCGACATGGCTTCGATCCGGTGGAAGCGCTCGTGCCATGGGCTGCATCATCGGCGCTTGGCAGCAGGTCGCATCAGTTCGCGAGCCCCAGTCCGCGCAGCAGGTGGGTCCAGGTGACTGACTCGTACGAGGGGCTCCAGATGCCGTGGCCGCTGTTTGGGAAGAGCATCATGTCAAAGGGCTTGCCCTTGGACTGGAGCGCATCGGCGAGTTGCCATGCGTTCGCCGGGTGCACATTGTCGTCGACCATGCCGTGCACGATCAGCAGCCGCCCCTTCAGGTTCCCTGCCAGGCGCACGCAGCTTGACTGCTCGTAGCCCTTGGGGTTCTCGGCTGGTGTGCGCATGTAGCGCTCCGTATAGATCGAGTCGTAATTGTTCCAGTCGGTGACAGCGCCGCCGGCCACCCCGACCGCGTACTCATCGGGGTAGCGCAGCAGGGCCAGCGCACTCATGGTGCCCCCGTACGAGAACCCGGTGATGCCGACCCGCTTGGGTTCGACGAGCCCCCGCTCGACGAGTTGCCGGATCGCGGCAGCCTGGTCATCCAGGTCGGCGATGCCCAGATTGAGGTAGGTGGCATCCTCGAAGGCCTTGCCGCGGCCCGGCGTGCCGCGATTGTCAACCTTCACGACCAGCACGCCGAACTCGCACAGCGGTTCGACCGGGTCATAGGTGTTCTCGACCGTGCGGAAGAACGGGCCGCCGTAGACCTGCACGACCGCCGGCAACCGAGCGCCCTCTTTCCAGTCCTTCGGCTTGTGCAGCGTGCCATAGAGCGTGGTCGTGCCGTCGGCGGCCTTGAGCTGCAGGAGCTCGGGGCGCGGCCAGCCCTTCTCGGCGATCGCATCGCCCTTGCGCTCGGCCACCACGGCCACGCGCGTGCCATCCTTGGCCACGAGCACGGTGCGCGGTGCGCTGTCGATCGACTGCTCGACGGCGATGGCATGGCCACCATCCGGAGCGACGCTGAACGAACTCCAGTGCATGTCCGAGGTGGTTACCTCGTTGCCGCCGGAACCATCGAGCGCCACCCTCCACAGGTGCGGGTTGATCCCGACCTTGCCGCTGTAGCCAATGCACCAGAGCGTGCCGGAGTCCTCGTCGATCCAGTGGATCTCGCGCATCGCGAAGTCACCCTTGGTCAGCACGACCGGGTCGCCGCCATCGAGCGAGCGGAGTTCGAAGTGCGCGTAGCCGGTCCGCTCGGATTCCCAGAGGAAACTGCGCGGCCGCTTGGCGAGGAACCGCAGCTTGGGAAGGTGGTTCTGGTAGCAGCGCTGCTCCTCGACGAGTACCGCGCGCACATCGCCGGTCGCAGGGTCGGCCAGGCAGAGCTCAAGGCGGTTCTGCAGGCGATTGAGCCGATGGAAGAGCAGGTCCTTGCCATCGGGCGTCCACTGCACGCCGTAGACATACTGGTCGGCGTCGCCCACCTTCACCTGCGTCGTACGCCCAGTGACGATGCTGTAGATGGAAAGCCCCGCGATCGGATTCGGATCGCCAGGCTTGGGATATCGCTCGCGGTCCAGCGCCGGTCGCTGCTTCGTCAGCTCGGTCGAGAGCAGGAACTCCGGGACCTTCGACTCGTCGAACGAGTAGTAGGCAAGCGATGAGGACTGTGGGTGCCACCACATCGCTGACTTCTGGTCGAGTTCCTCGCCATAGACCCAGCTCGCGATGCCGTACTTCACGCCCGGCGCGGCATCCGGCGTGATGCGGTCGCGCTGGGCGCCACGCGTGATGAATACATGGCCGCCCTCGTGGATCGCCACGCGCTCCCCATCGGGCGAGGGCTCGCTCGTGCGCTGGCGACCCCGAGCCACGCCGGGACCCTCGTTCGCCGCTGACCGTCCGCCGCGCACGGCGGAGTCGGGCAGGTCCTTGTCGCGGATCGTCTCGCGCTTCCCGCTGGCTCGATCGATCGCGCTCCACGCGCCATCGCGCAGCATGTACGCAGTCGTCGGAGTCCAGCGGATCTCCTCGGGCGTGGCGCCCCGAGGGTTGCCCCACTGCTGGCGCGCCTTCTGCACCTTGTCGGCGTTGGGCAGGCGCTCGAATGGGATCCAGTCGGCGGCGGCAGAGGCCGCCACACTCGCCAAGAGCGCAATGCCGGCAAGTGATCGCCACAGCGTCACGAGCCGACTCCGAGCGCGCTGCGGAACTGTTCGTGCCGCTCGTTGAGCTCTGCCTCGGTGAGCGCCTGCAGGCGCTCGGGCCCGAAGGACTCGATCGTGAAGCTCGCGACCACGGTCCCCCACGACAGGGCATCGCGGATCGCCCTGAAATCCGTGCGGCCAAGGCGCGCGAGGTGACCCATCATGCCCCCCGCGAAGCTGTCACCGGCGCCGGTCGGGTCGATCACGCGGTCCTCGGTTGCAGGGAACGCCGGAAGCACCGCCACGCCATCGCGGTGGACCAGCACGGCGCCGTGCTCGCCCTTTTTCACGACCGCGAAGGTCGGGCCGAGCGTGGTGATGTGACGCGCCGCGCTCACGGCATTGCGGATCCCCGTGAGTTCGTGCGCCTCGGTGTCGTTGAGCACCACGCCGTCGACGCGCTTGAGCAGCGACAGCAGCTCGCCGTGCGCCGTCTTGATCCAGAGATCCATCGTGTCGCAGACCACGAGCTTGCGCTGCGGGAACTGATCGATGAAGTCGGCCTGCACGACGGGGTGCGTATTGCCCAAGAACACGAACTGCGTGTCGCGGTAGGCATCGGGCACGCGCGGAGGCGCCTCCTGCAGCACGCCGACTTCGGTGAAGAGCGTCTCGCGCTGGTTGACATCCTCGAAGTAGCGACCGCCCCAGGAAAAAGTGCGGCTGCCCGATCGCGTCTCAAGGCCCTTCAGGCAGATCCCCTTGAAGCGCCCGAGCGCATCGCGGTGCGCGCTCGGCCAATCGTCGCCCACGACCGCAACGAGTCGCACGGGCGAGAGGAAGCTCGCGCCGGCAGCAAAGTACGCGGCGCTGCCTCCAAGCACGCCCTCGCGGCGTTCACGAGGCGTGTAGACGGTGTCGATCCCAATGGTTCCGGTGACAGCGAGGCTCATGCGGCCGAGCATACGGCCGGATGGCAGTTGACTGGCTTCAGTCGTCTTCGGACTCGTCGGCTCCGCCGGACTTGGTCATGCCGTAGCCGAGTGCCACGCCGCACAGGCTGCCGGCGGCAAGATCCATCGGCATCAGTCGCAGGATCGGGGCCACGGTCCCGCGGACGATGTCGCCATCGAAGCCCGCGCTGGAGGAGAACGAGAGCACCAGCTGCGCCAGGCCAAGCGCAAGCGCCGGCGCCGCGAAGACCACCACTGGCTGCGTGCGAGACCGGATGCTGCGGGCGAGCATTGCGGCGAGCATGGCTCCCAAGGTCACGGCACCGATCGCCTGGCCTTTCGAATCGGTCCGGGCCATGAAGACGACGACCACGACCGCTGCAAGCGACGCAAGGGCCGCCACGAGCTGTCGTGGACGGAACGCGCCGAAGCCGTGCTCCGGGAGTTCTTCGGGGTCCGCTGGCATGTCCGGCAGCGGCCCTGCAAACGCAAAGGTCGACCACGAGATCACGCCCGCGAGCACGGCGTAAGCGATCGAGACCACCGCGATGCTCGTGGGCGATGCCGCATCGAAGGCCGCATCGAGCACGGTGCCCGAACGCATCGCGTAGACCCCGAGCACGCAGCCGCCGGCGAAGAGGCCAACGGCCGTATTGACCGCCTTGCCCACACCCAGCGCCACGAACCACGCCACGAGCCAGAGCGCCGCGACGGCGGCCCAGCCCGAGAGGCTCACCGAGGCTTGGGGAATCACCGGGACCACGCCGCGAGCATCCGCGGCGAAGGACGCGCACGCCAGCCCCGCCACGACCGCCAACACCACGGCGCTGCCGATGCTGCCAAAGCGTATGACCGCGTCCTTCATGGCTCGTGTGGTACGCGCTGGCGACTGGCCGCGCAAGCGGCCCGGGACCGCGTGGGCAGCACCACATATCCTGCCCGCATGGCCAGCCTGGACATCGTGCTCGATGGATCTGCGCTTCCGATCGCCTCAGTGACCGCCGTGGCCCGTCAAGGTGCCCGGGTACGGTTCGACCAAAGCGCGCGTACGCGCGTCGACGCAGCTCGCGCGGCAGTGCTCGCTCAAGTGGCCCTCGGCAAGCCGATCTACGGCATCAACACAGGCTTCGGCAACTTTGCGCAGGTCCGGGTGGACGACCACAAGCTCGCCGACCTGCAGCGCAACATCGTGCGCAGCCACGCCGCCGGCGTGGGTGAACCGCTGCCCACGGAAATCGTGCGTGGCGCAATGCTCCTGACGGCAGCAAGCCTTGCACGCGGGATCAGCGGCGTACGCTCGGCCGTGATCGACTCGATCATCGCGCACCTCAATGCAGGGATCGTTCCCGTGGTCCCCGAGATAGGCAGCGTGGGTGCCAGCGGCGACCTTGCTCCCCTCTCGCACATCGCCCTTGTGTTGATCGGCGAGGGCCAGGTGCGGGTCGGCGACCGCGTCATGGCGGCAGCCGAGGCCCAGCGCGCCGCAAACATCGCACCACTTGCTCTGGAGATGAAGGAAGGTCTCTCGCTGCTCAATGGCACGCACGTGATGGCAGCCACGGCGGCGCTCGCGCTCGATGACACCCGCCGGCTGGCGGGTGCGGCAATCGCCGCCACAGCCATGGCAATCGATGGTTGCCGCGCGAGCGACAGCGGTCTCGACGCACGCATCCACCACGCTCGCTGCCAGCCCGGGCAGGAACTTGTGGCACAGCGCTTGCGCGCGCTCCTGAAGGGAAGCCAGGTCCTTCCCAGCCACAAGGAGGGCGATCCGCGTGTGCAGGATCCGTACGGCTTGCGCTGCGCGCCTCAGGTGCTCGGCGCGGCGCTCGATGCCGTCGCATGGGCAGAGGGCGTGGTCACGCGCGAGCTCGGTGCAGTCACGGACAATCCGCTCGTCTTCACGCTTGGCGGCACGGCCATCGTGAGCGGAGGCAACTTCCACGGCATGCCGCTGGCGATCGCCCTCGACACGCTGAAGATCGCGCTCTGCCATGTTGCAGGCATCAGCGAGCGCCGGACCTACTGGGTGCTCTCAGGCCTGGATCGCGAGAGCCGCGTGCGACCGCACCTGGCCGTGGATGCAGGCTTCGACAGTGGCCTGATGATCGCGCAGTACACGGCTGCGGCATGCGTGAACGAGCTCGGTGTGCTGGCCCACCCGGCGAGCCCCGGCAACGTGCCGACGAGCGCGGGCATCGAGGACTACAACAGCATGGGCGCGACGAGCGCGCGCCACGCGCGGCGGTCGGTCGAACTCGCCACGAACGTGATCGCCATTGAACTGCAGACGATGGCCGAGGCGCTCGACTGCCAGCGGCCGCTGCGCTCGGGTGATGGCGTGGAGCGTGTGCACGCGATCGTTCGTGGACAGGTGGCGCGGCTCACGAGTGACCGCTCTCCCGCAGCCGACATTGCCACCCTCACGGACATGATCCGCAACGGTGCCTTCGATCGTCTGCTCAACTGACCGCTGCGGCAGCGCGAGTCAGGGCGTTCGGATCACCCGCAAGCCGGTGTCGTTGAAGAGATCGCCGTTCTCGAGCTCCTCGTAGCGCACCGCCACGCGGCTCAGCACTGGGAAGAGGTGCCAGCATCCGCCGCGGAAGACACGCCCCCAGGCACTGGACGGACCCACCGGGTCCACTACCGGTCCCTCCGGATAGGGGCCGTACCAGTCGTTGCACCATTCCAGCACGTTGCCGCAGAGGTCATGCAGCCCGAAACCGTTTGGCGGCTTCAGGCCAACGGGCCGCGTCTGCATGCCGGAGTTGGCACCGACCCACGAGATCTCGACGAGATAGGACTCTTCGCTGCTGCCTTCAGGCTGGGAAGGGATGCCATGAAAGGCGTTGAACGTGCCCGCTCGCGCCGCGTATTCCCACTGGGCCTCCGTCGGCAGCTTCATGCCGGCGGCGGTCACGAAGGCCTGCGCCATGGTCCAGTTCACGCGCTCCACCGGGCGGTTGGGAGAGTCAGCAAATCCATTGAAGTGGCTTGGGTTGGAACCCATGACGGCGGTCCACTGGGCTTGGGTCACCTCGTGCCTGCCCATGTAGAACGGCTGCGTGAGGATGACCTCATGGATGGGCAATTCATCCTGGAAGCAGCCCCAGCCCGGAACCTGCGAGCAACCCATGAAGAAGGAGCCGGCCGGAATGAGCACCATCTCGATCTGCGTGGCCGTGTCCTTCACGCGCCATGCCCAGTTCGAGTCGACGATCGCCTGACGCAGCGACTCGTCCGTCACGATGGCTGGATCAGGCTCGGACTGAAGCAGCGTTGCCCATGACGGGACCACCGGGCCGCACGGGCCCCAAGCAGTCAGCATCAGTCCCAGATCCGCGCCGTTGACCGTGCCATTGTTGTCGAGGTCGGCTGCAGGACCCGCCGTGCCCCACTCCGTCAGCAGGCTCCCAAGATCGGCGCCGTCGACCACGCCGTTGCCGTTGAGATCGGCGGGGCAGTCAGCGTTGATCTGTGTGGCCATGCACATGCAGGCGGCGTGCACCGCGATGAGACCGAGCATGGACCGAACTGGCATGATGATCATGACGAGTCTCCTGGGAAGGCCTTGGCCCGGTCGATGAAAGCCTAATGCAATCCACCCCCAAAGCAAGGCTCGGATGATGCGTGGGCCAAAATCCCCACGCCAACCACGGCCGTCCGCTGCCCTGCGCTGCTCGTTGTGCAGTGAAGCGGCGATGGACCGTTCGGACGCTTCGGACGAGCGCAGTCGGGTGACGCGCACTCACCAGGGCCGAAGCGGGATCTTCACGCCGCGCTCGTCCGCGCACTGCTGTGCCAATTCGTAGCCAGCGTCGGCGTGCCGGAACACGCCCATCATCGGATCGTTCGTGAGCACTCGCTCAAGACGCTTGGCCGCCTCGGACGAACCGTCGGCAACAATGACTTGGCCCGCATGCTGGCTGAAGCCGATGCCCACACCACCGCCGTGGTGGAAGCTCGTCCAACTCGCGCCGCTCGCCGTGTTCACGGCGAAGTTGAGGATCGCCCAGTCGCTGACCGCGTCGGTGCCGTCCTTCATGCCTTCGGTCTCGCGGTTGGGACTCGCGACGCTGCCGCAATCAAGGTGATCACGGCCGATCACGATCGGCGCCTTCACCTCGCCCTTGGCCACCATCTCGTTGAAGCGCAGGCCGGCGCGGTGCCGCTCGCCAAGGCCGAGCCAGCAGATGCGTGCCGGCAAGCCTTGGAACGCCACGCGATCCTGTGCCATGCGGATCCAGCGTTCGAGGCCCTTGTCGTTGGGGAAGAGCTTGAGCACGGCTTCATCAGTTGCGGCAATGTCGGCCGGGTCCCCTGATAGCGCGACCCAGCGAAATGGGCCGCGGCCGGTGCAGAACTGCGGACGGATGTACGCAGGCACGAAGCCCGGGAAGGCGAACGCATCCTTGAAGCCCATGTCGAAGGCGCGCTGGCGGATGTTGTTGCCGTAGTCGAAGACCTTCGATCCCTTGCGCTGGAAACCCACCATCAGGCGCACATGCCGCTCCATCGAGGCCATGCTGAGCTCCTGGTAGCGCACCGGATCGCTCTCGCGCAGCGCATCGGCGGCTTCGCGCGTGAGGCCATCGGGGTAATAGCCCTCGAGCGGATCGTGCGCGCTGGTCTGGTCCGTGAGCGTTTCCGGCACGATGCCGCGCGCATCGAGCCGGGCAAGCAGATCGACCGCGTTGGCGAGGACGCCGACGCTGATCCCCTTGCCTGCGCGCTTGAGTTCGAGCGAGCGATCGATGGCGGCATCGAGGTCGTCATGCAGTTCATCGAGGTAACGGTCGTGGACGCGCTTCTCCAGCCGCTCGCGGCAGGTGTCCGCGATCAGGCAGGTGCCCTCGTTCATGGTGATCGCCAAGGGCTGCGCGCCGCCCATGCCACCGCATCCTGCCGTCACATTCAGCGTGCCCTTCAGCGTGCCGCCGAAGTGCTGGCGGCCACATTCAGCGAAGGTCTCGTAGGTCCCCTGCAGGATGCCCTGCGTGCCGATGTAGATCCAGCTGCCCGCCGTCATCTGGCCGAACATCATGAGCCCGCGCGCAGCAAGGTCATCAAAGTGCTGCTGCGTGGCCCAGTGCGGAACGAGATTCGAGTTGGCGATGAGCACGCGCGGCGAGTCGACCGTGGTACGCACGATGCCAACCGGCTTGCCGCTCTGGACGAGCAGCGTCTCGTCGGGAGCGAGGGACTTGAGGCTGGCGATGATCGCATCGAAGGCTTCCCACGAGCGGGCCGCCTGACCGCGACCGCCGTACACGATGAGATCGCCCGGCCGCTCAGCCACCTCGGGATCAAGGTTGTTCATGAGCATGCGCATGGCCGCCTCGGCGGCCCAGCTCTTGCACGTCAGGGTGTTGCCACGAGGGGCACGGATCACGCGCGCAGCGGTCGACATGATCGAAGTCTAGCCCTGCTCTCCACGCCCGCGAAGCTCATGCCGTGGCACGCGCGAGGCGATCAGCGACGGCATCCCATGCACCGCCTGACTGTTCCGGACGCTCGATCACGATCCGCGCACAGCCCGATGCGTCGGCTCGCCGCAGCGCCCCGTAGAGGATGGCCGCGTACTGCTCGCCATCGCGCGGCATGGGCACCATCAGATGCGGCGATGGCACGGCGCGACCCTCGAACGCGATGACGGCTGCGGGTTCAGGCGACGCATCGAGCGCCCGCTGAAGATCGTGGCCGTCGACGAGGATTGCCGGTCGCTCGGGCGCGTAGTGGCGTGCAGCCGTGCCCGGGCTCGCACCTTGGCTCGACGCATGCTCGACATCGAGCCGCCCGAGCAACTCGCGCAGCCGTTCGACGGCGATCGAACCCGGTCGCCGCACGATGGGCACCGGCGTCGTCAGGTCGATCACCGTGCTCTCGATGCCGAGCGTGCACGGCCCGCCGTCCAGAATCAGCAGCTCGGGCTCGTCGAGGAAATCCTCCGCGACGTGCTCGGCGGTCGTCGGGCTGACCTGGCCGCTGCGGTTGGCACTCGGTGCGCTGACGGGAGCGCCGACCGCATGCAGCAGCGCGCGCGCGAGCGGATGCCTTGGTGACCGGATCGCGATCGTGTCACGGCCGCCGGTCGCAGCCAGCGGAACCGAATCCGCCTTGCGCAGGATCATGGTGAGCGGGCCTGGCCAGCACGCACTGGCGAGCAATGACGCCTCAAGCGTCCACTCGAGCACCAGCGGTCGCGCAGAGGCGACATCGAGCACATGCGCAATGAGCGGGTTGTCCGATGGCCTGCGCTTGAGGGCGTAGAGCTTCGCGATCGCCCCTGCATCCATGGTGCGAGCCCCCAGGCCGTACACGGTCTCCGTCGCAAAGGCAACCACGCCCCCGCCGCGCAGCTCGCCCGCCGCATAGTTCACGCTCTCACTGTCGTAGGGCAGGACGATCGGCATGGCTCAGCGCGGGGCACCCCAGCTGCCGGCCTCGTCGAAGGTGAATCCCTTGGACTCGAGGATCGTTCCCGAAGCCTGCTGCAGACGCGCGATCGCCTGGTTGTAGCGGGCCTTGGCGCGAGCGCTCTCGATGTGCGCATTGGCCAAGGCCGTCTGTCGCTGGAACTTCAGCGAAAGAAACTCAGGCGTGAGCGCAGCGAGGGTCTTCTCCAGGAGCAACAGCGCACGCAGGTTCTCGGCTTGGGCCAATCGCGTGATCTGCGCCTGTTCGATGAGCTGGTACGCCGCGCTCACATCACGCAGCGCACTCTTGACGCCGAACACCGCGTTCTCGACGGCCTGCTGGTAGCTGGTGACGGCGCGGCTTCGCTGGAGCCGCGCGATGCGCCATGCATCCTCGGCCGGCCGATTGCCGATGGGCTGCGAGAACTGCAGCGCCGCGAGGTACGAGACGAACTCGGCATCGACGATGTCCTCGCTCGCCCCGCCAAGATCGCCATCGAGGCCGTTCAGGCCGACCGCCAGGTTGAGGTCGAGCTGCGGGAGCAACCCATTGTTGGCGACGGTCGTGTTGATGTCGGCCTGGTCGATCGTCAGCAGCGCGAGCTTCACCGACGGGTTGCGCTCGACCGAGGTGATCACGCTTTCGCGGAAGCTGAAGTCGATCGGCGAAGTCGGCGGCTCGTCGGTCGTGGCCACGACCAGTTCGGTGCCGACCGGGAACTGGGCATCGTTCATCAGCAGCTTGAGCCGGTCGCTCGCCGTGCGCGCCGCATTGCGCGCGTTGATCAGCGTGGACTTGCGCTGCTCGACCGTGGCGACCGCATCCGAGTAGTCGGCGACGGTGGCGTCGAGCCTTTGGCGCTTTTCCAGCACATCCCGCACTTCAGTGCCGACCTGCACGAGCCACTCGGCGGCCACCACTTCCTGGCGGCGCACATGGAGCTCCCAGTACTGGTCCTCGACCGACAGCAAGAGGTCCTGCATCGATCGGCGGAGTTCCTCGGCGGCCGCACGGTCACGCACCTGGGCGATCCGCACTTGCGCGAGCGCCACATCCTCGCCGGCGCCAGCGAGCAGCGGCTGGTCAAGGGTCAGGTCGAGCGAGGTCTCGTAGGCGGGGTTGGGGACAAAGGTGACGCCGTTGAGGTTCTCCGACTTCGTCACCCCGACATCAAGGCCGAACTGACCACCGGTCTCGAGCTGCTTGCGCAGCCCTGCCGTCAGGTTGCCGCCACGGTTCTCGACGGACGCAAAGTTGGACGGCGGAGCGGCCGGGTTGATCTGGATCGCGGGCTGAGGATCCTCGGTGCCCTGGTAACCGCCACCCGCGACGAGCACCGCATCGAATGCGGCCTCGGCTTGATCGATCTCCGTCGTGCGGATGGCGCGGTCGATGCGCGCGCCTTGCACCGGCAGGCTGTTGCGAAGTGCCGTCGTCAGCGCATCCCGCAGGGACAGGCCGACTTGCGGCTGCTCGGTGCCGGAGAGTCCTGGGCCAAGGTCGAGCTTCATGCCCGCCCCCGCCGCAATCGGACCAAAGGCCTCGAGCTCCGGAGCCCGCGCCGTCAGGTTGGCGGGTGCCGAAGCAGCCACGCGCGTGACCGGCTTGGCCGGATCAGCAGGCTGCGACGCATCGATCTGCCGCTTCAGGGCACCGTCGACAGCTTGGCGCCACTCTGCTTCGTCGTCCCGAGTGCCCAGCGGCGACTCGCACGCAGCCGCCACGAGCGCGAGCGGGGCTAGGGCAAAAAATGGCGGAATCCGGTGCATTCGCGTGATGGTAGCAAGCGACTTCCCGTATTATCCGCCCCCATGAAGGAATGGACTCCTTTGATCGTCGCGATGGCATGCGTAGCTTCGGCCTCTGCGCAAGACGCCACCCAAGCGCTTTACCAAGGCCGCATCACCTCCAACAACGTCAACGTCCGGACTGGTCCGGTCATCGGTGACTCCTACCCCTTCGGCAAGCTCCAGTCAGGCGATGTCGTCGAGGTCATTGAGGAGACCAATGGCTGGGCGCGCGTGCGCACAAGTGGCGGCGCATTCGCCGGCATGCATGCGTTCGTCTCAGGCGGCACGCTCTCGGCTGACGGCACCACGCTGTCCCTGACTGCCGAGACGCCTTTGCGTGCGCCGAACTCGAGCGCGCAGGGCGCAGCCCGCAACTCGTACCAGTCGATCGCCACGCTGCCCACGGGCACGACGCTCAACGTGGTCGAGACGCTCGAAGTCGATGGCCTTCCGGTCTACAAGGTGCGCATGCCAGGCACCGCGACTGGATGGGTCAATGCGAACTACGTGCGCAAGGCCGCGTCCGTCGAAGTGCAAGCGGCTGCCGATGCCGTGAAGTCCGCACCCGCACCCGCCGTGGCCACCACGCAGTCGCCTGCGCCGGTGACCACCGCCACGACGCCTGAACTCGATGCCAGCGGCCCCGCGGCTTCGACCGAAGAGGTCGTCGTGGTCGAGGAAGTCGTCGTAGTGGAGCCACCCAAGCCCACCGCGCTCGATCTCTTCCGTGAGCGCCGCGCAAAGCTCGCCGATCTCGAATCGACATGGAAGCGTGTGCGCGAGCAGCCCGACCGCTCGGAGGAACTCGAAGCGATCCGCGGGCAGTACATGACCTTCCTGGACAATGCTGGTTCGGATGCCGGCGCCAAGTCGACGGTGAACTGGCGTCTCCAGCAGATCGATCTGCTGATGAAGATCCAGCAGGAGAACGCCAACGTCGCTGCGACCATCAATGCGCTCGATGCCAACGCCGATGCCCTCGCGGTCATCGCCAAGGCCGTCGAGTCGCGCGCGGACTTCGATGCGTTCGGCTACCTGAACCAATCGGTCGTGTACGACGGTTCATCGCTGCCCGAGCTCTATGTGCTCGCGGATCCGACAACCGGCCAGGCGATCGCGTATGTCGTCCCCGACGACTGCTTTGAGTACGACCCCATGCTCGGCACGCTGGTGGGCGTGAAGGGCGACACCACCTACGACCCGACTCTGCGCGTGAAGCTCATTCGCCCGCGCACGATGGAGTCGCTGCCGGTCGCTCGCACGCCGGCCACCCCCGCCACCGACGGCATGCCGGTCTCCACCGGCTCGTCTGAATGAACGACTGAGCCTCC
>Ga0194133_10003579_pt1 | contig 21905 bp, 25 predicted proteins | sample TA2KigOf40mmetaG_FD_155448 | JGI IMG/M metagenome (GOLD analysis project Ga0194133, IMG submission 155448) | Freshwater microbial communities from Lake Tanganyika, Tanzania - TA2015055 Kigoma Offshore 40m | ecosystem: Environmental > Aquatic > Freshwater > Lake | place: Tanzania: Lake...
TATAACCTTTATCATCAAGATATTCAAGGGTTTTGTTAACAGCATCGACGGAAATATCCGACAAAGCCTCAGAATATAAGGTCAGGATGGCCCAACCGACTACAGAACCTACAATCACTTGAGTAATAAAACCAAAATCTGGTATTACCATCCTGAGAATAGAGACTGCACCAATACATGACAGACCCCAGAGACAATACATGCGTAGATCAAAATGCAAGAACATCACATTCTCCGTGAACGAGAGCCAAGGGTAGCAGGGTCATCGCTAGGCAATGCAACCTGCAGGCCGCCTTTGTTATATAATGGTTGAACACGTGAGGCCTTTTCACGCATGGCCTGTACCACACTTTCAGATTCAGCAGCACCTTCTTGCCAGCGCCAATCATTTAGAATATCGCGCTTTGCAAATGTGCCACCTGGAATAACATCAGACGTAGGAAGAGAGTGGTCGGGGCGAGAGGATTCGAACCTCCGATCTCCTGCACCCAAAGCAGGCGCCTTACCTGGCTTGGCCACACCCCGAAAGCCAACCTTAGCCAATAGCTTCTTGGTCTCTGCCTCAGCAGCAAGCACAGCCTTGGTCTTAGACTTAGACTTGCGCTTGGTGGTGCGATTGGTTGTGAAGTAACTGGGTAGGAGGGCCATATATGTATACCTCAATTTGACAAGTGCCATTGTATACCATTTACCACAAAATGTCAATGGCTAAATATGTTAAATTATGGTAAGGTTAATGCCATAGTTTGGTACCTGTGATAGGATTCGAACCTACAACACCTAGAACCTAAATCTAGTGCCTCTTCCAGTTGGGCTACACAGGCATATGGAGAATAGCGGAATCGAACCGCTGACTTCGCGATGCAAACGCGACGTGTTACCGCTAGCACTAATTCCCCAAAACTTGGCGGAAGGGGTGAGATTCGAACTCACGGTAGATTCTCACCCACGGCGGTTTTCAAGACCGCTGCCTTAAACCACTCGGCCACCCTTCCAATGCAACTATATGTATCATACTAATATAAATATGTCAAAGGCTATTTTATTGAGGAGCCAATTATGAATAACGTCGTCATCAAGAAGTCTATTTTCAAGAGCCAGCATTGTCAGCGCAACTGGGACCTAGAAAAGTCCATATCAGAAGATGATCTGGACACTCTTATGATCGCAGCCACACAATGCCCAAGTAAGCAAAATATTGCCTTCTATAAGCTACACTTTATTACCAATCGCGACCTGATTGAGCGTATTCATGCACATACGAAGGGTTTCGTTGTCAAGCACGGTGAGACTCGCGACAAGTCAGAATATACCACAAATGCTCAGGTTCTAGCTAACCTGCTAATCGTATTTGAGGAGCATTTAGATTTATCCAAAGCAACCGATGCCGCCAGAAATGAACAGGTAATTGATTTGGCCTCAGGTAATGCAAAACCGTCGGACATGAAGCTAATTGAAAAGGATCGCATGATGGCGATTGGTGTAGCTGCCGGCTATCTCAATCTGACAGCATCAATGATGGGTTATGCGACTGGCTGCTGCACATGTTTTGTGGCCGATGAAGTGCAGAAGGAAATGGGAATTAAAAGTCGCCCACTTCTGCTAATGGGAATTGGATTTCCGAATGCGACAAGAAATCGGCGCATTCACCAAGTTGAGGACTTTATGTTCCCAACTAAGCCAAAGCAACCGATTCCTGTAGAGTGGATAAACTAAAAAGCGGCGTGCGGGAATCGAACCCGCATCCTCAGCTTGGAAGGCTGTGATAATAGCCTTTATACGAACGCCGCATGGTGCTGGGTGAGGGATTCGAACCCCCAACCTACGGTTTACAAAACCGTTGCACTACCGTTGTGCTAACCCAGCTTAACCTTAGTAGAAATAACTATTTCAAATCGAATACCATCTAGGTATCTTGGATCATCGAACCCGATAAGATAAAACTTTTCTGGTCCGTAGATCCAATAAATTTTACCAGTTTCTCGTCTATCATCAATCTCCACCGTAACCTTTTCACCAAATCTAGGATGAGGTTTGGGTGGCCTGAAGAATATCATATCAGTACTTAGATCCAGATTTCTTTTGTGCTAATGACATGATATAAGAACCTTCAAAAATTGACTCCGGGTGCTGGACTCGAACCAGCGACCCAGGGATTAACAGTCCCTTGCTCTACCGACTGAGCTAACCCGGATAACACTTGATAGCATCAGAATGCTTGCAGCGCCACCGAAAGTTGAAGCCCTTGCATGTGCAAGAAACATAAGTACCTTGCTTCTCTACTATGTAGACCTTACCTTCGGCGGTACGAACACGAAATTTGCGGGTGGCGGCTTGCTTCATCATGCTGCCATACTATACGATATTTTCTAATCTGTCAATGGTATTTCAAGTATACCGCGGTGAAATGTGTGGCTATCCAAGCCAATAGCATACCGTTGGCTAGCATTAGAGAGACGGATTTCAATGGCCCTTACGGCCACATTAGGATCGCAAGTACCGCACATGAATACGTCCACGGCAGCATAGCCATATTCCGGCCAAGTATGCACCGAAGCGTGGCTTTCTGCCAGTATAACCACGCCAGTCACACCGCAACCATCACCAAAGCCATGGAAGTTGCTATGCAAAACCGTGGCCCCTGTCGATCTACACGCATCCACAAAGACATCTTCAAGTAACGAAACATTGCAGAGAACGTGGGGCTCAATGCCCCACATTTCCGCAATCACATGACGCCCGAGGCGTTTTACGACCGGGACCTGCAGCATTTCGCCGTCAGGCCTGACGAACCAAATAGGTGCGACGAACCTTCGTAGCCTTGAAGAATTCACGTACCAGGTTTACCACAACCTCATTATCAAACTGCTTGCATGAGAACACATCAAGATACATCGTGTCATTCTCATTCACAAAGTGAGCGCAAATATTACTGGTCTCAATAAGCTGCACAAGGGTATAACCAGCCTTGTTGCCGCTACCAAAATTTACGATCTGCGGCTCGCCATATGCGACCATATCGATATCCTTCACAAGCTTCTTGGTGAAGTTGTAAATCGTATCATGATCTGTGATCGCATTATGATCGCAGCCGCTACAGTCAAGGATGAGGTGATAACCCCAGTAGGTGTCGTCCATGCCAGTCTTTCTCCTAAGGCAGTTTGCTAAAGCTCTCTTGATTGAGCGTATCATAGCAGGCTGCATACCAGTTGTCAACAAAATTTCTCACGGCAACTTGGTCAAACTTGGGTTCTGCCAACAGCTCTTGCAGGTTGTCGCCTACAACGCGGTTTGTGACCACATCGTAGTCGGCCCGACCGAATGTGACCACGGGCCTTTGGTGCAATAGTGACTCTAGACCAGTTCCAGAGTTTACTACAACCACGGCCCGTGCAGACGGTATAAGCTGGTGGATAGAAACGTCATCCATCCAAATTGTGTGCCGGTATTTATTGGCAATTTGTTTCAATGATTCCATCGAACCGGGATTAACTGGGTGACCCTTGATCACAAGCGGCAGACCAAGCTTATCTGTAGCTTCGCATGTACGAGTGATAGCTTCCTCGACCTTTACTTCGGAGTGATAGCGAATGGTTTCATCGTGTGGAATCTGGCAGAGATATAGCACATAATCATTCGGTAAAACAACATCCTTGTGATCAGGCTGCTTGAACTTGCTATAATTCTGATAAATGCGAGTTGCAAGAATATCAAACCCGCTCACATTACTATCACAAGGCTTAGTAAATGACGTAAACGGATAGCCAGATGCGCTTGCACCCCAACCACGCTTGTCAATTGTAAACAGATACGGGATAACCGTCTGCATATAATACATGATGTTCACACCACCAACAGCAAAATTCTCTGTCATCTTGTGCGGAACATAGCATACATCAGGTGATAGACTCTGAATTAGTTGCGTGGTGAACTGCCAAAGTGGTAGCTCAAGCACTTGCACATTATCACCCCGGCGCTTATGCTCATTGAATACCATCGATCTAATATTGAGCCACGGCACACGAACACCAGGAATCGACCCGCGCTCAATTGGCACGGGCCCTTCCTTGAATGTCACATCAAGTCGTGGTGCTAAAAATAGAACCTTCTTCATGACCAAAAAGCTCCCTTGACAGAGGGTAGTTTAGATTCATATTGACGCTTACGCGCAATATACTTGTCATTCTTATCCTTACGAGCACCCTTACCAGTCCAGATTGGTGTACCTTCAATGAATTCCCAATCCATAGTAGAACCATCAAATCTGTGAAAGGTCAGACTCTTTTCATAATATTGATATGTCTGATAGAGTGCAACCTGATCTGTAAACCACACCAGACCATTGGTATTGATACCCCTATGCACCTTCGCTGCAAAATCGCGCGAGCCTTGTGAACCAGAATAGTAAACAAGGCCTGCTGCAACTCTGGTACCGAGAGCCTCCCAACCCACGGTACCAGGCAGCGGATCGCGCAAAAATAATCCAACATCTGCATCAATCTTTCTTAGCTTTTCATTGAAAAGCGAGTCGATATCAGACAAATACATTGCTCCACCAGCTTCAAGCAATTGTGGCGCAACCAGAAAGCGATTGCTTGCGAAATATGTACGCAGCACTTCACTATTGGTGCCCGATGGTATCTGAAGCTTTTCAATAGAGAAAGTCATCTTACCTTTTTGTGCCACAGCTTTATATCGAATGCGAAGTTGATTTAGCTTCGATAGAGTATCAAATCTTGACTCCGTTGGCATTTCCATCACATGAATATGAATGGAATTGTCAACAATCGCATTCGATGCTACAAAGGCAGTACCATGTGCATCAAGATATAATCTATCGCATGAGGCCATGACGCATAGTGCATCAGGCTGCTCAAAGAAATCCTTCATCGTCCTATAATCCTATATGGTACGAATGGTGTATTTGGAATCTGTGCCGAATAACCATTTGCCTTTGCAGAATCCCTCATACCTTGCCATACATTGACAAGGTCCTGACGCGGATGAGGTTCAGGTGTACCAGTAAACCACTTTGGACGCCACGGCTGAGTTGCCATCTTAGTGAAATGCAAATGCCAAATATCAGCAGGCTTTAGATCCTCACCATCATGACAATTCCAGCGCATATCAAGTTCCTTCACAAGCTTCTCATTACCGCTAAAAAATCTGATATAACGATGATGCGCTGATGGATTAATCTTTAGACGTGAAATTGGTGACAGATATTCTTCCATCTTTTCACAATCAAAGACAATAACACAGAATTCGTGACCACCGAAGCGCACACCCCTGCGGGCTGCCATCGGCTTATCCTCAAGGTCCATATCAAATAGCTCGCTAATATCTCGCATATTGATCATGTCGACATCGGTATAGATTGCGCGACCCTTGAATCCGCAGACCTCAGGAATAGCCCAGCGAAAACCACTAAACGGAGTTGACCACTCCTGCGTCTCCCATTCACCCCATGGACTATCTTTATCAAGAGTCTGCCGCATCCATGTGATATCTAAATTGCGCGAGCAATTTGACCGCAGCGAATACTCATAGACCATCTCGGCCTCTGCATCCTCACCGTTAGATGAAGTTCCAATGAAAAGTCTTACTGAATCGGTCATATTACATACCTCTCTTGCGGAAAAACATACCAGTGCGCCCCATGAAACCCTTGGGCATCGTGGAATATGCGCGAACATTACCACTCATTTTACCATCATACTCGAAGCCGTTAGCCGCAAAAACACCAATCCAATAATCGATTGATCGACAATTCACATGATGGTGACCGGGCCACCCCGGAGGCGCTGCGGTGCATATAGCATAATTGCACAGACGAAAGCTATGCATGAAGTTATCGAGATATTTCTCCTCGACATGCTCAAGAAATTCGACAGACCATGCTAGATCAAATTGAGTTGTCGGTAATTGTGATAAGCTTACAGGACCAATAGTATAGTCATGAATTGTGATATGATTGGTCTTGCGCTCTACATACGGATCACCATCAATACCCCATGATTGAATATTAAGACTCTTGGCCAGCTCGATCATACCACCAGGCCCACAGCCGATATCAAGCATCGACTTGATACCAAAATTATCTCTAATTATCAGCAGCGCGCCAGGATCAAGATGAGTGCGATTTAGATGTCCGCCCAGATGTGCCGGTGTTACTTTCTCGGCGTCCAGCGATGATGTGGCTTGGTTTTCTAAACCACTTTCCGTTGATGTTTGCATTGATATATTCATCCTTTTCTAACACGTCACGTCGAAATTGTTCTCTGACCTCAGAGTAATTTACATCACCTTTGGTGGAATGTACAGATAAAATTTGGCGGTGAAACCTATCTTGCCCAAATTCTTTTACCAAAGCTTTAATCTCATCACCAGAACCATAGTATGTTTTCCAATCACTTTCTTCGCGCTTGCGCTTTGTCGCATCTTTCTTTTTTCGCATTGACCAGAAATACTTTCGGCCCACATATTTCTTATCTGTTATTTTGTCGGTAATGAGATAAACAAACCCGTAGGATTTGCCGATATCACCGCTTGTAAACGGAACACCGTCAAATTCCCACGGGTTGTCATAATCTAATATCATAGACGATCTCCCTTAATCGTCTATGTATTCCTCATCTTCATCCTCGTCGTCATCATCTAGATCAAGATGCTCGCCGCAGAATGGACAATACTCTGGTGTATAAGAAACACCATCTTGATCGCTAGAATAGATTAGAATAAATTCAGCATCACATGATGGGCATGTGATTTCATCTTCTTCCTCGTAATCAAGCTGCGCGGACTTTAGTCGCTTCTCCATTTGAGTATGCCTCCTCCCAAGTGCCAGTGAGACCTGCAACCTCATATTCGGTCACGCGGTTCTCAAAGAAGTTGGTGTGATCAGCACCATTAAGCACCCATTCGAGCCAGGGCAGAGGATTGTCCTTCACCTTGAAGTTAGGCTTAAGACCCAGCTGTAAGAGGCGCCTGTCCGTTATATAGCGAATATAAGACTTTACCTCATCAGCTGTCAGACCATTGACTTCACCCATTGCATATGCAAGATCAACAAACTTGTCCTCAAGACGAACGGCCTGTCTGGCCATCTCATAAATCTGCTGCTTAAAGTCATCATTGACAATTCGCGGATGCTCGGCGCAATACGTTCTAAAGAGAAGCGCATTTCCTTCGACGTGAATACTTTCATCACGAATTGACCACTCGACAACCTTACCCATACCCTTCATCTTACCAAATCGCTGGAAGTTCAGAAGCATGACGAAAGATGCGAATAGAGCAACACCTTCATTGAATACCGACTTGGCCAATGCGAGACCCAGACCACTCTTGGTGCTGGTATCTGCTTCGGTCATAAAGTCAATCTTGTCGGCCATCTCTTTGTATTCCATGAAGGCCAGATAGACATCATCAGGTAGACCCAGCGTATCATTCAAAAGTGCATAAGCACGCTGGTGTACGCCTTCACGTGCGGCGAAAGAGCCGAGCATGTTTCGCACTTCATTATTCTTAAAGTAGGGCACGAACAAGTCATAATAGTTTTTACCGACGGCAACATCGGATTGGGTAAAGAGTCGCAAGATTTGGGTGACGAATTCCTTATCCGACCCCGCCATCTTTCCAGACTTCCAATCGGTGACATCTTCTCCAAGGTCAATTTCATCCTCGATCCAGTGCGCTTTTTCATGGCGCTGTGTAATCTCAACTGCCCAAGGATACTGGAAGGGTTTATATACCTTGGAGAATTCCAAGAGCCCACCGCGCTCCTTGACAAGCAGCTTATCGCCTTGCGCCAGCAGTTCAGTATATCCACCGATACGCTTACCATCGATGAAAATCTGCGGCACAGTATTTACCTTGTGCTGCTGATAGAATGCATACCGAATCTCCTCATTATCCATGCGATCTTCGGTATATGTGAGACCTCTGGCCGTCAGCCATTCCTTTGCCTTTTCGCAAAATGGGCAGCCAGTCTTAGATACAATGCGAATATCCATAGTCTTTATCCCTGACATGCAACGCACTCCTCTTGTGACTTATCTTGTGTCTCACTAATATCAATCAACTTATTACGCTCAACCTTTTTAGAAACATTCTCTGCGCGGTTAGATGATTCTGTACGCAAATAGTATAGACCCTTACATCCAAACTTCCATGCTGCAAAGTGAACCTTATGCATCAATGCGCGAGACTCACCAGCAGGGAAAAATAGATTGAGTGACTGGCCCTGGCAGATATACTTCTGACGATCTGCGGCCTGTTCAACAAGTTCCATCTGATCAATTTCAATAGCGGTGGCAAAAATACGCTTTTGATATGCGCTCAGGAAGTCCAGATGTTGAATGGAACCGCCATTAGTGATAATACTTGACCAGACCTCATCCGTATCTTTACCGAGCATGGTGAGCAATTGCTTAAGGTATTCATTTTTGACCAGGTGAGAGCCAGCGCGAGTGCGATGAGTAAAAGCATTTGCCTTCCAAGGTTCGATTGAGGGTGAGCACCCATGAACAATTGAGCTGTTTGCATTGGGTGCAATTGCAATCAGATGTGCATTACGCATTCCCGTGCCAACCATATCGGGCGCTTCACCACGCTCGGTAGCAAGAGAGCGAGACTCAGCGATAGCCTTCTCCTGAATATCTGCGAATATTTCTCGATTGATTTCCCGAGCTTCCGGGCTTCCAAATGGTACTCCACGCTGCTGATAATATGAATGCAGCCCCATCGCGCCAAGACCGAGCGACCTCTCGCGTTGCGCCGAGAAACGCGCGCGCGAAATCTCGTCCCCCGCATTCTTGATAAACACGTTCAGAACATTGTCCAGCATCCGAATCATGTCTCTGACGATATTGGAGTTCTTCCACTCGTCGTACTTCTCTAGGTTTAATGAAGATAGGCAACATACAGCGGTTCTTTCCTCGCTAGTTGGTAGATGAATCTCATTGCAAAGATTAGATCCATGAATTTTGAGACCAAGATCCTTGAGAGGCTGCGGCAGACTTGCATTTGCAGTATCAATAAAGTTTAGATAGGGCTCACCTGTGCGATAGCGCACCTCAAGAATGGTTTCCCATAGCTTTCGGGCCCGCATAGTTTCACGTGCGGTACCATCATTTGGATCGCGCAAGGCCCACTCACTATCATTTTCAACAGCCCGCATAAATTCATCTGTGATATTGACAGCATGATGCAGATTAAGACACTTACGATTTACGTCACCAGTAGGTACACGAATGGTGAGAAATTCCATGATATCAGGATGCGACACGTCAAGATAAGCGGCATAAGAACCCTTGCGCGTCTTACCCTGACGATATGCTGTCATATCAGAGTCGACCGTATGCAGAAATGGAATTGGGCCGGGCGCGACATCAGAAACAGAGCGTACAGATGACCAGTGACCACCCACGCCCCCACCCTTGACAGAGAGCCAGCGTAGCTCGGCTGTGTGATCAATCAGACCCTTTAGAGTATCAGGCACATATGTCAGAAAGCACGAAATAGGAAGTGCCTTGACTCGTTCACCTGGTAGTGTTGCATTTGACAGCACTGGCGAAGAATACATGAACCACCCATTTGAGGCTGCATCATATAACCTTTGAGCAAGTTCCATATCACCATCAGAGAATGCAACCGCCGCGCGAGCGAAAGACTTCTGCGGTGTATCTTCATTCTTGCGACAATAATAGTCACGTAGCAGGGTGAGAGAAAACTCTGAAAGTAATGCGTCACGGGAAGTGTCAATAGACACACCCAGGTGGTCAAGCAGCATATGTGCCTCCGATCGTTAAATTATATGTTGATAATATTAGGGAAAATTCTAACAATTTCCCTGGCACATCCCAATGCAACTTCGCGATGTTCCTTCTGAGTCGAAGGATCGCTTCTAACTTCAATATAGTGTAGCCAAGAACGAATAGAACCCTTCATATAGACACGCGAATTAGTCAGGCCTTCAGGTAGAACTGCTCGCGCTTGTTCTTTGGCAATACCATTTTTAATTGCCCACTCATATTCACGCTCCGCAGCAAATAGAACACGCTGCTGCGAACGATACCATTCATTCTGTAGATAAACGTCATCCACCTCAATACTATTCTGACGGTTTTTATTATCTTGCAATCTCGCCTCTCGTGTCACAAACTGCATATCCTTTGTTGGATCAGCATAACGCTGACTAAACTCTTGGAAAGAAAATGACCGATGGCGAATAATCTGATGGGTGATATCACGCGTGGTGTCAATCTCAATGGTAGCATCTACCATCTCGAGAGGCGACCAATGCTTGTGCTTCACCAGATACTTAACCAGCTTTTCTGCACTTTCACTATTAAATTGATTGCTTGGATTAGATACTCTGGCACAAAATGCGACTAGTTCCAGAGCATTACTGACGCCTTGAGTTTTAATCTCATCCACTGGTTGAGTATAGGAAATTAATTTGACTTTCGGCCCACCCATAATAATCTCCATTTTAGCATTTCTTCCAGTCACGCAAAGCTAGATTAAGAGCTAGCCCTTGGTGGGTGCAGGTATTTAGCAGAGTCACCACCTCTGAGAGATCCACCCCATCTACTACTGACTCATTGATATCTTTATATTTCCAAGTTGATGGCCAAATTACCATAGGAATATTTCTGTTAATCATTTTTTGCATTTGGTCGACCAACTGCTTATTGCGCGGTTGATTGTCAAATACCAACACAGCCTTATCTTCGGGAATATATGAGAGAGCACGAACCATGTCGGTACCACCAGGCGCAATAGAATTTGGCACCAGCATCGAGTCGAATTGCCCTTCTAGCACATATACAGTCTTGCTCACATCAACTCGATCGAGGCCATAGACAAGTGGCTCATTATTGATGCGAACCGTAATATATCGTATTGTGCTATTACCCATAGCACGACCCGTCACACCAGTAAGCTCACCGTTTAGATTACGAAAAGGAATGACAATTCGTTCGTCAGAGATAAGCCGATCTTTATAGCCACTGTTTAGCTCCTCACATACTTTCATATCTTTTGCATAATACAAATCGGCAAATCGTGCCTTAGGTATCTTTCGACCCAGCAGATATTGCAAAGCACGATGTTCCTCAGGTAAAGTCGAAATTTGCACAAGACCAAGATCGGTAAGACGTGGCTCTGCTATAGGTTGCGCTTTAAATTCAGGTTTAGGAATTAGATACCGTGGTCCGGTATTACCACCTCTGGATTCTTTGAATACCTCAAGACGATATTCTCTGGCCAGAGCAGGATCGACATGCTCTATAAGCTTGGACATATTTGTGCTAATACTGCAATTGTGACACTTGAATACCAGAATACCCTTGTTCTGATAGACATACCCACGCGCTTTGGTTCGGCTGTGACTTGAGTCACCGCAGAATGGGCAACGAAAATTATACAGCCTATCGCTCTTCCTCTTAAAGAGGCTGAGTTTCATAGACAGCATACCAAGGTATTTGTGATCAATATGAAGTTGCATAGACCTTATAATATATCAAACAGGGTCATATGTCAAAGGCTAGATTAGAAAATTTTAATAGAATACTTGTTCTGAAAGGTCATAGCATCATTCCACGAATTTACAAGAGGTTGCCCTTTGATATTAAGACTTGTATTCATAAGCATCGGGCAACCTGATGCATTATACCATGCTTCAAGCAATTCTCTAAATCTTGGATTATTTTCTTTGGTTACTGTCTGCACACGACTTGTATTATCAACATGACATATACCCGGAAATGATTTTGGATCTTTGCATTTCGATACAAATTGCATGTATGAACTATCACTAATATCAAAATAAGTTGATGAATGTTCTGCTAGTATTGCTGGCGCAAATGGTCTAAAATTTTGTCGCTTTTTTATCACATTCATTCTATCTTTTGCATTTTGACCACGTGGATCACATAGCAAACTTCTATTACCGAGAGCCCTGGGCCCAAATTCTGCACGACCATTAGCAATACCGACAATATCACCGCGCATAAGATATTTTACTATTCTATCAATGTCTAGCTCTTGATCAATATCTGTACCAAGATATGGACCATTCCATTCTAGCTTGTCATTCAATAGTGCTGCACATGCACCTATAGAATTACCCGCATCACCTGGGTTAGGCATGATATATACATTGTCATATATCTTAGCTAATAGACTATTGGCCACACAATTTAGAGCCACACCACCCATGAATACTAGATTTTTGGATTGTAGATGAGTTTTCATCCACTCTGCTGTTTTAGTAAGATAATATTCGACTATAAATTGAGCGGATGCAGCAATATCAAACTGACTTGCAGTCCTACCATCTTCCCACCACTGACACCCTCTATGTAAATTGTGCTTTGCTTTAAATCTTGGTGGATTCCAGTCATCAAAGAATGTCTTTAACATCTTATCAACTAGAGTCGGTTCACCATATGCAGCCATACCCATAAGAATGTATTCATCCTCATTAGGTTTTAGACCGACATATTGTGTCATTGATGAGTAGAATAGACCTATGCTATTTGGATATCGATAGCTTATGACCTTCTTTAGGTCACGACCAGAAGCTTTCCATATCGTGACAGTGTTCCATTCACCGATTGAATCAACAACCAATATGGATGCATCATCAAATTTGGAAGTAAAATATCCTGCGGCCGCATGACTTTTATGGTGACCGACAAATTCATAATTGATATGACCAAGACCTATAGATGAAAGTACATCTTTATAATTTGACAATATTGGTCGCTCGCCAGAAATTAATCTGCGACTTGATTTAAGAAAAGGTCTATCAGAAATTACTATTGTCTTTGGTATGCCATATGAAAGCATTTCCTCAACCATCTGTAGATTGAGACTGCTATCATTTTTTATGCGAGAATATCTTTCTGAGTGTGCCGCCCAAAGTATTCTATCACCATCAACCAACGCCATGCTTGCATCATGATTATCGCAGTTGACTCCGAGTAACATTTTAGTATATAAACGGATCGTTCTTAGCAATTTTTTTTAGATATCTTTTTCTTTTCCAAATGTATATTAGCTCTTTAATTTTTTCAATAATTTTCATATCAAAATGGCCTTTCTTCATAAAGATACCCATGACCGGGATATTCTATTATCAATTTATGTAAAAATGTTGCAAGTTTTTGATTATTTTCATATGTCATATGATTTGAATAAAATTCAGTTTCTGTGTTCATTGACAAATATTTGTCAATTGATTGTTTGACGGTAACACCACAATTAAATTTACGAAATTGCTCTCGATGTTTTGATACACCATAGAGATGTATGACTTTTTCCACTTGTTTCTTTGCTAGAAATTGATCCAATTCAATAAACCACTGACGTTCAGCCCAATCATGAAAATTTGCAGAATATAGATGCTTATAATAGTCAGCCGCGGCTTGATATATTGTTCTATTTTCAGAATTTTTTAAATCTTAGCATGTTTATAAGCACTAGCCATTGTAAATGGTTTGTTCATATCACTAGGTATTCTACTAGCTTCCGTATGCACAATTATTACAACTTTTGCAGGTTTTGAATTTAATTCAGCAAATAAACGATTTCTTATACTCCACCAGTGACAGCCGGGATAACCGCGTCCACGAGGGCGACCTTTTGCAATATCAGTTAATTCAAATAAAAGAGCATTTGGCCAGTGACCTAAATTGCCTCTTTCTGAACACCAACTATCACCAACAATTAATATATCATCCCAATCGTACATGAATTAGTCACCGTTACCATTTCCACCCTTAGATGAGCTACTCTTACCAGCAGGCACATATTTACCTAGCGCCTTATAGAATACCTTATCCTGATTGTCTTTAATAAATTGCTTGAAGCGAGTTTTCTTGCGGCGCAGCATCGCCATTGGTGGTCGACCAGGCTCACCCTCCGGTCCTACGCCTACTCCGGCAATATTACCACCACCGACTGCATTAACTGGTGCGTCCTCTTCCATCAGATCCTCCTCAGAATCATGACTATGAGAGGATCCATGGGTATATCGGATCCTATTATGGTCTCGTTTTTCTTACCTATACCGTCAATTTTTTCTGGCCAGTAACCCATCAGAACCAAAAACGGCTTTAAATATTGTAACTGATCGCGCATCTTAAATATAAGCATCTTAGTCATTGCATCACGTTGAAATACATTATAGAGTGCTATAAGATGGTTTAGTATATATCTATCTTTTAATTCACCAGTCTTAATATATCTACTCATTAATCTTTGAAGATTGCGTATGCGACCAAGATCCTCGTGAAATTCTGCCTCATCTACACAGGCTGGATTTTCATAGTGCTTGGCCGCATACAAAATGAAATTGCTGTCATCGATAATATTCATGATATTAGAAGGTCGATAGAGCTACCCTTTTCAATGTTGTTGTATTCACCGCGATATACAGATGTGTATTGGTAAAGAATGCTTGACCGACCTTATAACCTGCGGTGGCTGCATTGTTAGAACCAGGAGTCGAACGAAGCGTGGTGATAAAGTTATTCACCTTTAATAGGCCGTTCGATGTGATATTGACATTTGACGTAATGACTGTATTCGAGCAAGTAATTGTCGCATTACCCTTGACGGTCACACGAGAATTGAATACAGTATTTGAGGGTACCGCACCGAAGAAATTCTTTACAGTAATATTCTTCGATGTCGGTACACCATTGGGATCATCTATCACAAGCAGCAGGTCCTCGGAAGCCGTAGTCCCCAAAGATGTTAGCTGACTTACCTTTTTATCGGCCATTCTATGCTCCTACTATTAGCCGCCAGTTGTGGCCGAGCGAACCGTGAATGTGCCGAAGTTATTTGACACAGAACCCGCAATCACATTATTAGCAAGCTCAGCACCATTTGTACCGAGGTTCAAGCTAATCAGGTTTGCAGTAAATGTGCCAGTTCCGTTGGCCGCGGCAAATGATAGCGTATTTGCATTTACCTTATATGTACCAGCAACACCAGGCACAAAGCGGAATACCAGAGTATTATTCGCATTGATAATATCTGTGCGAGATGTAGAAGAACGAGCATTGGCTGTAGCGATTAGTGTATTACCGCTGACAGTATTTGCAATGCGAACACGAATGAAACCTGTACCGCCCTTGTGACGCACCGGCTCATTAAATACGACATATAGATTGGCTGTGCCTGAGCGCACAAGAGCATTACCACCTGTCGAGTTTGATGAGACGTATACCTGAGTGATTTCCGGAAATCCTAGATGAGATACATTAGCATAGCCATCATTGAGAATGCCAGGATTAGCGGCAACTAGAACTTCATCACGCTGACTATTCGCACCATCCTTGTTGATGTTGCGACGACGCACCCAACCTTGTGTGGTAGCAATTACATTGCGTTTCCAAGACGCTTGACCATCAGTGGCACCACCAAATGGCTGAAAGCCATATTTGATTCCTGCAACTGTATTAGCACCAGAAACAGTGTTCTGGCTATCTTTCTTAAAGTCCCATAGAGGCATTTGAGTTTCCTTTCCGCTTTTCGTAAGCACTACTCAGCATAATATAAATTACTGGCTATTTAGCATTTTAACTTTAGGTTTATTCATGTCCGTTTAGTCTTTGATTTGGATTTTGCAATTGTTTCGCGAGCCTTTTTTGTTAGCATCTTTAAACGAGAACGTGACACGGGGTTATTCGATTTTTTATATGGGCCTTCAAACGGCGGCTTCTCTTGTGTTACAGCCTCGGTAGGCACACAGTTAGGTACCATGCGTCCATTTTTCATCTTCATTCCTACTGCAGTATAGCCCGACCAGCAAGCTTCTTCTTTGTGGAAATTACCAGCTTTCATTTCATCATGATGTTTATTTGCCATTCTTTCTGCTGCTTTTTTTCTATCAGCCCCAGAAAACATTTCATGACCCTTTTGACCAGAACCATGTTCTTTAGCATAAGAATCGGCCGCTCTATCAGCATGATATTTCCATAATGTTTTTGCTTTTTCGTGATCATATGTTCCTTTTTTGTATTTCTTCTCAAGATTTTTTACCACAGGAACATGAGACGTTTTATAAAGATGTGCATTATTATCAGCATATGTATGAAGTTCCCTTGCTGCTGTATCGGAATCTTCATTGATTTCTTCTTTAGGCACACAATTTGGTACCATGTGTCCGTCTTTCATCTTCATTCCTTTCGCAGTATAGCCTGACCAGATGGAAATTCAGAATTTGCTGTCTTATAAACCCTACCTAGAACTTTATTATACCGTATTCGCGTGGGTCCTCTGCCATGATTATTAGTCCTTATTTTTCTTTATCTTACGAAGCCCTCATCTTACGAAGTCTATCAGTCGCCTTTTGAATACCAGCTTCTCTTGACGGCTTTACCTTTTCAGGTGCCAGACCTGCTACCTTAACTGCATATTTACCAAGAGTTCCTGGGCTCAATTCATCGACCTTTTGTTTCTCCTCCTTGGCCATCTTGGTTGCAGTCGCATACATCACTTCCTTAGCGCGCTCACCGTAACGCTCCTTGAAGCCGGGCATTTTCTTCTTGAGAGATAGCACAAGCTTTTCTTTCTTTGACTTCTCGGCGGCGGTTAGCTCGCGCTCGGCAACCTGCTCTGACTCCTTAAGCTTCGGATCGACTTCGACCTTCTCCTTGCGAGTGCCGACGATCACACCCATGCGCTCGCCGCTATTTTCCTTCTTCAGGACTCCGCGACCGGCCAGCACGTCCTTGTGCGTGATCTTATCCTTAGGATGAGCAAGCTTTGCAAGCGCCTTCTCCTTTGGTGTCTCTGGAGTTGTATGCTTCTTCTCCAGAATATTACGGATTGTTTCTAGTAGAGAATCCGAAGATCCCATCTTACGATTATTAAACATTTTACTTTCTCCTTTTGTGAAGTTACAGATTCAAGCCATCTAGCTTTTTAGTGTCTGTTCGAAACTGTGCCATTTACCAAGCCTTGCAAGACCAATAACGCGCCTTCCAGCGCGGACCGGGATTATCACAATTGTGACGTGCGCGGAAATTGCTACGACGACTAGGAATGTTCTTCTTAATTGTCATATTTGGATCACCAAAGCGTACAATCACAACCTTACCAGCACCATTTGTTGTATAGACCGCAGACTTCTTTGGGCCACCAGGTGTGCGGAATGGTTTATTGAGTGTCACCTTGCGACCCTGATATTCGGCCTCGGTAATTTCTAGTTCCTCTTTCTGTACATCATCACACTGACAGTTACCACCGCAACCGCAATCATGCTCATCATCTTTCTCTTTAACTAAAGCTAGTTCCTCCTGTTCGCGAATACCTGAAAGAGTCTTGCGAATATCCTTGTATGTCTGAGGTGACTTACCTGGATCCTTAGCTTCTTGTGTAGCCCACGGCACTGGCGCAAGATAGCGTGTATCTTGCTTTGACTCATTCTGACCTGGTGTATCTTTCTTATAGACTCTTACACCAGAGTCAGTACCAATCTCGCGATGACATGGATCCGGATCACCCTCTGCACGAATCTGCTTATGAACTTTGCGATAAACAATGCGACCGTCTGGTAGCTTTTCTTTCTTATATTCAAAATCTGCGGCACGCATCATCTGACCAAATGCTTCATTGACAGACTCTTTGCGAACTCTTGCGGCCAGATCCTTGTCTGCACCACCCCAGGTACCACTACCCTTTGTGATAAAAGAATTGACGCGAGCATAGGCCCATTGTTGCTGGCTTGCGCCCGGACGATGTCCTGTTTTCCATGCAGCCATACCGCGATTATAGACCTGTCGTAGAATACCTACAGGAATACCTGACTTCTCAGCCTTCTTAGCTAGACCCGAATCAGCAGCTTCCTCTACAGATTTCTTCTGCATTTTACGGCGAAGGTCTTGAATTTTCATTTGTTCGCGCTCCCTATCGTGCTTTTTATCTAATGTTTCTTTTTCTCTACGCTGTTTGTCAGCCATTAATTTTGATGAACTATAAACTGACTCAAGATCATATCGCGATACTGGAACGGCACTACCGAGCGGCTGAACTGTAGGATCCAATTGAAATGGAGTAAAATCTTTAAATATATTTCTATAGCCAGCAGCCTCAGAAAATTCTTCAAACTTCTTATTATAAGATGCTGACAGATAAGAATATCTCACCGGTAATTCTGGCGGATTGAATTGCATATCATTTGCATAGTATTCGTTAGTTTTTTTCTTCATTGAATCAATAAATTTTCTATATATGTCTGCCTCCGCGCTCTTACCAGCTGCCTTGGCTCTTTGTTCCATGGCCACAGCAGCCTGTATCTTGTGAGCATGACTGCGGCCACTGTTTTTAATTTTTGTAACGCTGGCTTTGGCATCGGCCACAGTGGCAAACTTTAGACCTGTAATTGTGCCTTTGGGATTTTCATCTGTATATAAGTCACTATGCTTTTTGCTATTGGCAGGCTGACCAGGCTTTCTTGCTATGCGATTGCCTTCTGCCGCATTCGGCTGATCTTTGTATTTGTCGTACGAGGCTGCATAACTCTGAATCATCTGATTGTACTCGTCACCAAACTGTCTGCGATATTTTAATGTGTGCTTGCTTGTCTTTGTCTTACGATCATCACCGGGTGCAGGTTTATATGCACTAGGATCACTATCAGACATTTTGGTCTGACGATCAAATTGAGCAGCACGCTTTGAGGCAGTACCCTTGCTTAGTCCAGCAAAATATTTATGACCTTCCATCGAAAGTTCCTTGTCGCCAAGCTCAGAACGGGCAGTAAATAGCTTTTGTAGATCACCTCTAGCACGAAGTAGTTTATATACAATGTTTTCTACACTATATTCACCACCCTTTGCTAGGCCTGAGCTACGCATTATGCGTAATTCGGATAGCAATGCATCGATTTCTGATACGTCATTTGTGCGAAGCGCAGTATCAATTTCATCTTTATACTGACGATACTTGCTGCGAACACTTACGTCATCTAGTGTTGGTCTCTCATTTGTTGGATGCTTTACCCATGCATCCTTCATTATACTATAAACGCCAGAGCTTACTGCAGGTTCTTCGGTCGGCTCAATATACAGCTCGACCTCAAATCCGCGAATGTGAATTTTATGCGCTTGATTCCATATGCTTTTCTTTGCATCAAATAGCTGGCGCATATAGGCGCGCATCGATGCGCCACCTTTTAGCTTTACAATCACATGCAGGTCAATATCACTGTGCATTGTATAGTGATAGCTTGCATTTGATCCAGTAAAGACAATGTCCTTGACATCTAACGGCACACCGACTGATCGAATAAAGGTATCTGCAATCTTTCGCAATTGAATGCGAACCTCAGGCATGAGACGATCATCTGCGAATAGCGCAGGATTCAATTCATCATGTACACCAATTGCTTCGCTTGACTGTGGCTCATCACCGTCAGGATCATCCTCATGCTGCATTGATACAGCTGTCTGAGGCATTTCACGATCAGCAGGAGTAAATGCAGATGTGCCGCCACCAAACGGATCACCTTCATCAACGTGACCCATACCGGTACGTACCATCTTCATAATTTTATGTGAAGATGATTTTAGCTTTTCGGGTAGGCCTGATTTGAAACCTTCATGATTTTTGTTTTTTGCGTGTTCGCGCATCTTGGAGGCTGACATTCCTTCAGCGCCCTCAGCATCCGGGTCACGGTCACCAGCCGAGTGGACATGAATTTTGTCAAAATGATAATCCTTACCATTATATTTGTGCAGAAGTTCATGCATCTCTTTGTGTCGATCACCACCAACAACAACATGAACCTCTTTGCGGCCTTGCTTATGCAGGTGCTTCATCACATCAATGATAGTCTTATGTGGACCTGATTGAACAGAGCTACCAAATGCCTTGCGAGCTAGGCCAACTTTCTGCGAATGTGAAAGAGGATTTTTTTTAGCATCTTGTGTATGTGATAGATGCACTTCAGCATCAGCACCATGGCTGCTTGCAACTTTATGTAAGTGATCTACTAATTTCTGATGTCCGATGGTTGGCGGGTTTATTCGCCCAAATGTAATCGCGACAGGTTTCATCCGCCCTCCCCGTGCTGGTTTTCCGTGGACTATACAGCACGCGAGTATTTATAATTAACCTCTGGCTGCGAGTAGATTGGCCCTGCTAAACTCTGCGCGGTCGACAAGCTTTGTGGGTGCGCCATTTTTAATCGCGACAAACCCCTCAGGCTTTGCTTTCTGACCACCAATGCTATGTTGAAATGGTCCTGGATTTGAAGATAGCGCATGAACAAGAACATCTTTTGCTCTCTGTATATGCCCATGAACTTCAAATGCACGATCAATATGATGCAAATTAGCATCAATATCATCAAGAGATGATTTTAGTTCCTGTTGCTTTAGACTGCGAGCTTTATCAGTTTTTAAAGTAGACATAGCCTTAGCAAATCTAGTTGTCACATATTTTTTTAGACCATCAGCAGTTGGTTTGGTACTAGACCGAACTGTATCATTGATATACATCTTAAAATGATCGCGATGACGTTCAACTGCTTTGTGAGAAGCTGATGTCATTTGTGATGCAGCGGCTTTGGCCTTCTTGATATGATTTTCATATTCACGTTCTTGCGCTGAAGTATAACCTGTGCGCTCGACTGGATGATCAACAGAAATATTATGCACATCCGGATGATTACGAAATGATGATGTATCAGGATTGAAATGAGCCTTCATATCTTGTAATGTGCGGCCTTTGTATTCTGTGTGTATCGCAACACCAAGCTTGGAGCGAGCAACCTTCTTCCCAACATCGCTATCTCTAGGCACAGAATATGTAATTGTATTAGGTTTGAAATGTAAATGGTCATTATCACTTTTCACATCTTCAGGTGTATGCATCAGGTCTCCCTGAAATACTCTACCCTTAGGTGTAATCTTTGGTAAATGCTTTAGTGCGGCCTTTAGCTTTGCAACCAGACCAGGTGCATGACCATGATTAGCTTCAATATCTTGATCGGTATAATTTAACTTAGGCTTGACGTTAAATGCAGATTTGGATGCTACAAAAAACCTACCATCTTGTGGATGATGACCAAATACAATAGAAGGTGAACCGTCATACTTCATTGTCACATTTACTTCACTACCTTTGCGCCGTAGCTGATTATGCACGCCATTTAATGTATCAACAGCATGTTTGAATCCTGCAGCGCCGGCATTGATATGATGATCCTCAGCATGTTCTAAATGCTTTAGCTTATCTTCGGCCGCGACGGATTCGGTAATAAAATATGATTTAAAATTAATCATTAAAAAGGAGAGCCTTTTCTACCCTCAATTGGGGATATTACTATTCTTGTTCCAAGAACACCAGCATCAGAACGATCGCCTTTATATATTGCCATCAAGACAGGCTCAAATCCACCAGCATCGACAGATTCACCATTAAAGTGAACATGATTTGCTCTTAATCTATAAGATGCACCCGATTTTTCTAATATTATTGGACCCTGTAATAATATACTTACATTTTGTTGACCGAGTGAACTGCCAAATTTGTTACCATATACGGAAAGCATTTTCAATTTTTTGTCTTTTATCTTTCTATAAAGGGTTGTTGCTGGTGGCAATCCTCTCGGATAGGTAGTTTTCAAATCTCTAATAAATTTCAGCGTCTCTGGATGAGAAAAAATTGACGGTTCTTTTTGCTGCGATATTCCACCCCATTGTTGGAAATCTCTCGGTGTTCTACCGTCTTTATGTGATATCCACACAATCTCTTTACCATCAATATCTAGAAGATGAAAATCTGATTTTGGAGTTCCGGGAGTACTCTCTGCGATTGTAACTTTGTAGGTTTTATTATCTATACGAATCGGTATCGTAGCAGATGATTCTTTATTT
>Ga0194133_10003583_pt1 | contig 21884 bp, 21 predicted proteins | sample TA2KigOf40mmetaG_FD_155448 | JGI IMG/M metagenome (GOLD analysis project Ga0194133, IMG submission 155448) | Freshwater microbial communities from Lake Tanganyika, Tanzania - TA2015055 Kigoma Offshore 40m | ecosystem: Environmental > Aquatic > Freshwater > Lake | place: Tanzania: Lake...
CCGACGTGGCCAAGGACAAGGTGAAGGGGGCGGAAAAGTTCAAGGAGGTGAACGAGGCGTACGAGGTGTTGAGCGATCCGGCGAAGCGGACGAAGTATGACCAGATGGGGCGGGAGGTGCCGGGTGGAGGATTCGCCTGGCAGGGTTCGCCCGGGCAGGCGGGGATGCCGGACATGGAGGAGTTTCATTTTGGCGGCACGGGTTACAGCGACTTTTTTGAGCATCTGTTTGGCGGCACGGCGGGTGGTGGTTTCCGCGGCCCGGGGGGCCGGCGGATGGCCCGGCGGGGCTCGGACATCGAGGGGGACCTGATGGTTCCCTTGGAGGAGGCTTTGCGTGGATCCGTGCGGGAGGTCACCTTGCAACGGGGCGGGAAGACGGAGACGTACCGGGTGAAGATTCCAGCGGGAGTCCGCGAGGGGCAGCGGATCCGTTTGGCAGGCAAGGGGGAGTCGGGCCGTAGCGGGGGAGAATCCGGGGATCTTTATCTGCGGGTGCGACTCGCCCGGCATCCAGATCTGAGGGTGGAGGGTAGTGATCTTTATGCCGACTTGGAGGTGGCGCCGTGGGAAGCGGTGTTGGGGGCAAGCGTGCCGGTGCCGACGCTGGACGGAGCGGTGACCTTGAAAATCCCGGCCGGATCGACCGCCGGCCAGAAACTGAGGTTGCGGGGGCAAGGGTTGCCGCGGGAGGATGGAGGCCGTGGAGATTTGTATGCGGTGCTGGAAATCGCCGTGCCGGCCCGGGTGGGACCGGAGGAGAAAAAGCTTTGGGAAAAGCTGGCGGAAGAGAGCCGCTGGCGGCCAGGAGGAAGAGCCTAACGTATGAAGGGAAAAAAGAGCCAGCTAGCGGGAAGGGTTTGGGCGGAAACCCCGCGGGTGTTTGCTTTGGAGGAGTTGGCCCGAATGGCGGAAACCACTGTCGAGGTGGTGCAGCAGTACAGCGAAATGGGTCTTTTAGGAGAAGAAGGACGGCAGGGTTCGTTTGGGGAGGGAACGCTGTTTCTGGTGAGGCGGATCGAGCAGTTGCGCATCGAGTACGGAATGCCGGCGGAAGGAGCCGGCCTGGTCCTGGACCTGGCGGCCAGGATTGAGGAGCTGGAGGAGGAGATCCGGGCTTTGCGGGAGGCGATGGGGCGATGAGCCAAAGTTCCCGCCTGGCTGTGCCCGGCCTGCGTAGCCCCCGCGAGGAGGTGGAAGGGTTGGTCTATTTCGGGCGGATGGTGGACAAGCTCCGGCTGGAACTGGTCGGAAAACTTCCGAAAGATTATCACGAGAACATGGGCAAGGGTTTCGATGCCTCCTGCTGTGAATTTTTGGGAGTCTCCTACGGCAAATTACGGGAACGGGTTCGGGAAGGCGGCTCCGACCGGGAGTTGCTGGACTGGTGCCAAAGCCACGGAAAGAAAAGGGATGCGGGCGACCGGGCGGTGTGGAATGCGTATCTCTCCAAGCGGGGCTGGCGGGATGACCTGGCGGATCGGCTGGTATTCCGGAAAAAAGAGGCGGGCTGGGAGGGGCGGAACGAGATGCAGACCTTTTTTGATTACATCGATGCGGACGAGGGCCGGGTCTAGCGGGATCCGATTGCCAACCGAAAACCAAGCGGACATTGTCTGGGGATGAAATTCATCCATTCCCTCCTCCTTGCCTTGGTCGTCGCAGCCCCCTTCCCAGCCCTGGCCGTGAGCAGCATGGAGGAGAGGATCGACAAGACGATCGATGTTCTGGAGCAGTACGGCAAGGCCCAGGGAGATAGCATTCCGCGGGAGGTTTTTCACGATGCCAAAGGCTTGGCGGTGCTATGGGTGATCAAGGCCGGTTTTATCGTGGCGGGAGAGGGGGGAGACGGGCTGGTGGTGATCCGGAAGGGCAAGAAGTGGTCGCATCCCACGGCGATCTCGGCGGCGGGGGCGGGGGTAGGGTTTCAGGCGGGCGGGAGCTCGCAAGATTACGTGTTGCTGCTGAACACGGAGGAGGCGGTGGAGCAGTTTTCGAAAAAAGGAAATTACACGAGCAGCGCGGAGGTCGAAGGTACGGCGGGGCCGGTGGGACGGGAGTTGTCGGCCGGCGTGGCCACCGTGAATGCGCCCGTTTATACCTACAGCTTCACCAAGGGCCTCTTCGGGGGGGTTTCCTTGTCCGGCCTCGGCTATGCCTCGGCGGATGACACCAACGAGAATTTTTACGGCCAGCGGCTGATGCCCAAGGAAATTTTGGATGGGAAGGTGAAGAAAACTCCCGAGGCGGTGAAGCGGCTCTGGAAGGCCCTCGAAGAGTTGGACAAGAAACCCAAGTTCGAGGGCAAGACCCCGACCAAGGACAAAAAAAACTAGCGGTTTTTCTCCATGGCCGAGCCGACTCCTCCCCCGCCACCTGCACCCCTCCCCAAGGGAAATCTGCCCACCTCGTTGCCGACGGCGGCGAGAAAGTCGGCAGCCCAGGCCGTGGCAGCGGGTACGGCCAAGACGGTGGCTTCGAGCGCGGCGACCGTGGTGGCTTGGAAAGGGGTGGCGTTGGCCACGGCGGCGGTGCTGGGGCTGGGCGGGGGAGGTTATTATTTCAACCGCGATTCCCAGGCAAGGAGTCAGCTAGTTGAAGCCGAGCAAAAGATCGCAGGCTTGGAGTCGCGCTTGAAGGATTCCGAAACCGGTGCGGAAGCCTTGAAATCCCAGCTGGATCAAGCCCGGGGAGAAGCTGAGAAAGCCAAAAAACTTTCCATCGATCTTGAGCAGGCCAAAGCGGAATTAGCGAAGCTGCAGGATCTTTCCGCTTCGGAAAAAAAAGTTCTGGAACAAAAACTCGCCGATCAGCAGCTGGAGATGGAGAAATTCAAGGCCACTACGGTTCAGACAGACAACAAACTGGAGGAGAGTCTGAAAAAAGAGCTGGCCGACAAGGACGTGCAAATCTCCCGTCTCAAGGACCAACTGAAAGTGACGGTGGCCAGCGAGATTCTGTTTCCGAGTGGATCCGCGGAACTCTCGCAGGAGGGGGTGGATGTGTTGCGCAAGGTGGCCAGAGCGGCCAACAAATCCACCGATGAGGTGCGGGTGGAGGGGCATACCGACAGCGACCTGATCGCACCGGTGTTGGCGCAGTATTATCCCACCAATTGGGAACTTTCGACCGCGCGGGCCGCAGTGGCGGTACGGACGCTGGAGGCGACGGGCATGGTGCCGGCTTCGCGTCTCTCGGCCGTGGGCTACGGGGACAGCCGACCGGTAGGGCCCAATGAAACAGCGGAGGGAAAGGCGAAGAACCGGCGGGTGGAGATTGTCTTTACGCCAGTGAAGAACCGGTAGAGGGCACGGGAGGCGGAACGTCTCCCGGAACGATGCCCGAACCATCTGCGGTCTCGACTGAGAGGGGGCCGTCATACCAAGTCACGCTAATGACTTCATTCTCCGCAGAATGGGGTCCGTGCACGGTGTTTTTGGGGGCATGGAAAAAGGAGCCCGGTCCGTAGGCGACCTTGCCCTCGATCCATTTTCCTTTTAGCACCACGACGGATTCCGAGGTTTCGGGGTGGCGGTGAGCAGGGATCGTTGTACCTGCCGCGAAGCGGCGGAGAAGAAAGCGAGCCCCGCTGGCGGGGTCGTGGGAAAGGGCGGCAAATTCCACACCCGGATACGGGCCGGGCTCCCAGAGGGTGGTGTTGGGCAGGCGAATGGTGGGGAACATGCAGTGAGAATGCCTTAAGGAAATCTTTCTGACAACCGCCGGAAGGGTACGATGGCTCTCGTGCAGACTCCGTCCAAGAATTTGAAAGCTGGAGAGGGATATATCGGCCTATTGCGATTGGCCGGGGAGATCGGGCGGGAGCCTGACCTGAAGGGTCTCCTGAAAAAAATCCTGCAGAAAAGCAGACCGTGGATGCGGGTGGAAGCCTGTTCGATTTTTCTGCCGGATCCGGCCACGAGAGAACTGGTGATTCATTCCGCCCATGGGGATAGTGCGCCGCAACTGGGTAGTCTGCGGGTTCCAGCTGGAAAAGGGATCGTGGGTGCGGCCATGGCGGGACGGAAAATGATCCGGGTGGATGATGTGGGGCAGGACGCACGTTTTTTTGCCAAGGCGGATGAGCAGACCGGTTGGAAAACCCGGGCGCTGTTGGCGGCCCCCTTGCTGGACGGGGAGGAGTGCATCGGGGTGATCGAATTCCTCAACCCCAAGGGACGCTCGGCCTTCACCCAAGAGGACGAGGAGTACATGGAGTATTTTTCCGGTCTGGTTTCTTCGGCGCTGGTCCGGATCCGGGCGCATGACGCCGCCTTGGAACGGGCGCAGGTGCAGAGAGATCTCGATTTGGCGCGGGAGATGCAGCAAGGGCTGTTGCCCAGGCAGTTTCCCGGGAAAGAACAGGCCCCGGGGGTGGAGATTTTTGCGCGGCTGGACCCGGCGAAGGAAGTCAGTGGGGATCTTTACGACTTTTTCACGGTGGAACCCGGGAAGATGTGCTTTGTGGTGGGGGATGTGTCCGGCAAAGGAGTCGCGGCCGGGTTGTTTATGGCGGTGACGAGAACCCTGATCCGGGCGACGGCGGTGGCGGGGCGAAGCCCTCTGGAAATCCTCCAGAAAGTGAACGCGCAGCTGTGCGCGGAAAACCAGGCCAACCTTTTTGTGACGATGATTCTGGGGATTCTCGACACGGCCACCGGTCGGATGGAGTACGGGCAAGGGGGACACAATCCGCCCATTCTCCTGCCTGCCCAAGGACAGCCGGTTTACGAGCCTTCGGGCGGAATGCCCTTGGGGGTTTTTGACGATGCCAAGTTTGGGCAGAGGCAGTTGGATCTGAAGCCGGGAGAGACCCTGCTGGTCTATACTGACGGTGTCACGGAGGCGATGAATCCCAAACGGGAGCTTTTCGGAGAGGAACGACTCAAAGAAGCGTTACAGGGGCAGGCCCGCCTTTCTCCCGAAACATTGACCCAGCGGGTGGTAGAGGAGGTGGCCAAGTTTGCCGCCGGGGCTGAGCCTTCGGATGACATCACGTTTTTGGCGATCAAGCACCGGGCGAGTTAAGCGCCAATTTGACGGTTGGTGGAAGGTGGAAGTGTTCGTGAACGTATAGGTGAACGTGAACGGGGTTGTCAGACTATAGGCTGCAGGTAGGTGGTTAGTCTTTTAGTCTTTAGTGATGGAGGGTACGATTGAAATTCGAAAAGCGGAAAGCGGAAGAAATCTCTGCGATCTCGGCGTCTCTGCGGTAAAAACTTATGTCGCCCTCACAGGGCTGATGCTTCTCTTTTCCGGTTCCCAGGGCTTCGCCCATGGTTGAGTTATTTCGCCCCGTTGGGACGGAAGGGCCTTTTGCGGAGATGGGAGTTCGGAGATGGTAGATCGGGAATTTTCCATCTCCCATCTACGATCTTCGGGCAAATCCGGCGGGAGGTGGAAAGGCTGGTAAGATGAATTAGTCGATGAGGTGGGCTTGGCGGAGAGGTTCGAGATCGGGGTCTTCATGGGCCATTTTTTCCAGATCATGATCCAGCTCGATGGCCTTTCGGACGTGGCTGTGGGCAGTGGTGAGATCGCCCCGCTGGGCCGCATAGCAACCCAGATTAAATTGGATCAGCGGATCCTTGGGATGAAGGGAGGCGGCCTCGGAAAGAATTTTGGAGGCGGTTTCCAAGGAATCGCTCCGGCGCTTGGCGAAGGCCCAAGCCACGAACCAACGCGCCTCGTTGGGATGGGATGAGGCCAGCTTGGCGGCGAGGGCGGCAGCCTCGGACCAAATCTGCGCCCTCTCCAAAAGACGGAGTTTGAACTCCATCACGCCACCGTCGGCCGCCATGGAGGGGGAGAGATGGTCGAGTTCGTCCAGGGCGTCGTTAACCATACCAAGGTTGGCATAGCCGACGGCGCACTCGGCATGCTTGAAATCTTCCTTGAGTTGAATCAACCGGCTCACATTGAATTATATCACAGAAATGCGGAAAATTAAAGGATGAAAAATGCAAACTACTTACCATGAACGCTTTAAAGTAACATTTTTCCAGTCTACCCATCCCACCAAGATCGCGTGAGGCAAAGTCAGCACGGCTAGGAGGATCAGGTAGGCGCCCACCCACTGCTCTTGGGTCTGGGGAATCGGTCCAAAAAATCTTGGGAGAAGGGGAAGGAGGAGCAAGGTCGCGATCGTGAGGGGAACGGCAAACCAGAGGAGGCGAATGAGGGAGCGTAACCAGGGGAGAGCATCGGCCTGGGCGGCCAGACGATCGCGCAGATCGGCCAAGCGAAGCAGGTGACGCCAGGCGTGAAAGGCGACGAAGTAAGTGCCCACTCCGACCAGCGGAGGGGTCAGGCCGAGAAGGAGAAGAAGAAGGATGGTTTCCCCCCATTCCGTTTTTCCCGGCCGGGAGGCCAAGGTCAGAAGGAGTGGCACGACGAGCAGGCATTGGAAGAAGATCGGGGAAGGGGCGGGTCCGGCGGCGGGTGACATCAGGAGGACGACCCTCCAGGCCTCCAGGGTGTGAAAGGCAAAGGGAGCCAGCATGACCCAGAGGCCCCGGCCGAGTCCAAAAGACAGCCAGCGCAGGCTGGGAGGGAAAAGCAGAGAAGCGTCCGCGGTTCCCCAGTGCCAAGCCGTAAGCAGGAGAAAGAAAACGGTGGCCGGAAACGGTGCGGCCTTCCAAACGAGGAGGTAAAGGAAGGAGAGGGTCAAATAAACGACAAAGAACCAAAACAAAAACGGGATTCGGGAGGGTTTTTGTTGAACCCAGCCGAGAACCCAAGGGTCACAGGCCCCGTGGGGAATCCCCAGGACCACGGCGGAGGCGAGAAAGAACAGGGGGGCGGCGAGGGCGGCCTGGTGGGGAAACAAAAAACCCAAGAGGCCCAGCACGGCCGCGCAGATCCACGGGACGGTCCGACGCAGAGGGAAAGGCATCCCGGCAGTTTAAGTTTGGGTTGCCGCGGGTGAAAGCCGGACAAAAGAAACGGGGGATCCCCGAAGGGATCCCCCGTCGCATCGCGGAAACGGGTTCCGCGAACCAAGCAGGAATCTTATTTGCCGCGTTTGGCGAGATTCCAGATCACCAGACCGAAGCCAATCTTGTTGATGGCGTCGCCGATGTTGTAGACGACGTTCATGTTGGCGGCCAGTTCGGTGGAACCGCTGAGCACGTTGCCCGGCAGGGTCATGTAGCCGATCGGGTAGATGGCCCAACCGATGAGCACGAAGCCGCGCAGCAGGTTGAAGGCGCGGCGGACGCTGGCGTCGCTGCTGCCATCGGCCAGCTGTTTGGCCTCGCCGAAGAAGATCTCATAGACGATACCGGCCCAGCCGATCGTCGAGATCACGCCCCAGCCGAAGTTCTCAAAGCCGCGGATCGGTTTACCGATCTCGGCCGAAACCTCGCCGACATAACCGGCGACGAGCATCAGGATCGAGTAGCCGATCAGACGCCAGAGCATGTTGAGGCTGGCTCCGGCGGCCCGGAGAAGGAGGTAGAACTCTGTACACATGAGCGGCACCGTGAGGAGCCAATCGATGTAACGGAATTCCGTGGGGGATGCGACCGAGGCGTTGTTTCCGGTGAACGTAGCCACCCAGAATTCGCGCATATACCAGTAATGCGCCGCCGCGATCAAGGTGATGAGGCCGCTGACGAGGAGCGACAGCTTCCACTTATCTGAGACGGAATGCCGCTCGATAAAGAAGAAGACCGAAGCCGCACCCATGGCCATGGTCCCAATAAAGAAGGTGAACCCGACAAGGTCACCCTGTTGAAGTGCACTAGCTGCTAACATGTGATTTCCTCCTTCTGCCCCGAGGGGCTTTTGCTTGAATGTCGATATTTGAAGGCGAGACGGGTGCGCGCAAGGGCAAATCCAAAAACAAGAAGGACAAGTTGTGAAAAGAATTTATCTAAAAAGAGGTAAAAACTATGGCCGTTTGGCTTTTCGCCACAGCTGATCCAGTTGTTTGGGGCTGAGGTGGGCGGTGGCTTGGCCCAGGCGCTTGGCGAATCCCTCGACACGGCGGACCCTGGCTTGGAAGCGGCGGGAGGCGTCGCGCAGGGCGGTTTCGGCATCGACCCGGCGGTGGCGGGCGAGGTTGACGACGGTGAAGAGCACATCCCCCAGTTCCCGGGCGAAGGCGGGACCGGCGGCACGGGTCCAGGCGAGTTCCCGCAACTCTTCCCGGAGTTTGGCGGGAATCCCTTTCGGAGGATCGGGCCAATCAAAGCCCGCCCGGGCGGCGCGGCGTTGCAGGTTTTGGGCATAGAGCAGGGCCGGGAGGGAACGGGGAACCCCATCCAGGCAACTCTGCCGGGACGGCTTTTCCTGCTGCTTCAACTGGTGCCAGCGGCGGAGGACTTGGGAGGGGTTACGGAGTTTTTCCCGGCCGAAGACGTGGGGGTGGCGGCGGACGAGCTTGTCGGCCAGTTCGCGGGCGACGGCCTGGAAATCGAAGGCTCTCCTCTCGCGGGCGAGCTGGGCGTGGAAGAGGACATGGAGGAGGACGTCGCCCAGCTCCTCCTTGAGGGCGTGGTCATCGCCCTGGTCAATGGCCTCGAGGAGCTCGTAGACCTCCTCAAGGATCATGGGGCGGAGGGAGCGATGCGTCTGTTGCCTGTCCCAAGGACAACCGCGCGGGCCGCGCAGGCGAGCCATGATCCGGGTGAGGGGCTTGGCTTCGCGCATGGTTCTGAATAAGGGGGGACGGGCGGTTCGTCGAGCCGGAGCGTGACTCAACGACTTATTTGGTTATGGTTTCCCCTTGAGCAAGTTTATTTCCCCGCAGGCCTCCTGGCCCCATTTGATCGAACAACATCGCAAGGCGGTCTCGGAGGCCTACGGTCCGGAAGGCAACCTTTATAACTTGGTCGGGGGCGAGTGGGGCCACCCGGGGCACGGGAAGCTGTTTCTCAGCCCGGTGGATGCGACGCCGTTGGGGCGATACCCGATGATCAAGCTGGAGGCGGCCCGGCTGGCGGTGGAGCAGGCCGAAAAGGAGTTCCACAGCTGGGCGGCGACGGATCTGGATGAAAGGAAGCGGCGGGTAGCCGCCACGTTGGATGACATTGAGAAGAACGCCGATCTGCTGGCGAAAACCCTGATTTGGGAAATCGGCAAGCCGTATTCCCAAACCAAGGTCAGCGTGGAGCGGTGCATCACCGGGGTGCGCTGGTATCTCAAAGAAATCGACAAGATGATGGAGGGGCGTCGTCCCATTGGCCTGATTTCGAACATTGCTTCCTGGAACTATCCGATGTCCGTGCTGGTGCACGCCGTGCTGGTGCAGTGCCTGGCGGGAAACTCGGCGATCGCGAAGACCCCGACGGACGGAGGCATCCACACAGTGACGATGGCTTTGGCGTTGGCCCGGCGGCATGGGTTGCCGGTCAGCCTGGTGAGCGGATCCGGCGGGGAGCTGAGCGAGGCGCTGGTCCGAAATGATGCGATCGCCTGTCTGGCTTTTGTGGGCGGGAAAAACAACGGGCGGGAGATCGCCAACGCCTTCTATGACCGGTCGAAGCGCTACATGCTGGAGATGGACGGGGTGAACTGTTACGGCGTGTGGGACTTCTCCGACTGGAAGATCCTGGCGGCCCAGATCAAGAAGGGTTTTGAGTACGGGAAGCAGCGCTGCACGGCCTATCCGCGGTATGTGGTGCAGCGGGCGCTCTTCCCAAAATTCCTGGAGATGTATCTGGGGGTAGTTCAGTCCCTGCAAGTGGGAAATCCCTTGCTGGTGGAGAAGGCGGAGGATCCGCTGCCCGCGTTGGACTACGGCCCCCTGATCAATAGTCGGAAGGTGGAGGAGCTGAGGGTGCAGGTCGGTGAGGCGGTGGCGGGTGGGGCGGTGGCTTTGTACGAGGGCGTTTTGGATGAGTCACGCTTTACGCCCAACCAGGACAACTCCGCCTATCTGGCTCCGGTCGCGTTATTGAACCTTCCGAGAAATTGCAAATTATACCATGGCGAGCCGTTTGGGCCGGTGGACTCCGTGGCGGTGGTGGACAGCGTGGACCAGATGGTCGCGGAGATGAACGTCTCTAACGGATCCCTGGTTTCCAGCCTGGCCTCGGACGATGCCGGTCTGGCCAAGCAGATCGCCGGGGATTTGCGCTGCTTTAAGTTCGGCCACAACAAGGTGCGGTCCCGGGGGGACAACGAGGAGAGCTTTGGCGGGTTCGGCCAGTCGTGGAAAGGCTGTTTTGTGGGAGGTCGCTATCTGGTGGAGGCCGTCACGGCAGGGCCTCCGGGGGAGCGGTTAAAGGGTAACTTTCCGGACTACGTTTTGCTGCCGGATCAGCGCTGAGAAAATTTAGCGGGCGGCGCGGCCCGGCAAGCGCCGATTGATCAACCAGAGACTGACGGCCACGAGCAGAATCAGCAGGCCGCTGATCACCAATTCGATCATGTAGTGCTGAAATTTGATGGGATCGAGAGTCTGGCCCTCGGTTTCCGTCACGGAAAGGGAGGCGCCGATGGTGAGGATCCGGCGGGTGACACTGATGCCGGCGATGACCAGAAAAGGATTCAGATCCTGAATGCCGACATCATGGGTCGGGGAGACCAAGAGGCGGGTGACGGTCCGCAACAGCTCCATCACGATCATGATCAGGAGAACTTCGTTGATGAGGGTGATGAGGATGGAGAAAAAAGGCTGCCCGGCGGAGGTGATGAGGAACTTGACCAAATAAACGGCAATCGCCCCGGCTAGGAAGAGAAGGAGCATGGCCACGCCACCGTAGGTGACGATTTCGCCCCGGCTGATGAAACGGAGGAACTGCTGGGCCACCGTGGGCTGAGTTACCGGTTTAGGCACGAGGGAATCGTGAAGGAAAATGGATAGGTGGCAAGAGGGCACTTCGGGCGGGAGGTGGAAGGTTTAGTTTAAGTTTAAGTGCCGATGAAGTTGGGGCGTGGCCATTTTTGGGTTAAACTCCTTATATGGCGCAGGTGACGTTGTTTTACGATGCGGACTGCGGCTTCTGCCAAGGCAGCGTGGATTGGCTTTTGGCGCGGGCCCTTCCCGACACTTTTGACCCCGTGGCCTATCAGGACGACCATGCGTTGCGGGATTTTCCCATGGTCGATCCGACCTTGGCCGACAAAGGCATCCAGGCGCTGGGACCGGACGGGAAACTGCGGGCCAAGGCCAAGGCCACCGGTTATTGCCTGACCTTTGTGCCGGGTTGGCGGTGGCTCGGGCATTTGATCCTGTTTCCCTTGGTCGCACCTTTTGCCGCGGTGGGTTACGCCATCGTGGCTCGGAACCGGCAACACATTTCCCGCTGGATGGGGCGTACTTCCTGCCGGATTCCCCCGCGCGCGGGCCGTTGAGTCTGGAGAGTCTCCAGCGGCAGATTGTCGCCTGCCGTCTTTGCCCCCGCCTGGTTCGCTGGCGGGAGAAAGTGGCGAAGGAAAAAAAGGCGTCCTACCGACAAGAACAGTATTGGGGCAAACCGGTGCCGGGATGGGGCGATCCGCAGGCGCGGATTGTGGTGGTCGGGCTGGCTCCCGGGGCTCACGGGGCCAACCGAACAGGGCGGATGTTCACAGGGGATGAGTCGGGACGCTGGCTGTATCGCGCGCTTTGGCGGGCAGGATGGGGGAGTCAGGAGGCCAGTGTAGGTCGGGAGGATGGTCTGAAACTTGAAAACGTTTGGATCACCGCTTCGGTGAAGTGTGCACCTCCTGATAACCGACCGACGACGCAGGAACGGGATCGGTGCGGTGATTTTTTTCAAAGGGAGTTGCGGTTGCTGACGTCCGCCCGGGTTTACCTCGCCTTGGGGGGATTCGGATTTGAGGCGGTGGCACGATTTTTCGGGCTCCGGCCGAAACCGAAATTTAGCCATGGGGTCGAGGTGGGCTTGCCGGGGGAAAGATGGCTGATGGGATCGTATCATGTGAGCCAGCAGAACACCTTCACCGGCAGGCTGACGGAGGTGATGCTGGACAGAGTGATGCAGCAGGCCGGCCGGCGGGCTGGCTTGTCAGCGGGAAAGGGCTGAATTAAGGTTTAATTACAAGCGCTCGTGGCGAAACTGGCAGACGCACTACCTTGAGGTGGTAGCGGGGCAACCCATGGAGGTTCAAATCCTCTCGAGCGCACAAAATGCGCGAGAGTGTCCACCCTGCCGGAGGCGATCATCGATTAGCGCGGGGGCAGGTCTGTAGGGGCGCAAATCCTCTCGAGCGCACAAAATGCGCGAGAGTGTCCACCCTGCCGGAGGCGATCATCGATTAGCGCGGGGGCAGGTCTGTAGGGGCGCAAATCCTCTCGAGCGCACAAAGTACGCGAGAGAGTTCCATCCCGCGGAGCGGTGACAGGATTGGGCCTAGGGCAACAGGGGGCCAATATCCTCTCGAGCGCACTTCAGATTTCCTTACTTTAAAGCCATGCCTGACGTTGAGCGCTCTATTGAATTCGAATTTGTCCGGGCCACGGAGAATGCGGCGCTCAATACGATGCGATTCATTGGCAAAGGGGAAAAAGAACAGGCCGATGCCGCCGCCTGTGACGCCATCCAAGGAGTGTTCGACCTGGTGGACATCCGCGGAGAGGTGGTCATTGGCGAAGGGATCAAAGACAACGCCCCAGGAATTTTTCTGGGGGACAAGCTCGGCAAGTGGGGGGTAAGCGACCCGGTTTTCAACATCGCTTTGGATCCGATCGACGGAACCACCAACTTGTCCAAAGGATCGCCCAATGCCATTTCGGTGATGGCCGCAGCGGAAGCGCCCGGGGGCGGCTCGCAACCGGTCATGCGGAATATTCCCAGTTACTACTCGCACAAGATTTCTTACGGGCCGGCGGTGGCTGAATTCCTGAAGAGGGAAGATCCTCAGGCCAACTTTCTGGACGCCGCTCTGGAGGAGACTTTGCCCCGGATGGCCCAAATTCTTCGTAAGAGGATTACCGACATGGTGGTCCTGGTGCTGGATCGGCCCCGCAATCAGGCCTTCATTGACGCGATTCGGCGTTGCGGGGCCTCCTTGCGCACGATCGGGGACGGGGACATTACCGCCGCGGTCGCGCCTTCCTTGCCGGATTCCGGGATCGACCTTTATGTGGGAATCGGAGGATCTCCGGAAGGAGTCCTGACGGCCACGGCGTTACGGGCGCTGGGCGGGGAGATTCAACTGCGAATGTGGTTTCCCAATCCCGAGGCCAAGGCCCGGCAAGTGAAGGGAGTCGCGGAATCGGATATCCAGAGGATTTACCGTTCACGGGACATCGTCACGGGGGACAGCGCGATCTTTTCCGCCACCGGAATCATCGAGAGTCCGCTGTTGCCGGGAGTGAAACTGATCGGGCACAAGGCGATCACCCACACGATCCTGATGAGGGCCAAGAGTCAGACGGTCCGCTACATCCGGGCGGTGCACGACCTAGAGAAGAAAACCATCCATCTCCGCAGCCGGGGAGGGGTGGGCCAGGAGTCGAAAATCGGAAAAGGTTAGGCGGTCAGGCCGGCCTTCTCCTCGCGCAGGCGGAGCTGGCCGCAGGCGGCATCGATGTCGTGACCTTTTTCGCGGCGGACGGTGGCCTCGACGCCCGCGTCCTTGAATACTTTCTGGAAGCGGCGGATGGCGGTTTCGTCGGGACGTTCATACGGCAGGCCTTCCACGGTGTTGTAGGGGATGAGATTCACCTTGGCGTGCAGACGGCGGGCATGCCGGACGACCGCGCGGGCCTCGGCGGGGTCGTCGTTCAGGTCCTTGAGAAGAATGTATTCGAAGGTGATCATTTTCCTTTTGGCCCGGGCGAAGATCTCGCAGGCGGGGATTAGTTTTCCGAGCGGGTATTTGCGGTTCACCGGCATGAGTTTGTCACGGGTTTCGTCGGTGCCGGCGTGCAAGGAAAGGGCGAGCCGGAACTGTCCGGGGATTTGGGCCAGCTCCTCGATCTGGGGGGCCAATCCGCTGGTGGAGACAGTTAGATGTCGTGCTCCGATGCCGAGGCCTTCGGGGGAGGTGAGAATTTCCATCGCGGTGCGCAGCTGGGGCAGGTTGGCGAGGGGTTCCCCCATGCCCATGAAGACAAGGTTGTCGGGGCGGCGGCCAGCGATTTTAGCGGCTCCGAGAACCTGACCCACAATCTCGGCGGCGGTGAGGTTACGGCGCCAGCCGTCCAGGCCACTGGCGCAGAAGCGGCAGCCGTAGGCGCAACCGACCTGGCTGGAGACGCAGAGGGTGAGGCGGCCGCTACGGTCGCCGTCGCGTCCGGGGTTGGCGGGGATGAGGACGGACTCGAGGAGGGAGCCGTCGCCGAGGCGCCAAAGAATTTTCCGGGTGGTATCGGCGGAGCCCTGAATTTTGACCGGTTCGACGGCCGCCAAACGGAAACGTCCGCACAAGGCCGTCCGGAGGCCGGCCGGAAGATTTGTCATGTCGTCGAAAGAGGACGCAAAACGCTGAAAGATCCATTCCTGGATCTGTTTTTCCCGCCAAGGCTCGTTCGTGGGCATTCCCCATTCCGCCGAGTCAGAGTCCAAGAGGAGAGGTTTTAAAATCGCTAAATTTCCGCTCATTTTGACCTCTGACCCCAAGACCTAAAAAGTTGGAATGGAAAATCTTGGTGGGAAGGCATTTGCATGACCTCTGACCCCAAAAGTGAAAAATGGGGGGTGGGGTGGGGATTTTTCAGGGGTGGAATCAGCGGGGTCAGCGGGCACCGCGGCCGAAGAGGACGGCCGGGATCGTGCGGAGCAGAATCTGGAAATCGAGCCAGAGGGACCATTGGTCAATGTACTCGAGATCGAGCCGGACCCAATCGGCGAAGTCGGTGACCTCATTCCGGCCGGAGACCTGCCAGAGGCAGGTTATGCCGGGGGTGACGCTGAGGCGGCGGCGCTGGGCGTTGGCGGTCATGGCGAGAGTCTCATAGGTGGGGAGGGGGCGGGGACCGACCAGGCTCATGTGGCCGAGAAAGACGTTGAAAAGCTGGGGGAGCTCATCGAGGGAAGTAAAACGGAGAAAAGCCCCCACGCGGGTGACCCGGGGATCCTTTTTGATTTTAAAGACTGGTCCAGACATCTCGTTGAGGGCCTCGAGCTCGGCTTTCCGCATCTCCGCATCCGAATGCATGGTGCGGAATTTATACATGGTGAAGGGATCGCCGTGGCGGCCGCTGCGCCGCTGCCGAAAAAAGACGGGACCGGTGGATTCCAGTTTGATGGCGATCCAGATCAGAAGAAACAGGGGAGACAAAAGAATGAGAAGGAGGGTGGAAGTGATCCGGTCGAGCAGGGCTTTGGTCACGGACTGCCAGGTGCCGGCCCGGGTGGGGCGGAAAACCAGCAGATTCCGGTTCATGATCTCCTCGAATTGGGCCCGGGCAATTTGGGTGCCGACAAAATCGGTGCTGAGCCAGGCTTCCACGCCTTCTTCCTCGCAGGCCTTGATAGCCTGGGCGGTCCAGTTCATAAGGCGGGTGCTAACCTCGAATAGCACGATGCCGGCCGAATCCTCGTGCAGGGCTTTGGTGAAATCCGCGATGGATCCGGACTCGGCTGGGAAAGTCCGGGTGATTCGAACTCCCACCGGGGCGTCGGAGAAGAGGTTGATCCAGCGGTCTGAGCCTTCGGGTGATTCGGTCACGAGGAGGAGGCGGACGGAGTAGTGCTCGGCCTGGCGGCGAAAGAGACGAAAGCGGAAAAAGATCTCTTCGCGAAACAGGAGCAGAAAAAAGAAGATCGGGATAAAGAGAATAAAGACGATGCGGCTGGGAGACTGTTTGAAGAAAAAGATGACGGAGACACCTATCAGAAAAAGAATCAGGGAGGCCTCGAGCATCGCGGTGAGGTTGGCTTTGCGGCCGCGCCCGGAGAAATGGCGGTACAGGCCGCGCCGGCTCAACACCAAGGGAGCCAAGGCGGCCATCATCGCGATATACGGAACATACAGGGCAAATTCACCGATCTCCCGCGATTCCAGCGGGAGGATATCCGGGAGAAGGTGGACCCGGATGTAGTAAGCGGCGACCATGGCGATTCCCGCCAGCAGGCCGTCAATCAGCTGGAGCCAGATCTTGATCTGGCGTAGGTCCCCGAGGTTCATGGAAACTCCGAAACTGCCTTCCCGTTGAGAATTCGCCAAGCTATCGGAAAATGGTTCGCCACCCCGCTGGCCAGCACCGTCGGGCCGCCTTTTTGTTCGGCCCAATCCGCGGCCAGCCCATGCCAGGCGACCCCCAAACGGGCGGCGTCGAAAGGAGGATAACCAAACGAGAGGAGGCCTCCGATCAGGCCGGCGAGAAGATCGCCCATTCCGGCCGTGGCCTGCGCTGGCCCGCCGGAGCCGTTGTGGCTAAGGATGTGGTCCGAAGAAGCAACCAGGGTGTGCGGTCCCTTAGCCACCAAAAAGGTCTTGGGATATCGATCGAGCCAGATGCGGGCGGCCTCCGCCCGGTCCTGAATTTTTTGGCCGATGAGGCGGCCCAACTCGCCGGCATGGGGAGTCAGGATCATCGGAGCCTGAGCTTTTTCCAGCCATTCCGGATGGGAAGCCACGAGATCGAGGGTGCCGGCATCCAAAATCACCGGCACGGTGGCGATGGGAAGCAGCCGCGAAAGAAAATCGGCGAGGGTTTGGGTGGGGGGTAGCCCCGGGCCGACCACGAGGGCCTTGGCTTGGCTTTGAAAAGCTTCCAAGTCTGGCGGAGTTCCGTCGGCATGGGCGGACAGAAGCAGTTCCGGTAGCCGTGCGGGAATCGCTGAAGCGATGGAGCGGTCCGTGAACAAACGCACATAGCCGGCCCCGGAGCGAAGCGCCCCGGCGGAGGCGAGCAGGGAGGCGCCTGGGTAAGTGGCGGAACCCGCCCAAAGATGGACGATGCCTGCAGAGTGTTTGTGCAGGTCGGCCGACCGCCGACGAATCAGTCGTCCGACTTCGACGGGAAGGAGAAAGTCCGCATTGGCTTTGGGGGGCGGCACACCGAAGTCGATCGGGACCCCACGCAGACGGCCCACATGGGGGAGGGCCCGGTCTTGGAGGCACCCTGATTTCACCGAGCCAAGACCGATGGTGAGGTCGGCGGAGAAGACGGCTCCGGGTGCGTGGCCTTCCGCCGGGTGGAGGCCGGTAGGTAGATCCAAGGCCATAAAAAGATCCGTCCCGCATCGCTCCTTGGCGATCCAGTTGAGGATAGCGGTTTCCGGGGGGCGAGGCGGGGGAGCGGCGCCGAGCCCGAGCAAGCCATCCACGACGAGTCTCGGCCCGGTGGCTTTGAGAAATCCCTCCGGCTTGGCGGGCCAAACCAACGCCTTTTTCCAGACCTTGGCTTTCACGCGTGGATCGGGATGGATCCTTTGGCCGGGGGCCCGGGAAAGCAGAAGTTCGGTTTTCCAGCCCAGTTCCTTGAGTTCCAAAGCCAAAAGAACGGCATCGTCGCCGTTATGGCCGGGGCCAACGAGAAAGAGGGCGTGCCCGGGTTGGGGCAGGCAGGGGGCGAGTTCCCGAAGGGCACCGGTCACCGCCTGTCGCATCAGATCCTTCATGCGCGCCCCCTCGCGGAGGCTTTTTTCCTCCCAGGCACGGGCTTGGGTCGGGGAGAGAACGATCACGGTCCGAGCAGGGCGACGGTGGCCGCCGAATGGGTGCGGGTGTGGGTGAGGGTGACGAGGGTGCGGAGGACGCCGCGGTGTTTGGCCAGATCGGCGCCGGCGGCGTGAAAGCGGAGAAACGGCTCGCCGGAGGAGTGGCGGTCGATTTCCATGCCGAGCCAGGGAAGGGATTTGCCGATGCCGGTGCCGAAAGCCTTGGAGGCGGCCTCCTTGGCGGCGAACCGGGCGGCGAGGTGGGTGGCGGGGCGGGCCTGGGACTGGGCGTACTGCACCTCGTGGGGATGAAAGATGCGCCGGAGGAAGCGGTCGCCGAATTTTTTGACGGAGTCCTCGATGCGGTCAATTTCCACGAGGTCCATGCCCAGCCCGAGAAGTCGTTCGGCGCTCATCGGTCGGCGATAGCCTCGAGAAAGTCCCGCACGCTGCGTTCGAGGCCGACGGTGAGGGCGTGGCTGACGAGGGAGTGGCCGATGTTCAAGGTGTGCAGATGGGGAACGGCGAGAAGTTCCGGCAGGTTGGAAAGACGGAGGCCGTGGCCGGCGTTCACCTGCAGTTTCAGCCCGTGGGCCTGTTCAGCCGCCTTGGCCAAGCGGTCCTGTTCCGCGGAGCGGCTGGCGGGACCGGCATCGGCGAAGCGGCCGGTGTGCAGTTCGATGACGGGGGCGCCGAGGGCGGCGGAAGCGGCGACCTGGCGGGGATCGGGGTCAATGAAGAGGCTGACAAGAATCCCGGCGGCGCGGAGTTTCTGAACCACGGGGCGGAGGGCATTTTCCTGGCTGGCCGCGTTGAGTCCGCCCTCGGTGGTGACCTCGGCGCGATTTTCCGGAACCAGGCAGACTTCGGAGGGTTTGAGTTTGAGGGCAAACTCCACCATCGCCGGGGTGGCGGCCATTTCGAGGTTGAGTTTGTCACAGAATTCCCGACCGATCCGCAGAACATCGTCGTCCTGAATGTGGCGTCGGTCTTCGCGCAGATGGACGGTGAGAGAGTGGGCGCCAGCGGCCAGGCAGATGCGGGCGGCGATGAGGGGATCGGGCTCCGGCGGGGAGGCAGCCGCGTGGGCGCGGTAGCGGGCCTGCCGAAGGGTGGCCACATGGTCGATATTTACGCCCAAGCGGATCATGCGGAAAGAATATCAGCCCCCCGAGGGCAAGTTGAGGCGGAAGTTGGCCGTTCGTCCGCGCCCCCGGGAAGGCTACGATGAAATCGATGAAGGCTGAGGAGATGATTTTAGCCCGAAGGATCCTGGAGGCCGGCCGGACAGTGGCCAAAGAAGAGTTGCTGGAGACCCCTGACGAGTCGAGACATTGGTCCCAAGAGCTGCGAGAGGCCGGGTTGGAGAAGGTCTGGCAGTTGGAGTGCCAGCTGGCCCCGGTGGTGGCCGCCATGAAAAAGAGGGGATTCGGGGTGGATGAAAGAAAACTGGCGGCCTTGGCCAAGGGGGCAGAGAAAACCCGGCAGGAGGCGGAAAAAAAAGTCCAGGAGGTGTTGGGAGCGGAGCTGAATCCGCGGAGCCCGAAGCAGGTGAAGGAGGCGCTGGAAAAGCGGGGCCTGAAACTGAAATCCACCGATGAGGTTTCTCTGGTGATGAGCGGCGATCCGGCGGCCGAGTTGGTGCTACGCAGTCGGGGGGCGGAAAAACGGGCGCAGATGATCACTGCTTACCGGGAGGCCGTGGGCAAGGATGGGCGGATTCACGCGGAGTTTGATCCGCTCGGTACGGCGACCGGGCGGTTTTCCTGCCGGGAACCGAATTTGCAGAATGTCGGACGGGACGTGGAGATGAGGTCCTGCTTCGTGGCGGATCCGAAGAAGGTGCTGGTGATTGCCGACTATTCCCAGGTCGAACTGCGGGTGGCGGCGTTTCTGGCGAAAGAGGAGGCGATGCTGGCCGCGTTTCGTTCCGGTCAGGACATTCACTCGCTGACCGCAGGAAAGTTATCGGGAAAGAGTCCAGAAAAAGTGGGTGAGGAAGAGAGGAAATTAGCGAAGGCAGTGAACTTTGGACTGTTGTATGGGATGTCAGCCCGGGGCTTGGCCGAGTACGGAAGAATTTCGTTTGGGCTGAGGTTGGATGAGAAGGAGGCTCGGGAGTTCCGGAGAAAGTTCTTGGAAGTTTACCCGGCGCTGCAGCGCTGGCACGACGAGGCGCGGCAGTCGGCGGAGGATCCGAAGATCAAAGAGGTTCGCACCCTTTACGGAAGACGGCGGTGGTTGCCACCCCCCGGTGGGAGGATGGACTGGGCGAGATTCACCGCCTTAGTGAATACCCCGGTGCAGGGGACGTGCGGGGATGCCCTGAAGCGGGCGATGGTGGGGTTGGCAGATGCACCCCTCGTGAGCACGGTGCATGACGAGCTGATCCTGGAGGTGCCGGAGAAGGGGGCGGAAGCGGTGGCGACCCGGTTGACGGAAGCGATGCGCGGGGGTTTTGCCGGGATGGTTCCGGAGGATTTGATCACCGTAGCGGTGAGGCGGGCGGCTAGTTGGGGCGGCTGAAGTTGTTCCCAAGCTAAAAACAGGGGGCCGAGAGCAGGGTTGCCCCCCCTTGTCGGAATCCCATATGATTTCGGAGTATGTCGGAAAATAATCCGATCCCGTCCGTGCTGTCCAAAGAGATGTTGCTGGAAATCGGCGGATGGCGGGCGATGCAGGAGGGGCGTTCTCTTTGGGAGGCGGGGAAGGTGATGTCGGTCGAATGGATCGATCCGGTCCTGGGAGGGGTGGTGCAGGCCGGCACCGGCACGGTCAATGCCCGGCTCAAATTGGGGAAACGGTTGGCCGATGTGGAAAATCTCTGCAGCTGCCGGCAGGCCCGGGAGTACGGGACGGTCTGTCCCCACGTCATTGCTCTCAGCCTGAAATATCTGGAACGGAATGGGAAAGCGGCGACGGCTCCCGCACCCCGACTCAACGGTCATATTGCAGGACCAGTAGCGGCAGCGGCCCGAGCCTTGGCGCCCCGGTTTCCCCGAGTTCTGGGGCAACTGGCGGGCAAGGGTTCGAAGCCGCTGGCCCTGGAAGTTCACCTACCGCTGGAATTGGGCAGAGCCTGGCGGGCGGGAAAAATTCCGCTGACGGTGGAGGCCTCGGTGGACGGCGGACCAACCAAGAGTTTGGACGCCGTGCCGGTGGACAAGGTGGAGCCCTATGTGGTGGACGAATCGGATGCCGCCCTGCTGACCATGTTGGAAAAGATGGAGGGGGCCTCAGTGCATGGAGAAGCGGAACTTAATGCGGCCGACCGTGACATGTTTTTCCCAGTGCTCCTAGGTCATCCGCGCGTGTTTATCGGTCGCCGCAAGCACTTGGCGGTAAGCCGGGCGGTGGAAGGCACCCGCCTAAAGGCAGATTTGGATGGGGCCGGCGTGCTGCATCTGGAAATTGTGCCTGCGCCCGCGGGTCCGGAAGGGAGTGAGGTTTTGGAGGTAGGCCACGGTCGCTGGCGGCTGGACGGAGAACACCTTGAGCTGCTCGACAGCCTGCCGCACACCTATGAGGGGTTGCGTAAGGGGCCGCGTTCGGTAGCCCGCGAAGGCCTCGCCAACTTCCTGCAAAGAGAAATGCCCCTTTTGGAGCGGCATGTCCGGCTCGAGGCCGGTGAAAAATTGCGGCAGCTGCAGTTCGAAACGATGTTGCCGAAGTTCCGGGTGGAGTTGGATGGACTGCTTTCGGGCGTCAGCTGCCAATTGGAGGCGGTCTACGGAAACGAGAAACACGTTCTTACGGGCATGCCGGGACAGAACGAGGGTATCGACTCCTGGGTGCCAGATGCTTCCGATCCGCGCCGATATCGGGTGCGCGGCCGTGAGGCCGAGCGTGTGGCCCAGCGGGAACTGCTCGCCGCCGGCTTCCTGCCCGGGCAACGGGCGGCTGAACGGTACACCCTCGCCGGGGAGGGCAAGGTCGGAGCGTTTTTGGCGAACGTCCTGCCGAGGTGGCGAAAGAAGTGGGAGGTGAAGATCACCCCGCGGATGGAGTCGCTCCTAGGCCGATGCGACTACATCGCGCCGGAGATCACACTCCGCGATACCGGCGGGTCCTGGCTCACCGTGGAGGTGGATTTCAAGTCGGGCACCGGCAAGGACTCGTTGACTCAGCCGGAAGTTCAACGCCTGTTACAGACCGGACTTAGCCACCACCGGCTCGAAGGCGGGAGGATCGCCTTGGTGCCCACGGATGAGGTGGCGGAGTTCGGGGAGGTGCTGCGGGACTGCCAGGTCCGCCAGGACGGGAACCGTTACCGGCTGGAAAAGCGTTACCGTGGCTACTTCGGTGAGGCGCTCAAGGGAACCGGTTGGGCGTTGAACGGACGCTCGAACTGGAAGCCCCCGGAAGAGTTGGTGCATTT
>Ga0194133_10003584_pt1 | contig 21877 bp, 20 predicted proteins | sample TA2KigOf40mmetaG_FD_155448 | JGI IMG/M metagenome (GOLD analysis project Ga0194133, IMG submission 155448) | Freshwater microbial communities from Lake Tanganyika, Tanzania - TA2015055 Kigoma Offshore 40m | ecosystem: Environmental > Aquatic > Freshwater > Lake | place: Tanzania: Lake...
TGTTTCTATCTTTATTTTATACTAGTAGATCCAATCGAAATTCGAAGCACACAAAACTTCTTGGTTGCAAAACTCAAAAGCAGTACGAGCAAACGGAGATTCAATTGGGTTTGCCAAAATTTCGAGAAAGTTTCAAGTTTATCAACTCATTAAGACAGGATACAATTAAACGTTTCATTGCTGTGTTTTTATTATCACAAGCTTCCAAAGATCTTAGATTACTAAACGATGAGGTGCGGCCGCTGAGCTAACCCTCCAAAATGAAGATTGACCGGTCCAAGTTGAAGAAAAGCACTTCGGATATTCCTCCAGATTGCCAAGCTTTGATTGAGAAGTTAACATCTACATCGTCTGATAAGTCAGAATTTCTCAAGGTGCTTCAGTCCATCGAGACATGGACCTACGGAAAATGCGAGCTGCTTCACTGGGTCGACGTCCTAGATGCCTGCGACGAGGTCCTCGAATCGGCCGCAAAGGTCGAAAACTCGGGGGTCGCGAAGCCTTGGACGGTTGCAGTCGACACCGGCGACGAAACCATGAAAGATCTGGTAACTTTTCAATCTTGACGCTCAGTTATACTCATCTTGAATTGTGAATAAAAACTTGATTGTACTCAGGTCTTATGGACCCTAAATTTTACGACCTTTTTGATTGAGCACTCTTTCTCTCGACACCTTTACTCTTCGATGGAGCACCTGGTATTTTTAAGAACGGACACGACTTCGACCTATACAGACTTTTATATTATTTTTAATTTCAGACGACTTTACTGCAGTCATGTGACTTAGACGTCGTTCTCGCTGTGTTGAACCTGTTATATATGTTCAGCAAGAGGAGTAACTTCATCACTAGACTTGGCCAAGAAAAAAGGGCTGGCCTGTTAGGACGGCTCACGCATCTGGTAAATTCTTTTCACTTCTGACTCGCTTTGCTCGGTTGAACCATTGACACATTTGTTTAGGCTGCAAGCTGGGGAGGTCGCGACAACGGGTTTGCATTATCCAAATGTTGTGTGGACTCGCCGATCGAAACTTTTCCCTCAAGCGCCACGAGTGTTAATTTTGAGTATTACGTTGAAATTAAACCGTCAGAGAACACACTTGCTGCAAAACCAAAGGGGTTCATGTTGCAAAGCATAAATTTGGAACGCGTTGACAGGTCTAGAGACTCTGCTTCAGAAGTGGTTGAAAAACTTCTGGAAAATTATCAGGTAAGACTTTGCTCACAAATGAAGCGTTTCACCAACAGTCTGTTCTAAAAATGACACTTTCAAGGTGTTACTTCAGTATTTCTTAGTTCAGATATATAATGGTCGGTTCTTTTCAGATACCTTGTGACAGACAAGTTCAACTTTTTACATACGTAAGGTTGGCACGAGCTTTTCCAGACTACAACCAACGTCTCAAATGTGTTCAAGCGCGGCTGCAGGCTTTGTCAATACTCATCTATTCAAATCAACTTACTGACAATGCCCAAAGCCTTCTATACACTGGTGAGAAAAGATCAAACAAAACTTTCAATGCTAGTTCCTTTAACTTACCAGGTGAAATGATTTATTGATCTTAATTTGAAAGGCTTGCTCGAAGAGTTGGTTGAAGTTCTCGAAATGAAAGGTCAGCACTTAATGGAAATTAAAGCTGCTGCCCTAAAAGCTTTAACGGCGATTATACATCTTGATCGGAACCCAAACTTTCCAAAATTGAGTACCATAATTGACGTCACCGGAGCCTCCAGTTATCATGGCTTTTTGCCCGTGCTTGTCAGAAATTGTATTACTGTTTTGACTTCCCCAGAGGCTTCTCAAGTAAGTTAAGCTGCACAATCGAAAAATAATTTTATTGAAAAGCGAATGAAGTTAAAAAAATGGCCCAAATTGTATAGAATAAAAGCAACGCCAACATGTTTCCCCAACCATTAGCTACAGCGCTTTTCAGCTTTCTATATCACTTGGCATCTTACGAAGCTGGAGGAGAGGCTCTTGTATCTTGTGGAATGATGGAAAGTCTTTTAAAAGTTGTCCAATGGCCAAGCTCTGAATTAGATCACATAACTTTTGTGACCAGAGCTGTAAGGGTCATTGATTTGATTACGAATCTTGACATGCAGAGCTTCCAAGTATAGTGTTTTTCTATTTCATTTTTAACACTTTTATCAATTCAATTTAAATTGAACCTTTTTTAAGGCTTACTCTGGACTCACGACTTTTATCACACGGTTAGCTTTAGAGGTGGAGCATTGTCGTAAGCAGCAACCATTTCAGGTACCATCAATTTATGTCAGAAAATAAATAAAGATGATTTTTCACGTTTTGGCTTTATTAAGATACCCTCGGAGTCTCGTCACGACTCTCTAGATGCCATAGAGCAACAGGAAGCTGAGGAGGCAGCCCGAGAAATTGGAGAAATGGCACCAGGTTTTTAGATTCTTTCCTGACTTAATATTAGATTTTTATTTCTCGATGAAAAGTTATAATTATTTTTTATAATTTTTTTAGATGAGGAAAGTATGGAAATCGACGAGCCTCCTCCTCTAGAAAATTCTGTATCAAACTCTGATCAGCTCCTGTCATCTCAAGACGTGTTACCCATAAATGAGGGAGGGGCTCCAGATCAGTCGGAAGATTTTCAACGAGTCCCAGACTACAGTGCAGCAAAAACTGGGCTCACTTGCTTACCCCAAAGAGCAGCACTGCTCAAGTCAATGCTGAACTTCTTGAAGAAAGCAATTTCTGTAAGCTGAATATTAGAATTCTGGATTTTTACAAACTCTGAACATAGAAGGGTTGACTAATCTTCAATAATCTTTTTTCTTAGGACTCGGGAGCCTCTGACAGTATTCGGCACGTTATGGATGGCTCTCTCCCTGAGTCTCTCAAGCACATCATAAGCAATTGCGAGTATTATGGTCCATCCTTATTCCTACTGGCAACAGATGTTGTTACTGCCTACGTTTTCCAAGAACCTTCTCTGTTATCTTCGTTGCAAGACAATGGTCTTACTGATGTTGTCCTTCGAGCACTTCTTGTAAAAGATGTCCCTGCAACTAAGTAAAAAATTTTAACCTCAAACTGCGGTTTGGAAATCCACTAACAAACAAATTTTGATTTTCAGGGAGGTATTGGGGTCTTTGCCTAATGTATTCAGTGCCTTGTGTCTCAACTCTAGAGGATTGACGTCATTTGTTGCTTGCAAACCATTTGAGCGACTATTCAAGGTAATTTTTATCCCTATCTCTTTGATAACTAAACCAAAGTGTGGTTGTCTACAAGCACTCAAATGATTTTGGAAATTATTTAAAGAGAGTGAACTTAAGAACTCTAGATTTGAAGCCCCAAAGAAACAGAATGATAAGATCTAAATAAAAGCTTTTGCATATTTCTGATCGATCCTTGATTTAAAGGTTCTCTTATCTCCTGACTATCTTCCTGCCATGAGAAGAAGGTCTCGAACCGGAGAAGCAAACTTGGACACAGCTTCGAATCTTGGAAATGCCATGGATGAGCTAATGAGACATCAACCTAGCCTTAGGGTACTGATTTTATTTCTGCTTTATTCAAAGCTATTGTTTTAATTCCTACTTTTCCCAAAGGAATCTGCTACTGGGGCTATAATCAAACTGTTGGAAGAATTATGTGCATTAGGAAGAGATCCTAAAAAGGTTGTCTGGAAGGCCTATTTCAAGCAAGATGCAGCTCCTCCACCTCAAGTAATAATTTTATTTACTTTATGGAGTTGTAAATTCAAATGTAATTAGATAAAATAGACTCATGAAGTAATAAGCTTTTTTTACTTTATGAAGTTTGTAGATTCATATGTAATTAATAAACATGAATTTGATAATATAGACCCGGCAATCCTCCAACAACGAGGGGGGAAGTTCTGACGAAGAAGACGATGAGGAAGACGAGCCCACCAACGGACCTTCCAACCAAGAACAGGTAAAATTCAGCCAGCAAATAATCAGAAGCTATTGAGTTTTAATCTTTGATGAACTTATTTAGAACATGGTGATTGAATCCCACGAGCCATCGCCTGCTGTTGCTTCCCCTTCGAAAGAAGCAGTCCCCTTGCTAGATTACATAAGCAACGTCATGAAATTTGTTGACTCTATACTGTCCAATAATTCCACAGACGATCACTGTAGGGAGTTCGTGAACCAAAAAGGTCTTGTCCCTCTAATGGGCATCCTCGGCTTGCCAAACCTCACCATCGACTTTCCATCCCATGTTGCGTGCCAAGCCGTTGCTTCTGTGTCTAAATCTATTCTCAATCTTGCTCACGAACCACAAGTAAATTAAGTTTTCCGCAAAAAAAAATTACTTCTAAAAATATACTTTTTGATTTTCAAGGTTCTTAAGCAAGGTTTGTTACACTTAAACGACGTTCTTAAAAATCTTGAGCCTTTGCATAAACCTCTGGACCCTCCAGGAGGAAGTGTTCTCCTCAGGGAGCTGGTATAATGAGACTAACTTTCCTATCAAGTACAAAATAATAATTTTTTCAACTTAGGTTTCAAGTCCAAATATCAACGAAGCTGTGTACTACCCTCAAGCCACCCCACTTTTGCACTCCATGGCAGCTGCGCATTCATACATTCAGATGTTCATACACGTGTGCCGAACCAGCCAAGCTGACATTCGAATAATGTCGGTTGGGCATTGGGGCTCGGAACTTGGGTTGACTGTCCTTCGCGGCTTGTCGAAATTGTATTCTTCTTTAGTATGGGAGAGCTCCGTTATGTTAGCTCTAATTAATGGGTCTCTCATTCCTAAAGGTAATATTTGCTTGCTAATTTCAAGGAAAGTCTGAAATAAAAGATATTTTTTAGTAATCATTATTATTGGCATATTCAGATGCATAAAATTCGTTTTATAAGTTTTATGTCATTTATTTTTAGATTGCGAATTCGGTAAAACTGACATAGAAAAACTATTGCCTCCAGATTTTTTCGGAAGGTACCATTGCTTTTATCAACTTTCTTAAAATATTTACTCTTGAGATCTTTTTTAATGAATTACCTATTTCATTTTACAGTAAAGCAGAAAACGACCCAACGTTATCTCCAAGCTCAGGTACTTCTGGGGATTCGGGAGTGACAGCAGCGATGGAGTCTCTAACCACTGACAGCACAGGCTCTGCGCCAATGGAGGTCGATGAACCCACGGCATCAGGTTCCAAAGCAAAGGAAAAGCAAGCCACTCCTGCTCAACAGCATCAAGTAACTGATCATTTTTGTGTTTTTCCCACCAAATATTCTAAAGTGGAATTCTTTCTTTAGACAAAGCAGCTTAAACCAGTTTTGGGATGTGCGTCAAGACTTGGACGATCCCTTGCTGAGCTGTTTGCTTTACTCGTAAAACTTTGCGTTGGTTCACCCTTACGGCAACGTCGTGGCCAACAGCTTACTCAACCTCAGTTGCCTCCAGGGCCTGCTGCATCTGCGGTAGCTGGAGCGCTCTCAAAGTATGATTATGACAAAACAGTTTCTTGCAAGTTAAAGACATTTAAATTTATCCAGGCTCTTGACGACATGTTTTACATGGGAGCCACCATCCACATGTCCCGTTCCTCGATTTAGGTTGACTTTTTTTACGTGTTCTGTCGGTTTTACTTCCCCGATGCTTTTTGATGAAAAGAAGTTCCCGTTTCACCTAATGCTTTTCAAGTTTATATCTTCGGGGGGTCAGAACGCCTTTTTTGATGCTTTTGATTGGGCCCTCGAGTGTTTTAAATCAGATGCACAAGAGATTCCAGGTTAAACGTTATTTTCTCTAGAAGTAAACGTTTTTGTTACAAATAACGAAATATGTTTAGAAGTGACTGGAGAGTTTCTTGATAGTTGGCTCCAGTTACTGGAGAAGATGGTTAACCCCAAGACTATTCTGGAGTCTCCACATGTTCTACAAACGAAAATGGCTCCAAACAGCAAACGATACGACCCGATGAAATATCTTGCAAGGGCACATAGGTAGTCAGAACATCCATTATCTAATTTTTCGCTTTCTTTCCTATGCTAAAGAAGTAATTAACTTTTAACTAGAATGGCATTCAAAGTGATCCTACAACTTTGGGGTAAAAAACCTCTCAAAGTTTTCGGCGGAAGAATGACTGAATCAGTCCTATCCATCATTTGTCATATATTAAGAGGAGAAAAACTAATAGCTTCGAAGCAGGTGCGCAAAAAAGCTTAATATTTCCTTGAATCCTTTATATGATACGATGATTTTGACAGGAGAAAGAAAAAGCTAAAACTGATACTGTCCCGGGACCCTCAAGGACAATGACAATTTCTCGGGTAATTCAGCTTTATGTTTGGAAAATGTTTTTATCTTTAAGATTCTGAAACCATAAAAAATATTTACTTTTTTCAGTTTTCTTTCCAGCCTGGAAGCAGTTTACCTATACCTCCTTCTTTGAACCCTCAACCTGTCCGTGAGCTTGAGACTACAGAACCAGAAATCAATCAAGAGATTCTTCAGATACTTCTTGATATGGGTTTCCCAAGGGAACGATGTGTGGAGGCGATTGAGGCGACAACCTCTTTGGATCAGGCAACAGATTATCTTTTAAGGCCACCAGCTGTTTTGCTCGGAAATTACGGCATTGGCTTGGCTAGTGGAATGGGAGAGCAAGAGGACTTGGCAAGGGCACTTGTAAGAAAATTTTAGATCCTCACAATACTGACTGTCATTAAAAAATATATATTTTTAAAGGCAATGTCATTGGGGGATAACGTAATGGTGTCAACAGATGCCAGCTCTGAGACACCGGATAGTCGTCAAAAGGAAGAGGATGAGGAATCCACCCTTTTAAAAGAAGAGTTTGAGCCACTCAATAAGCAAGTGATAGACGATTTTACCAACGAAGCACTTCAGGGGTGCTTGTGTCTATTGGACTCATTGCCAAACACAGTTTATCGTGTTTGCGACCTCTTGATATCTATTTTTAACAGAAATGGACCAGAGTTCAAGCAAGCTACATTGAATGAACTTATGCAAGAGGTAACTTTTTTGTTGGTTCTGAATGCTCAAATAGTTAAGTATTTACCAACCAATGTTTTCTTAAGGTTCAAAACTCTGTAGACAGCCTTCTGACAAGTGAGAGTTGTGAATCAGTGGAAAAATATGCTCTTCATTTTACCACAAGCGCCGAAGCTAGCAAGACTGCTGTTCGAATTCACCTGTTCACTCTGCTTTTTGAGGAATGCAAGATGATGTGTGCGGGAATTATTTACAAGGTATAGAAAAAATAACCAAACAATCAACATGGTTTTCTGATCAATCTGGGTGATTTTTATTAGACCCAAATCATGCAATCGATGACTAAGTTGCTTACGGCCTCTTGTCATACACTTCTTCGACTTAGTGATGGAAGCTCAACCAAACGCCCAACTCCAAAATGGATGACACCGATGCTGCTCTTCATCGATTTGTATGAAAAAGTAGTACTTGGAATCAAACGAAAACTCATGTTAGCATCGGTATGAAATATTTCTTATCTTTACATAAGTAAATGAAAATGCACTTACGATTGAAACTTATATTTTTGTATTTTTTTTAGATTTGTGAACGCAAGTGGAAAGTGTTTGATGTCTCCACTGGCAAGTGGTCAAATTATCAGGAACCTAATAACAAAACGATCGATGACGCGTATTGGGCAGGTGAGAGTTTTGTAACATTTAGATTTTTACAGTTATATGAGAATACTTTTTTTGCCATCTATTTGATTTATTAACTTTGTGGGCTCTGATAAATCTTCAAAGTTTCTGAGTGAGGTATCTTTAGGTCTCGATCAAGGAAAAATTGCACAATCAATCTGTAAAACTTGTAAATTGCTTTATTTTTGTGTATAAAAACAAATTAATATATTCTGTCATATTTTAAATCCTTAAATCTTAGGTGAATCAAGTGTCAGAGTTCAGTTCAACCGCAAAAAGTATATTATACAATTTGCCACGATGATGCAGGTAACTTTTTGCTAAAATAATCTACTTTTCTTATTATTAATTCATGGTTAAATTGCACATTAAGGTCAATGAAGATACTGGAAACAGACGTCCAGTGATGATTTCACTTGCAAAAAATAAAGCTGACGTGGCAAAGATAGATTCAAAGGATTCTGTAGCTACAGCTCCCCAAGGAATGTCTGAAAAAGACAGATGTGATTTATTGAAGTCCTGTGTTGCCCTTATCAAAGTACCAGTTGACGGCGATGCTCTTAATGCCGTAATGAGACTTTCACTGAGGTAAAGGGGCATTAAAATACAATTACATAATTTTCTTGAAAAAGTTTTTCTTGCCTTTCATAACTGCTCATCTGAAACCTTTATAAGATTTGTCCTGAAATATTTTTAGACTTACCCAAGACTACGAACTGGCAGTTCAATTTGCAGAATTGGTAAGTCAATACCTCACTTTCATTGAATCCATGTTTTGTTAATGAAGCCATTAATTTTCAGGGAGGAATAAAAACTCTTTTTGAGTTAACACACGCTTCTAGCTTTTCCGGGTTCATGTCTTTAGCGGCTTTACTCATCCGCCATGTAATGGAGGACAAATCTTCGCTCCGTTACACAATTGAAAAAGTCATCAGATCACAAACTTCTGCAAATGGGTATATATTATTTATATTAAGACGATTTTGTTTTTCACCGTCATCAATCCTTTAGCTCTTGAGGAAAATGAAAAATAATGTTTTTTTTCTAGGTCGACAACTACAAAAGAGTTGCACCATATTTTACGAAATCTCGCCCCGGCTGCTTGTCGAGCAACGTCAATATTCTCTGAAGTTTCAAGAGAGATTCTCAGGGTTGACACTACTTTGTGGAAACGTGGAGAACCAGAGGATGATCCTAGACTCTTAATGCACTCGCTACCTTCGAAAGTTTCTTTGGCTGCTCCTCCTTTACCTGATGTGGCAACATCTGTCATTAAAGATTTATTGAACTTCCTTATTCTGGTCTACAAGGAGGCACAATTAAAGGATGGAAACGTTAAGTCTCAGCAAGAACGGAAAGACCTTGTTGGTCAATTAGAAGCCAATTTTCCACCAGGAGTAAACTTGTTCCAGGTTAGAATTCCTTGCTAATAAATTATTTGCCATAACTATTTATTTCCTAAAATTAACGAACATCTTCATCTTTTAGGGAAATTTACCCCAAGAGGATTCGTCCAGTGCTCCTTCCCCAAAGAATGATGTTCTGAAAGAAAATGGTGAAGATGCATCATTGACTAAACCGTCTAAACACCTTATGACCAAAGCTGGAGTTTGTAAACTTCTTTCTGAACTTGTAAGCTTCTCAGTGCAAGCACCCTGATTCATAAAATCTTGATTCTCACAGTGTACTTACCTTTTCAGGTAAAGTGCTACGGAAATTGCGCCAAGGTAATTACTGAACACGTGTATTTGGAGGGATCTTCCGAACTTATCACGGAGGAGACATCTGCTCTTGCATTCATGCTGGATGAGCTTCTAATTGGAGGAAGCACCCCTGCAAGTCAGGCTGCAATCGACAAAGATTGCCCGACTCTCGTAAAAACTTTGTTGACCACAATTACCAGGTATAGATTATCCCTAAAGTCAGTCAAAGTTTACCAATCTGCAAAAATAAATTTCATCCAAAGTTGCTCACATTATGGCGAAGCTGAAATGGATGTCATATCTGAAGTCAAATCTGCCCTTGGAAGGGCATTGTCATTGTCAGGTAGCTTGGATTCTTCGACCTTTGTTAGTCAAATAAATTCATTATTTTTTGGTACAATTTTTATAGAGGGAAGTGTGAAGCACTCCAAGATACAAGCACTTACTAATTTGATCTGCATGATGATTGAAAACTCTTCTGGGGGTCAAGTAAATGCTCTTTGTGCAGTGGCACTGAAAAATCAAGTCATCAAAGTCATGGTAAAGAAGGGGCTTGTGACAGACCTTGCCAGGTAAACTTAATTTTATATTTAAAAATTCAAACTTTTACTGATTTTTTCTTCAACCGTTTCAGAGTACCACACTCTTTGGACTTATCAAGCCCGAACGTGGCACAAACAATAAATGCTTGTCTAAAACCACTAGAGATCATGTCACGAATCATTAATACACCTACCCCCATGGCTGTTAATAGGTAATTTACCATAATTCGGCTATTGTGCTTGCTCAAGCTGCTATTGAAACCAAATCAATATGATCATGAGGGCTTCTTTTAGTATTTATGTAAAAAAAAATTGTTTTAACGAGTGCTTTCTATAGACTTGGAAAGCCTAAACCCTCTGATGAAAGTGGTTTACCAAGTGATGGAGCAGCTCTTCAACAAGGAGAGGCGGGAACAAATACTACAAATTCGGAAGCTACTAGAGCTCAAGTAAAATCTTATTAAATCGAAATCTTTTCACTCAATATTCACTTATTTTTTCTTCTGTAAAGGGGGACGAAACTCTTGAACTAGATTGTGAGGCAACGGAGCATGATATTTCAACAGCAGCTGAGAGCATTGATCCTATTTCTGAAAGCCACCTTCAAGTAATTTTTAGAGCTCTTTTTAAACTTGAGTATTGTTCAAAGAACTTAATTTTTATTCAGGCTGCCGGGGAGAGCACAGTCGAAGAACTTGATGATGTTATCACTCAGCTTATCGATGCTGATAATGGTGGTCCTCACATTTTGGAGGAAGTTGCTGTGGCCAGACAACTTCTAGATGACAGCAATATTTTTAATGAGGTTTCCCGCCTCGATAGCACAATGGACGAGACACACGGATCCCAAATGCTTACGCAAGACCAATCTGCTTTTGAAAATCAACAAGTAAGAGGAAAAAAAGCTATATTATTTAATAGATACATAACTTGAACAAAAACTTTAGATGAGCCAAGATGAGGAAGACGACGATAGCACTGATGGAAGTCATAGTGATGCTACAGAAGAAAATGAGGATCTCGAAGGAAACGGAATGGAGGAAGACAATGAAGACGAGGATGAAGATGAGGATGATGACGACGACGAGGATGACGGAGATGAGGATGACGATGGTATGATATTGTTTTTATGCACACTACAAAATTTTGTACCATTGTCGTGATCATGAAAAAAAGTTCTCCGTGTCGTGTGGATTGTAAAAAGCATATAGAGTTTTATAAATATTTTAGATGACGATGATGACGACGATGAAGAAGATGATGATGACGATGATGAGGGAAACTCTCACTTTGAAGATGATATTGTCGAAGAGAGTGCGTTGAGATTTCCAACAGTTACGGATCAGGATAGCGACGATATAGAATACTTGTTTTACCCAGAGCATAATAATGATATGATTCTCGAACATCTAGAAGACAGGGGTAGAAGAAGTCTTCATTTACCTATGTGGTAAAGTTTCTTTTAATTTTTGAAGGGAAAACAACATTAATCGCTTAAGATTTGTTACTTTTTCCACTTATTAATTATATGCTTTTTTCAACCACGAAGGTCTTCGAGAAGATTTGTACTATTTTGTTTGAATAGCTCTTAAGACTTTTGAACTTTGTAGGTCTGATGTTGGAGGTGATATAACTATGTATGATTTGGGTGCAAATGGTGGTGCGATTGTGTACAATGGTAACTCGAATACAACTCAAGGGTCAAATGCTGTCACTTCTCACCACCCCATGTTGATGGGACGTCAAGGTGCAACAGATGTTGCAGCCAGCCATGCAAGAACGGCTACAAGATCGGCATTGCAATTGTAAGTAAAACAACAGCAGCATGTTTTTTTGCTAAAATGAACAATCACGATAAACATTTCCATTGAAACTTAGGTTCAACCAGTTCAGAATTCAAAGAAACAGATCCCTCCAGCGTTTTGTGCATGTAAGTCGAGTCCCAGGACAATCTGGAGCAAATCTACAGGTAAGCTGAAAATAGACACTGTAACTCTAATATAATGCACTATCTTTTTTTATATTTACTTACCATTTTTTCAGAACTTAATTGGAGCTGGAAACCCCCATGATCTGATTACCCATGGTCTCCGTAGGGGCACACCATTACTAGTTGACGTGGGATACATTTTAGATGGTAACGAAATGGATCTTCAAGATACAGTAAGTTTGTCTTCAAATTGTTATGTTTAATTTATTTTTATGGCTTGATATCTGACTTTAGGAGCAAAATTCCCAAATTGCTCGTGCGGCATCTCTGTCAGCAATCCCCTCAAGCCTTAGCCGTTGGATGGAAGAGAGTCGGGTGATTGATGGTGATTCCATGCATGATTGCATGACCCTCATCAAGCCCGAGATTCTTGAGGTGAGACATTTCAAACTAACTTCTATGTCAAATCTTTACGCAAAAAAAATACTTAAGGTCATTGAACAAAACCTGGAGGTTGAGTTGGCCGATAGACGCTCTAAAAAGAAAAAGCAAGATGAAGAAGAGGCAGCTAAAAAAGTTGCTGCAGATGCTGCACTTATTCAGAAAATAGAAGAGTCTACCTCAGAAGTTAATAGACATTATGCCTCGAGGAGAGAAGATTCCTCAGAAAGGCGTCGAGGTCCTGATCTTACACTTTTGACCTCAGCCACCCAATCTGAAGCTGATGCTGCCGTTGATGTAGAAACTGTACCTACGTCACCTGTAGCACTTGAGGAGGCTGTAGAAAGCATCTGCAATTCTGTTTTACAGCACCCATTGACGGCGCCTCCTGAGCAAATGGATTTTAGTGCAGTAAGATTTTTCTATTATCCAACTTGTATGAATATCATAAATCGGTAACTTTTATTCGAATCGAAACGAATTCCACTGAGATTATTATTGAATATCCGTAACTATAAAGCTGATGTTTTTAAGCTTTTTTTGTAGATTTTAAAAAAGCATTTAATTCATAAATTACCAATAATTAGGTATGATCATTTTAAATTTGTTTACAGCCTGATGATGGGTGGCAATCCAACATTTCAGCTTCAGTTGTCCCTGAAGATTCAATAGTTACCCAAACACCTTTAACCCCGATTGAATCAAGACCTGATGATGTAAGCTTTGATTTTTGTATAAATATAGACCATTATATTATGATGAATTTAAAATGAGGAACGCTTAAACTCCCAATAAGGCATTAAAAGATTTAACTGTTTAGACAAGTACCTCAGCACCGGGAGAGGCTCATGTGGTGCCATCGTTAGAGGCTGAGGAGCCAATGTATACTACGGATAATGATGGTTCACCAGAAGACCTGTCTTTACCTGTAAGGCTTGGGATACTTGAAGCTTTTCCATTAAGAAGAGTTGAGATGGATTCAAATGAAGTCTTGCCGATTGTGGCTCAGGTATTAAATATTCTTGTTTTTGTAATGTTGTCTGACTTAAAATTGTTTTTTGTTATTTAGGGTGCAGCTACTGCATTGGTTAATGTGACTGAACCGATTGCAGGACCTTCAGGAGTAAACGCTAGGATAGTTGGTTCTGGAGAGGACTATTCTGCTATTTTAGGAATTGACGTACGAGATCTTCCAGAGGGTGTCGATCCCTCTTTCCTGGTAATTTGTCAATTTACTTCATGAATTAAGTCTTATTTTAAAAACTTCGATCAAACCATATCAATTTGTCCAGGCTGCCCTCCCTGAGGATATGAGGCTTGAAGTTATCGAAGAGCAACGGCGCCTTCAATCTATTCGACAACGGGCAGCTCAGAATACAGAAGCTGGAGTGACAGAAGTGAATCCAGAATTTTTAGCAGCCTTACCTCCAAATATTCAAGAAGAGGTTTTAACCCAACAGAGAATTGAGCTTCAGCGTCAGGTAAAGTATTTTCCACTTAAGTGAATTGTCTATAAATGAGAAGGTTAATGTATAAAATCCATCTTAAATGAGTTCTAAGTATTTTTCAAATATTAGGCTGCAGCTGCTAACCCAGAGGCACCAGTTGATGCTGGGGAGTTTTTGTCAACATTACCAGCATCACTTCGACAATCTGTTTTGGCGGATCTGGTAAGTTTTTACTTTGTCCAGTCTTTTATCCTTAAAAGGCCAAATAAGAAAATTTGAATGAACGTTAACAGGAAGACTCACAATTGCCCTCTCTACCGGCTGATATTGCCGCCGAAGCTCAAACTCTCAGAAGAGAATTCGAACAACGTAATAGGGCAGCAATACATGACAGATATTTCTCTCCAGGGAGCGCTGCTCTATCATCCATTTTGAGGAACACAGTAAATAGGTCAGTTTCAATCCTTCTGGAGACTCTTCTTTTTTCTGCAAAAGTCGTCACTTTTTACATCCGTTTAAAATTAAAATTGTTTTTGTTAGGCTCGGTAACCAACAGCATCAATATGTCATAAGTAGTTTACGAAGTGCAGCTCGTGACTTTCGAGATGACTTTTGGCGTACCAACCAAGCTGTTATGAATGCACAATCGGTAATACAGAGTGCAGTTTCAAAACCGACCAATCACCAAGGAAGATTTTTGTTGGACAATGAGGCCCTTTCGTGTCTGCTTATTTTACTCTTCATCGATGATCAGAAAATTAATACCACAAGGTAAGTTTGCAAATGAATCCTGATTTCATCACGTAGTGATAAAACTAATGTTTTTTAAGACTTCATCGAATTCTCCGGAATGTTTGCTATCACGGGCCAACGCGAGAATGGGTCGTTCGGAGCTTGTTGTCGATTCTCGAAAAAGCAAATGAAAAGTGCGATCAAAGTGGTAATAATAATTTTACCCTCGCTCATTACTGGAGGAAATGTTTTTGAGCTTCTTTTTCAGATTTTGAAGGTGCGTGCTCGTTAGATGCAGCTGCTTTACCCACAAAAGGCAAGAAGGCAACACAATCTGGGGTAAAACCTGAAAGGAATGTTCCCAGTTGGCTCAATATTTCACTGGATGCAGCGATCGGGTCTAGAGCCAATATCTTCCAGGTAAGTCTTTTGTTTTTGGTGTTTTGAAAGAACAAGCGGTTGAAGCTATTCTTTTAAAAAGGTCACTAAGGGCCAGAGTTCGACCAAGAAATCTAATCCTTCAGTCCATGTTGAGTCTAAGCATAGTCAAGGTTGGACCATAACTATACATCCAGGTTGGTGAAGATAGTTTTTCTGTTGAATTTTGGCTTGTCATGTAAATTTTCCTTCTAGGTGCTGCCGTGGCGGTTTGCCGTCACACCCTAGAAGTTTTAATATCACTAAGTAAAAGCTTCCCAATGCACTTCATCCCTCAAGAAAAACCAACCAGTTCAAGTACTAGCACGCAAAGTGGTGTTGGATCCAACAGTGATAGCAATTCAACACCGAAATCAAAACAGCATCTTGCTGCTAGCAAAAAAGATTTTGCCTCTGACTTTTGGGAAACATTATTGAGACTTGATCAACAAAGCAAATAGTGAGAAAGATTTTCAAATATTTAATTCAGATAAAAAATTGTAAGAGAGCTTTTTTATTAGTTCAAAGAAGGGCAAGAACCTGATAAGGATACAGAACTACACACAACCCAAATCAGACGAAGGTGAAGAAGGAGGTTATACGTTTGAATCTTCACCATTTGGTCAACTTTTTACTATGTTATCAAAGTAAGTAGTTCAGATTCTCATGCTAAATTAAAATCTGCACCACTTTAAGAATCACTATCAGTATTATAAAAATTTATTTTTACTCTTAGTCCTGTGGTCAATCGAAGCTCTGTCTTGACTGACAAACTTTTGCGTCTTTTGTCCTACATTTCTCTTGGACAATCAGAAATGTCAAAGGTCCAAACAGTACAGAACGTTGCAAAACAAAAAGGAATTCCTGAACGATTTCATGATAAAACAATCCAACCAAAGGCTGATCACATTCAGCTTGTAGTTCAAGTAATCTTATTTTTATCTCCTATTTTTCACGCTTAACTTAATTGAGTCTTAATTTCGTTTAGGTCTTAACATCAAAATCTTGCAGCGAAGAGGGCTTGGAAGATGTGACTTCGTTGCTTCTCAACCTTTCGCATGGACCAAGATCTAATCGCGAGCAAATACTCTCTCTTCTTCTCGCTGGAGCAAGAGAGCTAGGGAATGTTGTGAGACAAAACATTTTGGTAAAACACACCTCAAAGATTTCAGTAAGTGAAAAGTGATTAATCAACTGGATATTTTTCAGGATTTGAAACATGAGTTACAAGACTTGTTGTTGGCAACTCCAACTACATCTGGGACCGCATCAAATGCTTCTCCCACTGATGAAGAAGCAGACAGTTTTGAAAATCGCCATGCCAAAGGGTCTCTTATAGACAGAGTGAGTTAAAAAAAAAGTAAAACTTTTGGTCTTGCTTGTCAACTACTTTCATCTTGCTTGTTTCAGTTTACGCGCGAGTCAGTTGTGGTAACAGCACCTTCGAAGGTCAAAGGGGGTTCTGAGTTGCAACTTCCATCTATGTCTGCACTGACAACAAAGACATCTAGTCAGGTAGCAAGATCTTGCAGCTAAATCAAGAGCAGACTAAATTTTATATTTTCTCTTCAGACATTTTTCCTACGCCTTTTGAAAGTGATCATCCAGTTGAGAGAAACAGTGTTGTTAGACATTAAAGCAATGAGACTTGCCGAAACTGTTAAAGACAAAAGTTCAAAAGTCATTATACTATCGGGTGGTGCGCGTGTCTTTTCCACTGGATTAAGCTCTTCACAGGCTGCATCCGGTGCTTCGACAGCTGGTGCTACAGGGAGTGCCTCTGATTCTGAACCTCCTCAAGCATCAAATGCATCTGTACCCTCATTACCACAATCTTTGAAGGCAGTAGGTGATACCAATACAACTCCAATACCTATGGAAATAGAAGACTCATCTACAGGTAGTGTAAAATGAATGTCAATGCATCACGATTTTTCCATAATTTTGAGTGTTAAAATTTAGCTGAAGAGGCTCGTGAAGGATCTGTTTCTCCTCCTTTGCCTGATTGCCTGCCGAGTCTTAGTGACGAGCTTGGCTTGGATTCTCTTTGGGAGGCTTTGAGTGAATGTTTAAAAGACTTGGCTCACACGTCAGACCATCATGCTGTTTTAGTCTTGCAGGTTTGTAAACGGGCAGACATGAGGTTTTTGGATCGATAATTAAGAAGTCAAAAAAATCTCACATTAAACATCTAGGCAACTGTTGAAGCTTTCTTTCTTGTCCACGCTGCTCCTACAAGGCCTGACGAGAACCGCCGAGTTCGTGAGAAAGAGACACGAAGTGATCAGCTTGCACACATATTGGTATGGGCCCTTCGATTTTCTAAAAATTATTTTAAACTTGAAATGTTCTTAAGCAAAAAAAATTATTGAATAGAGCAAGAAGTAAACATTGAGCTGACGACTTTATTTTGTATGATTAAATATATATTTATTATTAAAAAAAGGAACAACCTCTTCCATCACTTACCGCCGAAAAAGAGGATGGTGCCGAAGATGTTAGAGCTTCAACTCCAGGTCCCTCTTCAAGTGCTGTGGTAGAGCTACCGCCAGATACCCAAAAATTCCTAGCATTTGCTGAAACGCACAGGACAGTTCTGAATCAAGTAAAAAGAGCTTTTTTAAAAATTTATCATCACATGAATGACTTTTGATAGGGATAGCGGTTTGTATTACTTTTGTGCTAATTTGTATTAATTATTGTTATAGATACTGCGCCAGTCAACTGTTCATTTAGCTGATGGACCATTTTCAGTGTTAGTCGACCACACAAGGTAATAATATGATCCACTTCATGTTTTCTTGGAAATGCAAGATAAACAAGAGTTTTTTTTCCAAGGGTTCTCGATTTCGACATCAAACGACGATATTTCCGAACTGAGCTTGACCGAATGGACGAAAACTCCAGGCGAGAGGACTTGGCTGTCCACGTCAGGTAATAAATAATCACTGACTGTGAAAGCCAAAATATTAGAAAAATGCAATGCTTGAATTTTAGGAGGGACAATGTATTTGAGGACTCGTTCAGAGAACTTCACAGGCGATCACCCGAAGAATGGAAAAACCGGTTCTATATAGTATTTGAAGGAGAAGAGGGACAGGTAGCTGACCAGACATAAATAAAGATTTTTTTAGAGTTAATCTTTTATTTTTATTGTTGTAAGGATGCCGGTGGTCTTCTTCGCGAGTGGTACGTCATCATCTCGAAGGAAATATTCAATCCAATGTACGCCCTTTTCAAAACTTCCCCCGGTGACAAGGTCACTTACATGATTTACGAGTCATCAGACACCAATCCCAACCACCTGGACTACTTCAAATTTGTCGGGAGAGTCATTGCAAAAGCAATTTACGACAATAAGCATCTTGAGTGTTATTTCTCAAGGTATGTTGGGAGTACCAATTTTCTTGTCACAGATTGTTATAAAATCACTGCTTTTCCAGATCTTTTTACAAGCACATTCTTGCTAAACTCGTCAAGTACACTGATATGGAGTCTGAAGACTACGCCTTTTACAAGGGACTAGAATTCTTACTGGAACACAAGGTATTATTTGTTGACCATTAAAATAAAACGTAATTGTTGCATTATCATCATCTTGAAAGAATCACCAAATATTATATTCTTACAGGTTGAAGATCTTGGATACGAACCAATGTTTAGCGTTGAAATTCAAGAGTTCGGAGTCACAGAAGTCCGAGACTTAATTGCCAATGGTCGAAACATAAAAGTGACTGAGGCTAACAAGTTAGATTACATTAGGCTGGTCTGCCAGGCAAGTCGAGCAAAAAAATTCGCTTTCAAAAGTGAAATACATATAGTCTCAAAGTAACCAAGCGAACTTTTTGAATAGATGAAAATGACTGGGGCAATCCGGAAGCAATTGACTGCGTTCTTAGAAGGATTTTACAGTATCATTCCACGGCGACTCATTTCAATCTTTAATGAGCAGGTAAATAACGAATATCTTTTTCAATCTCAATAGAACAATTATGATGAAATCTTGTCTTCCTTTAAGGAACTGGAGCTTCTTTTGTCCGGCTTGCCTACAATCGATATTGAGGACTTAAAGAATAACACCGAATATCACAAGTACCAACCAAACAGTTTGCAGATAGTTTGGTTCTGGCGGGCACTGCGATCATTTGATATGGTATGTTAGTGTTGCAAACCTTCTCCTTTTTATGCCAAAATAACATAACTATTCTATTTCAGACTGACAAGGCAAAATTCCTTCAGTTCGTTACTGGGAGCTCGAAAGTTCCTTTGCAAGGTTTTGCAACTCTCGAGGGTATGAATGGTGCTCAGAAGTTTCAGATTCATCGTGACGACAGATCCACAGATAGGCTACCGTCTGCTCACACATGGTAAGCTGATATAAGATGTCAATAAAGAGCCAATTATCCCCTAAAACTTTGGACTTGCTATTTTTCAGCTTCAACCAACTCGACCTTCCTGCTTATGAGACATTCGACAAACTTAAGAGCTACCTCCTAAAAGCCATCAGGGAATGTTCAGAAGGGTTTGGATTTGCCTAATGAGCAATTTCTTTGAATAATTATTTTTGAAAAAATATACTTTTAACTGTCCAGAAAAATTTCTTTGCTTTTTCGTCATTTAGCAGCAAAAAAATAGCGAATTTTTTAAAAAAAAACACTATAATATCCAAAAAGAAAATCTTTAGTTTTAAATTGCTGTGATTTTGGAAATTGACGTCGCTGTTTAAAACTTATTTTCAAAAAGGTGGCACATTTCTAAGTTAAAACATAAATGTTAAATTATCTTTCAAGAAATACTAAAGACGCTTTACATTATAATGCTGCTTGCGTCCCCATTTTTCCCTTGTTAAAATGAAGTTTAAATAAAGATGAAAATGTTTATTCTTCACATTTTTAAGAGCTATTGGATGGTTCACGTCAAATACTCCGATAAGGTCCTGAAGGCAACCCTGTGATTTGCTGCAATGTTGAATTTCAGAGTTCAGTTAAATTTGCAAGTTTTTCATATCATCTCCGGCTGGTTATTTCAGTAAAAAAGTACATAATCAGAGGAGTAGTAGGGTACCGCAAGAACTCGATCCTCATCCTTTGAAGAGCCTCTTTTGAGACGAAAGTCTTCTGGAAATCCCAGGAAGTAATACTAAAGTTATCGAACTTTCTAGCTTTTACAAAAAAGGAAGGATCTGGAATCACCTGGGAGCCTCTTTAGCCTGAACCCTTCTAAATTTCTCTTTTCCTCTGGGTGACCATCTTGAAGGTCTTCAAGGTTGTCTTCACTTAAAATTTGACCAATTTTGGGTAACTGTGGGAGTCTCAGAATGTATTTTTTCCTAAAAAAAATGTTGGATAATCATTAAAAAAGTTTCATGGTTTAAAATAAGGTACAAACCCTCGAGGATCACTTTCATCTTCAACAAACATTCCTCTCTTTAGCCTGTAGTCATCTGATCTTTTGGAGACCTGATCAAATCGTTGCTGTGAGGCCTCAGGCCTAAAAACAACAAGCTTTGATGGATGTGACCCAGTAAAAAAAGTTAGGTCAGGAAAATGATCAATTGTCATTAAACAGTCATCTGGGTTAAATGCCTGTTGTCCACACTAGTGCTAGGGATGGAGCCCAACTAGTGATGGGTCCGGGTACCCTTGGTCAGGTCAGCCATCTCTAAATCCAGAAAATTTTCCCCAAAAATGCCAAAAAAATTTATTTTTTTCCCCTCGGATCAAAAACAATCTCTTTGGATCAGGTCAAAGACAGGTTGCCCCTTTTATTTAGTGCAGGCCCAATCCCTAGCCCTGATCAGAGCATACTTCTGACCGTAGAGATCGGATACATAGAGGGAGAAAAGGGTCATAAAAATCAATGTTGGGCTAATGTATAGGTTTACCAACAACTGACCCCAGCTGAACTGCCCGGATTCAGCTGTTGGTAAACCAAAATTTAATACGGTGCAAATTTTTCCAGCATCGTGGTCAGGGAGGCTTAGTCTATGTAGGTGATGTCTATACTTCTGTCCCGCAGATAATAATGGGCTGACTTCGATGATTTTGACCCAACCTTTTGAGATTTTTTTTGACCTTATGGTAAAATAATTGAAAATTTTTGGATTTTTGATTGAAGTTTTCCAGACCCTAGGGTGGCTGACCCAACCTGAGCAGCAAAAAAATTACCCGATCGGGTCAAAAAATTTTGTCCCATACCCAAAACTAGGTTAAAGGTTAAATATTGATCAAAATTAGACTAACTTACAGTCTGTTCCAAGTCATAGGATAACTCCATCCAGAGGCAGTCCAGGATCCAAATATTAATCCAAAGATCGAGAGAATTGTGAAGACGCTCATCTTTTTGAAGTCTGGAAAAGAATGATGGATTGATGTGACATTTTTGACCTTTCATAGTTTTACCATCAGCCTCTTTCTCTCAAACTTTTTCACACACACCTGTCTTCTTCTCACATATTTTTAGACAATAGATGTGTGATAAAAATTAACTTTTTGTGAATCCTTAAATATTGACAATTAATTGTGAAAATTTGATTATTTCAGTAGACTACATTTTTACAACTTGATTTAATTTCTCAACAAAATTTTTATTACTTTAATTTCTATTTTCAAAATTACATGACCATTTATAAATAAATTTATTTTGTTATCAACAAAAAAAAAGTTTGCAAAAAGAAATAAGTTCAACTGGGTGTGAAATTTTAAAATTTCAAACTTCAAAGGAAATTTGAATGAATCAGCAGGTTGCTGAAAAAAGATTACCACATTTGTATTTGTCATTTTTTCTGATCAGAATCTATTTCTTTACTGACTTATCAATTTCAATTTGATTATTCTCAAAGGAATAATCAGGCAAAGAATGAGACTGACCTTTGGGTATATATTCTGAGCATGGAAAAGAGAATATCTGAGTTTTATTGGACCCCAAAGATATATGCATACATACTAATCTAAGATCTAGGGCTTAGTTATCCAAAGCGAGGCTTACGTGTAAAAATAACTAGTTGAT
>Ga0194133_10003585_pt1 | contig 21876 bp, 19 predicted proteins | sample TA2KigOf40mmetaG_FD_155448 | JGI IMG/M metagenome (GOLD analysis project Ga0194133, IMG submission 155448) | Freshwater microbial communities from Lake Tanganyika, Tanzania - TA2015055 Kigoma Offshore 40m | ecosystem: Environmental > Aquatic > Freshwater > Lake | place: Tanzania: Lake...
TGGCACGTACCGACTCGGCTCGCACCACGATAATCAACACCTGGTCGGCTTCGCGCACGAGCTTGACGTCCCAAAATCGCTCGAATCCCCGCTCGGTGGCGTGCTGGGTTCCGTAATAGGTTTTTGCGACTGCAAAATATGCGAGCCCGATACTGAACGGCAGAGTCAGATCGATGATGAAGTTCGAATAACTGACGCTGAAAAAAGTGATGATGATGAGAACGGTCTGACCGACTGCGAAACCCTTGTTGATCTGATCCTGATCGGTACCCAGCAGGAAGGCCCGCGCCAGCACCGCAAGCATCGCGAGCGCGAGCGCGAGGCCGAGCAACGGCGATGTCGTGCGCAGTCCAGTGCCCGACAACAGATCGTCGATGGCCGTGGCGAGGATGGTGTTGTCCTCGGTCAGCGTCGAAATCGGTGTTGGCTTGACCGTGGAGATGCCGGGTGCCGAAGCGCCGATGATCACGATTTTTCCGGCATAGCGCGACCAATCATGCGGACTGCCACCGCGCATGGCTGCATAGATTTCCGCAAAAGAAATACGCGTGTAATCACCCCGTTTGTTGCGCCAATTGAGCTTGACGTCGGGATTGTCTGCAGCGCTCGCCACGCCGCCAGCGAGTTGCGCCACCGCTGCCGCGGTCGATGGCAATTCATAGGCTCCGGCCGGCCACCAATATTGATAGCGGCGGATCATGCCATCGGCATCGGACTGCAGGTTCGCCGCGCCCATGTTGCGCTGCAGACCCTCGAGGGCGGGTAAAACGGCTGCAACGGTAGAGGATCCTACAGGCGCACCATCCACGAGACGCGCACCGGGGATCAGTCTGGCCTCCAGCGTACTTGCGCGATCGTTCGCCTCAGGCAGACGCACCAAAGGAAACACGATCTGCGGGTATAGTCGCGCCACTTCATCGAGCGCGCGATCACCATCCGGATCACGCAAATCACGCTCGGAAATGATGCGATTGACCAGCACGGCCTTGGGTTGCGCTTCGGCAATATTGGCGATCGCCTCCGCGATCACCGAGTTGCTCCAGGGCCATCGCCCGTAATCGCGCCCCACACGCTCCAGCGATCGCTCATCGATATCGATGATCAGGATATTTGCCGAGGGCACCGGGCTGGAAATGCGCAATGCCAGCAATTGGTCGTCCACATTTTCACCGCGCTCGGCGGTCATCCCGCGCAGGAAAAAGTCGCCGATAACGAACATGCCCATGACCACCGCCAACAGCAGGTAGAAATGCATCTCCCAGCGACGCGTGCGACTGCCGATCAGCGGCAAGACATGTTCGACGATTTTTTTGACGGTACCGCCGAACTTGATCATGGCTTGCCTTTTTTGTAACGCGTGATGCGGGTCGCCGCCGCAGAGACGCGGGCAGCAGGCTCGAGATCGACGCTGGCCGCGTCAGCGAGCGTCGCGATACGATCGGCGATCGAGGGGGTCGTGGCGCGCAGCAACTCGACGTCTGCCCCGTGCGCGGCAGCGGCAGCCACCCGCTCGAAGACCGTCACGAGCGCCGAGGAGTCGTAGCCCGCTCGCGCCGCCAGGCGCGCGCCGTGCTCGTCAGCAATGAAATCGAGTGCCGGATCGAGTGGCCGTAGATAAGTGTCGATGATCGGCGTGCGCAGCTGCCGCAGATGATGCTGCCGGTACACGTGTGCCATCTCCCGAGCCAGCACTGCCGCCAGCTCGTCCTCGCTCTCCAGCAGCTCAAAGAATCCACGGCTGATCATGATCAGCCCGTCGGGCAAGGCAAAAGCCGCAACCGAGGGAGAGTCGAGTACCACGAAGCGCCACTCTCGAGCGGGTCCGCCCAATCGGTCCGCCAGCAGTTGCCCCACCTCAGTCACGTAGGCTTGCAGCTCCGCTTGGGATACCGGTTTGGCCACCCCCAATAAAATCGCCGCGAGCTCGCTGCTGGCCGCGCCTGGATCCGCAAGCTTGGTACTGTTTGCCGGCATCGTCGGTACGGGCAACGGTAGCCGCACCTCGCGCAGTTGCAAGCCGCCCTCGGCAACGAAACGGTTTCGCGCCGCTGGATCGATGGCCGACGCGCTGATCTTTGCTGCGGTCGCGAGATCGGGTCGCACCGCTTTGAGCGTTGCGCGCGTCAGCGGTGCATTGCGCCCAGGCACTCCGCGAGTGCCGCTCGTCAGCACCACGTTGCCGGCGGCACCGCGCCCCGTGTCGACCGCGGCCAACCCTGCAGCCGGGGCCGAGTTCGACACCCGTAGCGCCGACAGCCGCACCCACCCCGAACCGCCTTGGCTGGTCTCGACGCTACGCCAAAATCCGCGCCGCTCCCCGGCGAGGACCCGATCCCCGGCACGCACCCGGCCGATGGCACGGGCGGAGGGCAGGGGCTCGGCGCGCAGCACCTCATCGACGGTCAAAAACGCTCGCTGCACCGCGCTCGCTGCCATCGCCAAGGACAGGCTCGCCACCAGCGACATGCCGAGCGTAACGACCGTGACCTTTGAGAGGCGCATATTTGCCAGGCGCATAGACGAAATCTAAGGCCAATGGTGGATACTTTGAAAGCCCGCTTGCAGGACCTTGCCCCTCGCCTACCTATAATGGGCGATATGGCAGCCCGCTACCCAGAGCCTGTCTTGGTCCGAATCGCTCTGCTATGGGCAGGGTTTGCGGCGCTCTCCCCGCCCGCGGCGGGCATCGATCGTATCCTCGTCAATATTGAGCGCGTGGAGTCCGGCGCCGCCGTGCTCAGCGATACCAAGCTCGATATTCACATCGACTCGCGCACCGCCATGCCGAGTGGCACGCTGCGTATCGGCTCGACGCCCATCGGTCCGCTCGCCATGAGTCTCGCTCTGCAAGACGAAGGCGCGCGCGGCTTGCGCTTCAAAGGTGAACGACTGCGTCTTGCCGGCGGTACTTTCACGCTTGGCGCAACGCTTGCGGGGCGTCAGTGGAGCTTCGCGCTTGACGCCACCGAGGTCGCCGGTGATGCGCTGCTGCAACTCGGGCGCGACTGGGTAACCGTGCCCAAAGATTTCTCGGTGCAGGGTTCGCTGGACGCCTCGCTGCGGCTCGCCGGACGCACCGATGCCAGTCTGCCCACGGTGGCGACGTTGGGTTTTCGCGGCAAGAACCTCGGGTTCGCCAACGCCGAAGGCAGCATCGCCGCGGAGAAGGTCGATCTCGACAGTGAATTCAAACTGCAAGCGACGACTAGCGGCGACTTCGAGTTCACGGGGCAGCTCGCGAGCGCTCGCGGCGATACGCTGTTTGACGATATCTACATCCAACTCGCTTCGTACCCGACGCGCCTCAGTATCGCCGGTGTAGTCGCCGGAAATCGACTGCAGATTTCTTCCTTGGATTTGCAACAACAAGGTCTGCTGCACGCCAGCGTGAGCGCGCAGCTGTCGCAGGCGAAGAACTTCATTGACGTACCTGCCGACCTCGCCAGCCTGCACGTCGATTCGGCGCAACTGGTGCTGCACGAACTGCGCTTTCCCGCGGTCTATGCGAGTTATCTGCAAACGGCTCTCGCCGGCAGCGCGCTCGACTCCCTCGAGTCTTCGGGCAGCATCGCCGGCACGCTGGAGATCCGCGACAACCTGCCGATCTCGGGCAATCTGCAACTCGACGATCTCTACTTGCGCGACACCAAAGGGCTCTTTTTCATTGAGCATCTGCGCGGGCGCGTGAGTTGGGTACCGGACAACGAAGAACCGCTCGAGCCCTCGGTCATCAGTTGGGATTCGGCGGGTACCTACGATGTCCGTGGCGCCGGTTCTTCGATGCGGCTCGTGCTGCGCGGTCGTTCCGCTTCGTTGCTCGAACCGGTCCGGCTGCCGGTGTTCGACGGCGCGATCAACGTGCAGGAACTGCGCATCCGCGAGGCCGGCCTGCCCTCGATGCAAGTGCAGTTCATGGGTGAAATCGAGCCCATCAGTCTCGCCGAAATCAGTAAAGCCTTCGACTGGCCAGCTCTCGGCGGCTTCGTGACGGGGCGTATTCCGGCGGTCGAATACAAGGGTGACACGCTGAGCTTCGGTGGCGATCTCGAAGCCGAAATCTTTGATGGCATCATTCGAGGCAGCAACATCAAGCTCAGCGATCCGCTGGGTCGCTGGCCGCGCCTCACGGCGGATCTCGCCCTTGAAAATCTCGATCTCGAAACCATCACCTCGACACTCGAGTTCGGCACCATTACCGGTCGCATCGAAGGTCGTCTCGACCGGCTCGAGCTGTTCGCTTGGGCGCCGGTTAGCTTCGATGCATGGTTGCGTACGCCAGCAAGCGATCGCAGTCGCAAACTCATCAGTGTCGATGCGATCAACAATATCGCCAATGTCGGCGGCACCGCAGGCACCGGCGTCGCCGCTGCCTTGCAGGGCGGCGTAATGCGCTTTTTCTCCCGCTATCGCTACAAGCAGCTGGCGATTCGCTGCGTGCTCGAAGACGATGTTTGCCAGCTCTCGGGCGCGCCGCTCGCCGCTAATCGATACTACCTGCTGCAGGGCGCCGGCTTGCCGCGGGTCGATATCATCGGCAACTCCGGACGCATAAAGTGGTCCGAGTTGTTGGACCAGATCGCCTGGCAGATCCAGACGGGCGGAACATTCACGGTTGATTGAATCCACGCATAGGTGAACACATGAAGAGCTTGCTCACGTTCAAGGTATCCATCGTCACGTTGCTGCTCTCGGCTTGCGTCACCATCAACGTCTACTTTCCGGCCGGCGCTGCAGAAAAAGCCGCCGATCAAATCATCGACTCGGTGATCAAGGGTGGTGGCGGTGCGCGTCCGAGTCCGGCGAACGCACCGTCATCTGGCAGCGCACCACTCAAAGAAAATACCTCGCTGCTGCAGTTCGTCGCCGGCCGCGTGCTCGAAGCGCTCGTGCCAGTTGCACACGCGCAGCCACAGGCGAACATGGATGTGTCGTCCGCCGAAATCCGCGCCATCACCCAATCCATGCAGGGGCGCTTCGGTCAGCTCGAGCGTTTCTTTGACGCTGGTGTCATCGGTCTGACTGCCAAGGGCCTGATTGATGTGCGCGATATCAGCGCAGCAGCCTTGCCGGATCGGGCGCTCGTCAAAAGACTCGTCGCCGAAGATAACGCTGACCGCGATGCGCTTTACGAAGCCATCGCCCGCGAAAATGAGCGTCCCGAGTGGGAAGCCGATATCCGCCACATTTTTGCCGAGCGTTGGGTGGAGCGCGGCGCCAAACCAGGCTGGTACTTCCAGGACAACGAGGGCAACTGGAAGCGGCGCTGACCTAGCGACGACATCCAAGCAGCAATGAGCGACACCACAGAACGCAAGCCCGCACGCTGGCGGCGCGCTCTGGTGCTGCTGCTCGGCTTGCCAGGGTTGCTGCTCTGCGGGTCGCTGGTGCTCGTCGGCGGCGGCGTCCTGCTGCGCGATCCCATCGTCAACTCGGCGCCGGTCCGTAACGAGATCAGCATTGCGCTCTATCAGTTCACCGGTCGGGACATCACGCTGCGCGGCGAAATCGACATCGACGATTTCCCGTGGATCACCGTGGTCGTCGGTCCGGGGACCTTCGGCAATCCGCCGGGTTTTGCCGGACCACCGTTGTTGTCATGGCAAGAAATCAGGCTGCGTGTGCACTACAGCACGCTCTACGAGCCAGCGCCGCTGCTCGATCGCATCACCATCACGGGCTTGGTGGCCGATCTGCGTCGCGATCGCGAGGGTCGCGACAATTTCAGCGACATCGGTCCCATCGAGCCAAGCAGTCCGCCCGCAGCGGCGCTTGCCATGCCGGTCATCGAACTTCGCGACGCGAATTTCCGCTACACCGACGAAGCTCAAGCCACCGCGCCGCTGGCTGTCCTTGATGGAGCGAACCTCACTTTCGAAAAAATATCGCGTGGTGCAGGCGTGAGCGAAGGCGCGCACTGGCAAGTCGGCGCGTTATCGTTGACGGCTAACGCAAAGATGACGCAGCCAAGCTTGGCAGGGCCTCTCAATGTCCGTGTGCGCGACTTGGATGTACGCACTCCTGAAGACGCGGATATGTCGATCGACGTCGCCAACGTCGAACTCGGTTTCGATGCGCTGCGTGCAAAAATCGACGCGCTCGCATTTCGCCCGCCAGCCATCGCGGCCGCAATCAGTCTTGAACCGATCGCACTCGACCAGCTACTGCGCGTGGCAGGCGTCGAGCCACCCTTTCGCAGCACCGCCGATCTGTTGCAGTTGCGCGAACTTGTCATGCAAGCACGGTTTGATGGCAAGCTGCTGCGTCTCGACGAGCTCGTCGTGAACATCGACGAGTCGCGTATTCGTGGTGAGGTGCTGCTCGACGACCCTGTGCGTCTGGCGCTCGAGATCGATCGCCTCGATCTCGAAAAATATACGGCGGCTCTGGGTGGCGAGACGGACGACGACCCCGAGGCGCCACTCGCCTTTCCCGGCAAGCTGCTGCAGGACTTGCCGCTAGATGGCCGGATTCACTTCGGCAAGATCAGTGCCCGCGGTGCGAACCTGCAGGGAGTCACGCTACGCCTCGAGAGCCGTCCGAAGGGTGCGTCACCCCCCCGGTAGCGGATATACTCCCGCGTCATTTTTAACCGCGCCCGGAAAATCGCCGTGAGTAAGCAGGACTCCCAGTTTTTCAATATCTTCAGCCTCGTACTCGGCATCCTCATCGTCATCGCCATCCTGCTGTTCGCCATGGCGCGGAGCGTGGGCAAGAACACCCAAGCAGCGCATGTGCTGGCCGATCCGCGGTATCTGGCCGAGGTCGAAAGCAACCTGACCACCGGCCGTGTTGCGGTTGCCGGGCGTGATAACTCGGCACTCGCCATCGTCCCCGCAGCAGGTGCCGTGGTGGCCGAACTCGCCATTCCCACCGACGGTCCCGGCGTGTACGAACAAGTGTGCGGCGCCTGTCATCTCAATGGCCTCGCTGGCGCACCGAAGTCGAGTGATCGCGCGGCTTGGGCGCCGCGGATCGCCCAGGGTACAGACACGCTCTACAAGCACGCCATCGAAGGCTACAGTGGCAAGCAAGGCGTGATGCCCGCCAAGGGCGGACGAGCTGACCTTTCGGACGACCTCGTCAAGGCCGCCGTCGATTACATGGTGGCCAAGGCTCAATAAGGCCGCGTCTACTTAGCGCCCGACGCATCGCCAAGGCGTCGATCACATCTTGCTCTTCAATCACGGCCGTCGCGGCATCACGCAAGTCCGCAATCGTCTGCGCGACGCGAATCAGCCGATCTTGCGCACGCAGGCTTGTGCCCTGCTGACTGCGGGCGGCAAGCAAGGCTGCATTGGCAGCGGCGGTCACTCGCGTGTGGGTTGCCAACGCCGGCCCCGTCAGTGCGGCGTTTAGACAAGCCTGTCGTTGCAGTTGCCGCCGGCGCGCACCCGCGATCCGCTGACGCAAACTTTGTTCCGTGAAGACAGCCGCCGCGCGCGCGGCAGTCTCGCGAGCGGCGTCACGCGCAGGGGCATCACCGGACTGCACGCCCTGTTGTCTTGCACGGCGATGTTCTGCGAGATCGGCATTGCTCACCGAATCGAGTTCGACCTGCAAGTCCAAGCGATCGAGTAACGGTCCGGACAGTCGCGAGCGATAACGCTCGCGCGCAGCGCCCGCGCAGCGGCAACTGAGTTCGCGTGAACCGAGATAGCCGCAAGGACAAGGATTCATTGCCGCGATCAACTGAAACCCTGCGGGATATTCGGTCTGCGCACCGACTCGCGAGACCGCGACGCGGCCCGTTTCGAGCGGTTCACGCAAGGCTTCGAGTACGGGCCGGTCGAACTCGGGCAACTCATCGAGAAAAAGCACGCCGCGATGCGCGAGCGTCACCTCGCCCGGACCCGCATTGGGGCCACCGCCGATGATCGCATTTGCCGAGGCCGTATGATGCGGGCTGCGAAAAGGCCGCTCGAGTGAGCGGGGTGCGGCGTTGATCGCCAGCGAGGAAATCATGGCTACCTCGAGGGCCTCGGTGTCGGAGAGCGGCGGCAACAGTGAGGGCAAGCGCTCGGCGAGCATGCTCTTGCCGCAACCCGGCGGTCCCACCAGCAGCAGACTGTGTCCGCCGGCGGCGGCCACCTCGAGCGCGCGTTTACCGAGAGCCTGACCGCAGACATCGCCGAGACGCAGTTGCTGCAGCCTGTTTGCGTGCGGATGGGTGGTGATCTCGGGGGTGATGTGATGGTCGGCAGATGCGGATTCGCGTCCTTCTAACCAAGCACAGACGTCGAGCAAATCGGCGGCGACCACGGCGGCGGGGCCGGGATACCAGCGCAGATCGGGTGTGTTTGCCGTCGGCAGTACGAGCCGATGTCCCTGCGCGGCGGCCGCGGCGGCCGCGGGCAAAGCCCCCTGCACCGACCGCAGATTGCCCGCGAGCCCGAGCTCGCCCAGCAACTCGAGGACCGTCAGATCGTGGCGCGGAGCGAGCTGTCTGCTGGCCAGCAAAATACCCACGGCGATCGCGAGATCGAATCGCCCACCATCTTTGGGGAGATCGGCGGGCGCCAAGTTGACGGTGATGCGCCCGGCGGGAAACTCGAAACCTGAATTGACCAACGCAGCGCGCACGCGCTCCTTGCTTTCATTGACCTCGGTGGCAGGCAAGCCGACGATATTGAAACAGGGCAAACCCGCGCCGAGGTGGACTGCGACATCGACCCGAGGAGCCGCGAGACCGACTTGCGCGCGACAGAGGATACGCGCGACCGACATGGCAGCGGCGCGTCAGTTGCTGCGCGGGGTGTCGAGCTTCGCCTCGAGCTTGGCCTCGAGCTCGGCGAGACGTTGCTCGACAGCTTCGAGGCGCGCGCGGGTGCGCTCGAGAACTTTGGTCTGCGCAGTGAATTCGTCGCGGGCGAGCAGCTCGAGACGCGCAAGGTTGGCCTGCAGGACGGCGCGGAAGTTCGCCTCCAGATCTTGGCGCATGTTGCGCACCGTGGGGGGCATGCTCTCGAACAACCGGCGAGCGAGATCGTCGACGCGAAAATCCATGGTGTTACCTCCGTTGTCCGCGGGCCTTGCCCTTTATTGACGCAGGCTATCGAGTCGGAAGCGCCAAAACGGTGCGTCCGCCCAAGGAAAACCCGCGAAAAACCGCCTTAACTGCCCGGTTTGGGGCGCACCAAGGGTGGCATGGAATCTGCAAAACCTCTGACGCGAGCCGGACGCTGCGCAGGATACCGCGGCGGCAGGCAGGGCGCCGAGTGGCATTAAGCGCCGGATCGACCGGATAAGTCGGCCGTGAGGGCGAAACGTGGCATTGAAATTGATCACCGCGATCATTCGGCCCTTCAAGCTGGACGATCTGGAGATGGCCGTCGCCCAACTTGGCGTGCAGGGCATGACTGTCAGCGAGGTCCAGGGGTATGGCGCCGCGCATGGTCATGTCGAGGTTTATCGCAGCGCGGCATACAGCATCGATTTCGTGCCGCGGGTGCAGGTGCAGATTGCAGTCGAGGACGGCATCGTCGAACCGGTGATCGAAGCGATTGCCAACGTCGCGCGGACCGGCAAGGTGGGAGACGGCAGAATTTTCGTGGCGGAGATCGAACAAGCCATCCGCATTCGCACTGGCGAAACAGGCGTGGCGGCAACTTGAATTCACGGCGAGCAGGGAGACTCTCATGAAAACTTTGAACAGATTCATCGAAGCAGCAGGCAGCTTTGCGGCTGTACAAGACCTGCGACGCCGACTTGCCGCCGTGGCGGCAGTTGCCTGCGGAGCATTCGCTCCGGCGCTCGCCCTGGCGCAGGATGCGCCGGTTCCCGACAAGGGCGACACGGCGTGGATGCTGGTATCGACGTTGCTCGTCGTGTTGATGACCGTCCCCGGACTCGCGCTCTTCTATGGTGGCCTCGTCCGCTCAAAGAATATTCTGTCGGTACTGATGCAGGTGATGGTCGGCTTTTCTTTGATCGTCGTGCTGTGGTGCATCTATGGTTACTCGCTCGCCTTCACCGAGGGCAGTGCCTTCCTCGGCGGTACGGCACGACTCTTCCTCGATGGCGTATGGGACCCGGTGGCAGGCACCTTTGCCTACGCTGCCACGTTCAGCAAGGGCGTATACATTCCCGAGATCGTCTTCGTCGCTTTCCAAGCGACTTTCGCCGGCATTACTTGCGCACTCATCGTCGGCGCCTTCGCCGAGCGCATGAAGTTCTCGGCCGTCCTCATCTTCATGGTGATCTGGTTCACCATTTGCTATCTGCCGATCGCGCACATGGTTTGGTTCTGGATGGGGCCCGACGCCTACACCGATGCCGCAGTCGCCGATGCCATGACGGCAAAGGCGGGACTGCTGTGGCAGTGGGGTGCGCTCGACTTCGCCGGCGGCACAGTCGTGCACATCAACGCGGGTGTCGCGGGCCTCGTGGGCGCCTACATGGTCGGCAAGCGCGTGGGCTACGGTCGCGAACCAATGCCGCCGCACAACCTGGTGCACACGATGGTCGGCGCCTCGCTGCTGTGGGTCGGCTGGTTCGGCTTCAACGCCGGCTCTGCTCTCGAAGCCGGCAACTTCGCGGCACTCGCATTCCTCAATACTTTGCTCGCCACGGCAGGCGCCGTGGTCGCCTGGTCGATCGCCGAGTGGGTGCTCAAAGGTCACCCGTCCATGCTGGGCGCTGCCTCAGGTGCCGTTGCGGGTCTGGTTGCGATCACGCCTGCGGCGGGTAACGTCGGCATGATGGGCGCGCTGATCATTGGTCTCGCCGCTGGTCTCGTCTGTCTGTGGGGCGTGACCGGTCTCAAAAAATTGCTCAAAGCGGATGACTCACTCGACGTCTTCGGCGTGCATGGTATCGGCGGTATCCTCGGCGCTCTGCTCACTGGCGTGTTCAACAGCCACTCGCTGGGTGGTCCTGGCCTCGTCACCGATTGGGTCACCGCCTCGGTCGGCACCAACCCGATCGCTACGCAGGTGCTCATTCAGGCCAAGGCCGTCGGCGTGACGATCGTCTGGTCGGCAGTGACTGCCTTCATCGCCTTCAAGGTCGCTGATCTCATGGTCGGTCTGCGCGTCGCCGAAGAGGACGAGCGCGAAGGCCTCGATACCAACGAGCACAACGAGCGGGCCTACTACAACTGATTTCTTTACGGCACATTCGTCCCCCCGTTCCGTAAAACCTCTGGGGCGACCATCGCAAGGTGGTCGCCCTTTTTCATTGGGGTGAATCGCTCCTGATAAGATGCGCGCATGCGGACAGGTTTTCTCGGTCTCGGCGCGATGGGAGTTCCCATGGCGCGCAATCTTCGCAAGGCGGGCTTGCTGGCCGGGGTGTGGAACCGCAGCGCCGCCAAGGCCAACGCGCTCGCGACCGAACTCGGTTGTCAGGCCGCGACCGATCCCGCCGATCTCGCTGCGCACTGCGAGGCGCTCGTGCTCTGCGTTTCGGCCGATGCGGATGTGCTCGAGGTGGTCAACGCGCTGGCGACGAGCGTGCGCCCGGGCACGATCGTGATCGACTGCTCCACCGTCAGCGCGGATACCGCGCGTAGCGCCGCGGCGCAGCTCGCGACCTGCGGTGCGGCCTTTCTCGACTGTCCGGTGAGTGGCGGGGTCGAGGGCGCACAAAAAGGCACGCTGGCAATCATGTGCGGCGGTAACGAGCACGATTTCGAACGTGCTCGTCCGGTACTCGAAGCCATGGGCAAGACGATACGACTGTTCGGCGCGCACGGTGCAGGTCAAGCCACCAAGGCAACCAACCAAATCATGTGCGCTGGCATTATCCGCGCCGTCGGCGAAGCCATGGCTTTTGCCCGCGCGCAGCAACTGCCTCTCGAACGCGTAGTCGAAACTCTCGGTCAAGGCGCCGGCAGTTCGTGGTATTTCGTCAATCGCGCACCGAACATGATCCGCGGCAGTTTTCCGGCGGGATTCCGCGTGCGTCTGCACGAGAAAGATCTGCGCATCTGCCATGACATGGCTGCCGCGAGCGGCGTGTCACTACCAGTCGTCGAAGACATGCTGCGCGAATATGCCGAACTGATTCGTCGCGGATATGGCGACGAGGACATCTCCGCGGTGTTTCGTCTCAAACAAGAATTGTTCGAAAACGCACCGTTCGCCAATCCGCCTCTGCCCGAAATCTTTGCCCTGCTGCGCCGTGTGCGCACCATTGCCATGGTGGGGCTGAGCGCCGACCGCGCGCGACCGAGCCATGGCGTGGCGCGATCGCTGCAGCACTACGGTTATCGGGTAATTCCAGTCACGCCGTCAGCAAAAGAAATTCTCGGCGAACGCTGCGTGCCCTCGCTCAATCAACTGGGCGATATATTGGGCCCGGATGAGCGCATCGATCTCGTCAATGTATTTCGGCGCCCGGAGCATGTCGCAGCGATCGTCGACGACTGCATTCGGCTGCACATGCCGGCACTGTGGTTGCAGGATGGCGTGATCGACGAGCAAGCTGCGCGGCACGCCCGCAATGCCGGACTCTTCACCGTGATGGACCGCTGTGTTTTCCGCGATCGTGCGGCGATGCCCTGACCATGGCGAATTTGCAGTTCACCAAGATGCATGGCTTGGGTAATGACTTCATGGTCATTGCTGCAAACGCTAATGACGCCTTGCCCACGGCGAAAATCTGGCGGGCGCTTGCCGATCGCCACACCGGCATCGGCTTCGATCAGGCGCTGGTCATCCTGCCACCGCACCAAGCCGATGCCGCTGCCTACTACCGCATCTTCAACGCCGATGGTGGCGAAGTCGAACAATGTGGCAACGGTGTGCGCTGCGTTGCCGAGTGGCTGCGTCTGCAAGGTCGAGCTGCTGCGCCCACGCTGAAACTCGACAGCCCCGGCGGCCGTGTCGAAGCCGCGTTCGTCACGCCGGGCATGATCGCCGTGAACATGGGTGTACCGCGTTTCGCGAGCCCCGAGGAATCGACGCTGCAAATCGACGATGAAGAGATTCTGTTCACCGAAGTCTCGGTGGGTAATCCGCACATCGTGCTGCGAGTATCGTCGGTAGACGAGGCGCCGGTGAGCACACTCGGTGCGCGGCTCGAATCTCATCAAAGATTTCCGCAGCACACCAATGTAGGGTTTCTGCAAGTGATCGATCCGGCCCACGCCCGCCTGCGCGTATTCGAGCGCGGTGTCGGCGAAACCAGGGCCTGTGGCACCGGCGCCTGTGCCGCCATGGCAAGCGCGCGACGGCAGGGGCTGCTGGCAGCCGAGACCGAGATCGCGCTGCCGGGAGGCGTGCTGCAACTGCGCTGGCAGGGCGAAGGCAGCCATCTTTGGATGACAGGTCCGGCAGCCGTCGCATTCCGCGGCGAGGTCGATCTGTTGCAACTCGCCTGAGTCGAGTATCGGGAGCAACGACCAATGGTCAGTAGCGATGACGTAGTACGATTTCTGGAGCAGCATCCGGATTTTTTTGATCAGCATCCACAGCTGCTCGAGCAACTGCATGTGCCACACGGTGGTAACGGTGCGATATCGCTGGTCGAGCGCCAGGTGAAAGCGCTGCGCGAGCGACAGGCCGTGAGCCGCGAGCGTCTTGCCGAACTCGTCCGAGTGGCACGCAGCAATGATCTGCTCGCGGAGCGAGTCCACAAGCTCACGCTGCGCCTGCTGCATGCCCGCACGACCGAAGAAATCTGTGCGCAGATCGACGCCTCGATGCGCGAAGACTTCGAGGTCACGCCCTGCAGGATTCTGCTGTCCGGGTCAGAGCTCGGCGTCGTCGAATCTTTGCTGTCTGCGGGCATGCCACGTTGCGGCCATTTCGCCGAGTCGCAGCGTACGGCGCTGTTCGGCGATCAAGGCATGCAAGTGGCATCCATGGCACTGGTACCGATCGGCGCTGGCGCATCGCGCGGTGCACTACTACTCGGCAGCACGGACCCGCATCGTTTCAATCCTGGCGTCAGCACCGACTTCCTCGCCCGCATCGGCGAGATGATCAGCGCGGCACTGGCGCGCTGCGGCGTCGAACCGCGGGTGTGACGCCGGAGGCGCAAGGATGGCGTGATCGCTTCGGTACTCATCTCGGTACCGAACGCCGGCTTTCCGCGCACACCGGCAGCAATTATTTGCGCGAGATCGACGCCCTCATTGCATGGTGCGACACGAACGGCATCGAACGCTGGGAAGGCCTCGATACGCAGCATCTACGTCTGTTTGCGGCCCGCTCTCACGCCGCCGGACTTTCGCCGCGCAGCGTGCAACGCCGTCTCTCGGCAGTGCGTACCTTTCTGCGCTACCTGCAACGCGAGCGGGTACTCAAACACAATCCGGCTGCCGACGTACGCGCGCCCAAAGCGCGGCGCGGTCTGCCGGATACGCTCGACGTCGATCAAATGACGCGGCTCCTCGAGATTCCTGGCACCGACGCACTCGCCATCCGCGACCGCGCAATCATGGAGTTGTTTTATTCCTCGGGGCTCAGACTCTCTGAACTCATCGGTCTTGATCTCGGCGCTCTCGATCTCGCCGACCGCACCGTCAGGGTAACGGGTAAAGGCAACAAAACCCGGATCTTGCCGGTCGGTCGCAAGGCCATCGAAGCCCTCGAAGCCTGGCTCGCCGCAAGAGCAAGCTCTGCCGCCGTCGGTGAAACCGCGCTCTTCACCGGTCGCAATGGGCGGCGTGTGGGCCAGCGCACCATACAAACACGCGTCGCCCGCTGGGCGCGGCTGCAAGGTTTGCCCGTCCACGTGCACCCTCACCTCTTTCGTCACTCGTTCGCCTCGCACTTGCTCGAGTCCAGCCAGGACTTGCGCGGTGTGCAAGAACTACTCGGGCACGCAGACATTGCCACCACTCAGGTGTATACCCACCTTGATTTCCAGCATTTGGCCCGCATCTACGATCGGGCCCACCCGCGGGCAAGGAAGAAGACATGAGTGAAATTTTCAATCCGCACGGCACCACGATACTCGGGGTGCGGCGCAAAGGCGTCGTTGCCATCGGCGGTGACGGTCAAGTCACCCTCGGCACGACCGTAATGAAAGGCAATGCGCGCAAGGTGCGGCCGCTCGGTCAAGGAAAGGTGCTCGGCGGTTTCGCCGGCGGCACGGCCGATGCGTTCACCTTGTTCGAGCGCTTCGAGGGCAAACTCGACAAGTTCGGCAATCTCACGCGCGCTGCGATCGAGCTCGCCAAAGATTGGCGCGCCGATCGCTATCTGCGCCGTCTCGAGGCCTTGCTGCTCGTAGGCGATCCGCACAAGCTGTTCGTGATTTCGGGCAATGGCGATGTGATCGAACCGGAACATGATCTGGTAGCCATCGGCTCGGGCGGCGCCTATGCGCAGGCCGCAGCGCGCGCGCTACTCGAGAACACCGACCTGAACGCACGCGAGATCGTCGAGCGTTCGCTCAATATCGCAGCGGATATCTGCATCTATACCAATCGAAGCCTGATCATCGAGGAGCTGCATACGTGAGTGACGGCGCACTGAAGCCGCGACAGATCGTCGGCGAGCTCGACAAACACATCGTCGGCCAGGCGGCCGCCAAGCGCGCCGTGGCCATTGCCCTGCGCAACCGCTGGCGGCGTATGCAGGTCGAAGAACGTCTGCGTCCGGAGATCACGCCAAAGAATATTCTGATGATCGGCCCCACCGGCTGCGGAAAAACCGAAATCGCCCGACGGCTCGCGCGCCTCGCCAACGCGCCCTTCGTCAAGGTCGAAGCCACCAAGTTCACCGAGGTCGGCTACGTCGGTCGCGACGTCGACTCGATTGTCAAAGAATTAGTCGACGTTGCCGTGAAGATCACGCGCGAAGCAGAAATGGCGCGTGTGCGCGATCGCGCCGCCGATGCCGCCGAGGAACGCATCCTTGACGCGCTGCTGCCGAAGCCGAAGCTGATGGGCTTCTCCACCGACGAGCCGGTGCAGCCCCGCGATGCCGATACTCGGCAGAAATTCCGCAAGATGCTGCGCGAGGGCTCGCTCGATGATCGCGAGATCGAAATCGAGCTGCGCGCCATGGGCAGCGGACTCGAAATCATGGCGCCGCCCGGCATGGAAGAGATGCAACAACAGTTGCAGACAATGTTCCAGAATCTTGGTGCCGGCAAGACCCGCGCCAAAAAAATGAAGGTCCGTGACGCTGCGCGGATGCTCATCGACGAAGAAGCGGCGAAGATGCTCCACGAAGAAGAGCTGCGCGCCAGCGCGGTCCGCAATGCCGAACAGAACGGCATCGTTTTTCTCGATGAAGTGGACAAGATCTGTCGACGACAAGACACCTATGGCGCCGATGTCTCGCGCGAAGGCGTGCAACGCGATCTGCTGCCCCTCGTCGAGGGTTGTACGGTCAACACCAAATATGGCCCGATCAAAACCGATCATGTGCTGTTCATCGCCTCGGGGGCCTTCCATGTCTCCAAGCCCTCCGATCTCATCCCCGAATTGCAGGGCCGGTTCCCGATTCGCGTCGAACTCGAGCCGCTGAAGATAGAAGATTTTGTGCGCATCCTTACCGAGCCCGATGCCTCGCTGACCACGCAGTACGCGGCGTTGTTGCGCACCGAGGGTGTCGAAGTCGAGTTCACCGCCGAGGGCGTGCGTCGACTCGCTGAAATCGCCTTTCATGTCAACGAACGCACCGAGAATATCGGCGCGCGCAGACTGCATACGGTGATGGAGCGACTGCTGGAAAATCTTTCCTACGAAGCCAGCGAACGCCCCGGAACCACCCTCGCCATCGACGCCGCCTATGTCAACGAGAGCCTGGGCAAGCTCTCGCAAGACGAAGATCTCAGCCGATTCATTCTTTGAACGACTTCGCGCTCGGCATCGTCGTCTTCACGATTGCGGCGGTGCCGGCATCGCTGCTGTTACTGGCATTGGCCGATGTCATTCGGCTCGAGGGTGAGGGGCAACGTCGTCGCTGGATACGCAATTGTCTGTGGGCGCTCGCGGTCCCGGCGAGCGTGCCGCTCGCAGTGGCCGTCTGGGGCTGGGCCGGCGCAGCGCACCTCGAACCGCTATGCCAAGCTTATGCCACACCGGACTATCGTTTGGAGCAAACAGCCGACTCAAGGCAAAGAATAGATGCGCCTGTCATCCTGCTCGACAGCAAGGGCGTAGCGCCGCAACCTTGGCTGACAGCACTACAGACGCGGTTTGCGGATCGCCTCATTACGGATGCCGCCAACCCCGCCGCCGGGGCTGCGACCCATGTACTCGAGGTTCGACGAGTCACACACCACCGAAATCTTTGGTTCGATGTGCAAATGGAGCGGTTCCGTGTCATCGATCGGCACTGGGGCGCAGTAATCGGAGAGGCCGATGAGCTTTGGGTGGACGCGGGCCGAGCGCGTTATCACTGCGGCGTGATCAGTGGTCCGGTGGTCGTAGCCAGCGAACGCAGCCCTTGGCCGGGCGGCGACGGCATTGCACGCTTCGTGGCGCGTGCCTTCAACCCGCCTCGAGGCGCCGCGCCATCGCGCACACTCACACCATGAAGTTGAGATTGCGTGCAGCGAAATTATTGATGCTGGGCGCCACTTTCACGAGATCAGCGTCACCCACACCGAACCAGCTCGCGAGTGTGGCCGCGTACTGATCTGCCGATACGGTCGGAATGATACGACCGCCACCGACATCCCAGATACCGCCGTTCTCGAGCAGCGGATACGCGCCGTAGAAACGCCCACCGCGCACCGCCCCGCCCGCAACGAGCTGTATGCCACCCCAGGCGTGATCGGAGCCGTCACCGTTCGAGGTGAGCGTGCGACCGAAATCCGAATGAGTGAAGAGCGTCACGTTGTTCTCCATGCCGATCTCGCGCATCGAGTCATGGAACATCTTCACGGAGCTGCTGATATTGGCGAGCAGGCCAGGCTGATCGCGTACGAGGTCGTCATGCTGATCAAAACCACCCGTCGAGACAAAGAATATTTGCCGCGAGAGGTCGAGGCTTTGCCGCACCGAGATGATCTTCGCCACGGTCCGCAATTGCTGTTGCAGCGAAGACAGCGTGCCGGTGTTGGGCAAAGCATTGAAGCTGTAGCCGTTGGCAATCGCCGTACTGACGCGGTCGGCAAACTGCGCGGCACGCTGTTGCACGCTGGCGTAGGCGCGTTCGTACATCGTGTTCGAGGAGGAACCCATGGTCGCCGTCAACACCGACTCGAAAGACTGGCGGCGCAAAGGTCCGGCACCGGTGGTCGGAAAGGCTGCGAACTGCGTCGGGCCCGTCGCACCCATGACATAGGGTTTGGCGATTTCACTGGCCTGAAAATAAGTTTGACCAGCCAGCGACACATTGACTGACATTCCCTGATTGCCAGCCTGGGCATTGAGCACGTCAGCGACTCTACCGCCCCAACCTGACTTCAGCGTCGCTCGACCACGCAGGCTGTGCCACTGATCCTGCTGATCGTTGTGCGAAAACAGCTGCGGCGGCAAAGTGTGACCCGTAGTACCCGCTGTCTGGTATTGCGTCTTCGTGGTCGGACGAATGAGCGGGCCGATATTGGCCATCACCGCGAGCTTGCCCTCGGCGAAGAGATCACGCGCACCGGTCATGCTCGGATGAAAGCCGTACGCAGGATCGCCGGCTACCTGTCCCGGCAAAGTAATCGGCAACAGCGAAGCGCGATCGACGGCGAGGCTCGATGTCGTACCGCCACCACGCGAGCGTGAATAAGCGTTGTACTCGGCCGTGCTCGACGGCACGACCATGTTCCAGGAATCGTTGCCACCGAACAGGAACAAACAGACGAGCGCCTTGTAGTCGGCGAAGCCACCGGTACCAGCCATCTGCGCATGCACCGTGCCCGCGGTACGTCCGAAGGCATAGGCGACACCACCGGCAGCAGCGGCCTTGATGAACTTGCGTCGAAGGCTATTCATGAAGACTCCATCTGCTCAGCGTTGCAGCGCGAACTCGGGCGAGGTCGTCACAAAGAAAATGGCATCGGCTGTCCGGGTCGCCAGCGCCGTAGCGGGGTTGGTCGCCGGGACGACGGTGCGGTCGATTTGCGCTTTGGCCTGCGCCTTGAGCGTGGCAGAGATCTGCGTCGAGCCGCCCAGGAGTCGCTCGGCGACGCGATTGATCAGCGCCTCGCTATCGTTCGCCGCTGTGAGCTCTTCGGCGGTATTGATATACATGAGGTCGATCGCAAGATTGGTTGCCGTATGCGTGCGCGATACGGCCTGTGTCCAGAAAAAGTTCGCGATCTGCGTATTCAAATATTCGGTGGCAATCTGCATCTCAGGGGACACCCGACCAGAATCAGCGATCTCGCCCGGCGGCGCATAAAATGGACTGAAGAAATTGAACACCGAGGGCGAACTGCCCTGCGCCTGACCAAAGACCGCGCCGACACCGCCCGAGAAATTGGCCGCAACGCCCAAGCGACCGGATCGCGACGTTGCCTCGTAGGCGCGCCAAAATTGGGTAAGACGAAGCAGCGGCTCTTTGAGCTTGCCGGCGCTCGCAGCGGCCGTGCCACTCGCGGGATTTCGCGCCTCGGCGTCGAGCAGAATCGCTTTGACGACCGCCTCGAGATTGCCGCGACGACCCGCGCCATCGTTGTTGAATTTTTCGGCGATGCGCTGCACGTAAGCAGGCGACGGATTGCTGGTTACCAAGCGCTGAATGAGTTGCTTGGCAATGAACGGCCCGACGTTCGGATGATTGAAGACGTTGTCGAGCGCATCCTGCAAATCTTGTGTACCGGATTGACCAGCAGGGATGGTCGCGTTGGGCAGTGTGACACCCGAATAGTTGAGAACCAGCTTCGTGCCTGTCTCATGAAAGTCGGCATACAGGCGCATCGGGCGCACTTGGTTATAACCTGCTACCGGTGCGAGCTGCGGACGCGTCGTCGCAAAAGTGCAAGCGGGCAAGGTCGTCGGGCATTCCCACTTCCAGCCCGTGAAAACCCTGGCGAATCCTTCGATGATGTCTTGATTGTAAGTTGGCAAGGGCTGCCCGCTGGCGTCGTTGCGCACCGTACCGTCAATGTTGAGCTGCACCAGACCCACACTGAACAGCTGCATCATCTCGCGCGCGTAGTTTTCATCGGGTCGCAGGTTGGTGTTGGCGACCGCCCTTTGATTGCCGAGCATCGACAGATAGATGCCCATCGCCGGATGCAGCGTGACGTTCTCGAGCAGCGTGCGAAAGTTGCCGAAAGCGCCGCGCGCGAGCATGTCGTGAAAATCGGCGGTGGCATTCGGCAGGTTGAGTAGCGCGCCCACCTGCGACACGACAAAGATTTCAGAGAGTGCAAAGGCGACGCGTTGACGGAGCTGGTCTTCGCCGCGCAGGGCATTCGAAAACCATTGCTCGAGACGATTGCCGTTGAGTACGGCAATGTTGAAGTTGGCCGGGATCGGATCGGGGTAGGCCGCCTCGACCGCGGGCAACAGCAAGGTGGCTTCACGACCGATCTGCTGGTCGATCCAGCGCGAATAAGCGTTGTTGGAATCGCCGAGTGCGATCAGACGGTTGGCTTCGGCTTCGGTAGCGCCAAAGGTCGCTTGATTCAAAAATCTGAAGGCTTCGGCCTTGCTGACTGGGGGCGCACTCGCCGTCGGTGGCGCGGTCACGCTGGTAGAGCTGCCACCACCGCCACCACCGCCGCAGGCTGCAAGCACTGCGGTCACGGTCAGCACAAAAATTTTGATCCCGCTTTTGATCAGACTCGGCGCACTCATGCTCCGACTGTAGTCCTGCGGCGGCTAAAAACCAAAGCTTCGTAACAAAAATTAACCGAACCGTGATCGGGGTCCGATATCAGGGCTCGGATCTCAGGAAAAGTGCTGTGCGGCGAGCAGATCGAGACGCTGTTCGAAATCGTGGCCGGTGGGCAGCAGCAAGCAACCGGCAGGCAGTTCTTCGGCTGAAACCATGCGCGCCGCCACGCCGCCGATCCAGACCTCGCATCGTCCATTCAAATGGTCAGCGAGTTGGCGTAATTGCTCGAGAACAGGCACTTCGTTCTCCGGCATGACGAGCGACACCAGCACGGCGCGGGCGTCGACCTCGAGAGCAAAACGGGCGATTTCTATGGGCGGGACGTCAACCCCGAGATTATGGGTGCGGAAGCGGCGCGTTGCCGCCAGCCAGCTGCACATCAGGATGCCGAGTTCATGGCGCTCGCCGGACAGGGTGGCGAGAACGAGGCATGGGCCGTTATCAGAACGCAAATAGCCGCGCGAAACGCTGATGATGAGCCGACGGACGATGTCGGTGACCATGTGCTCTTGGGCGATCGAGACATCGCCCCGATGCCAACGCTCACCGACCTCACGGACCAGCGGGACGAGCACGGTGTTGACGACTTCGTTGGGGGGCAGCAGGGCAACCGCAGAGGTCAGCACCTCTTCGACGCCTGAAGGGTCGGAGTGCTCGGTCGCATCGATGGCGCGCTCGACATAAGACTGCCCGCGGCTCGGTCCCGGCCGGGCCTGACCACCGGAATCGGCCACAAGTTTGGCGAGTTCGTCTTCGCCAAGCCTCGCGAGGCGGCTGATGGTATGGCCCAGTTCGGTCGCGGTCCGCAACAAGCGCAACCGCGCGACATCCGCCGCCGCGTAGGTCCGCCGACCGGCGGAATCCCGCTGGGGCGTGACCACTTCATATCGACGCTCCCAGGCACGCAGGGTCTCGACCGAAAGGCCGGTCGCCTGCGCCACCGCCTTGATCGTGAATTGCCCAGCTGCCGATGTGGTCGCAAGCCTGTTCATGGTTTGTTCAGCTTCTGTCCAGCCTTTGTTGTACAAGAGCTTGACAGAATGCTCCTCGGCTGTCACTATCACTCCCGTCGACAGGTAGCGTACGCAGGATCGCGGTACGCCTCAAGCCAAACTTACGGAGTATTATTATGAATCGTATCAACGCCAAGGCCTCTGTCGCCGCTGCCCTCCTGGGGCTCGCCGCCGTCGCC
>Ga0194133_10003590_pt1 | contig 21851 bp, 19 predicted proteins | sample TA2KigOf40mmetaG_FD_155448 | JGI IMG/M metagenome (GOLD analysis project Ga0194133, IMG submission 155448) | Freshwater microbial communities from Lake Tanganyika, Tanzania - TA2015055 Kigoma Offshore 40m | ecosystem: Environmental > Aquatic > Freshwater > Lake | place: Tanzania: Lake...
CGAAGGTAGGGGAGGCGCTGAACAGCGTCGGCAAGCCGATCAAAGGCTCAAAAATTCTTCTTCTTGGCTTAGCCTACAAGGCCGATGTGGATGATGACCGCGAAAGCCCGAGCTATGTGCTGATAGAAAAGCTGGAGGCCAAGGGCGCTAAGGTCGACTACCACGATCCCTATGTGCCGGTCATTCGCCCCAGCCGTGAGCACTCTCATCTGGCAGGGCGAAAATCTTCACCTATTGATTCTATCTGTGATTTAGTAATAATATGTACTGCACACGCAGCCTTTCTGGAAAAAAACTTCTCAAAACTCTTAGTCCCTTTGGTAGACACCCGAAACTGCGTCCGCAAAGGGAGCCGACCGAAAATTTACTTAACTGCATAAATTTGAAGAAACAAAAAATAAAATATAATATTTAAAATGCTCTTACTAATTTGCTACGGAATTGCTGCAGGAGGCGCAATATGGCTTCTAGACAAATCGATATGTCTCCTAGATTTACGAACAATAACCATAACAAAAACCTTTTATTTTTTCTTTTTTTTAATGACCTGGTTACCAGGATCATTCATTTATTTTGAAAATGGGAGAAGTGAGCGAAGTTTCTTTTTATCAGGCATTATAATTAGCCTTTTAAGTGCAGCTTTTGGCACATTCATTTCAACAAAATTACAAGATTTTAAAACCTATGAAATAAAAAACTTTTTTGAAAAAAAGTTTACTAAACTTACAAATCAACAAATGAAATTTGTAAACAAGCTACACTTACTTATCTTGTTGCCGATCGCGGCAGCTTTAATGCTTTATTATTATAAAACACCAATAATCCCTTTATTTAATTTATTTCAAAATTTAAGTCCAACAGAATTAACACAAGCACGGGAAGAAGCTTTTAAACTACTTGACCCAAGATGGACTTCTCCAAATTCAACAAAATGGTTTTATTTGTTTTTAATTTTACGCACCACAATATTTCCATTTTTTATATTAACTACCTGCTCATTGTATTTTATGAAAAGAAATCAAACGACGCTTTTGATCTTTAGCATATTTTTGTCCCTAGGATTAATATATGCTGCAACAACCCTTGCAAGAGCACCAGTCGCGGCAATTATTTTACGGATAATAGCACTTTGGATAATCTTAGTAAATGTAAAACTCACCCCCCTTAAATTATTCATCTCTTTTTTATCCGTTTTAATTTTCCCTCTTTTCATTACAAGCTTTTACAAAACGCGAAATTTAATTGAGCTGTTTGTTGCATTAGGTGAGCGTATGACGATTACCCCGGCAAGGGATTTGTATTTCTTTTTTGAAATCTTTCCCAAACACAAAGATTTTTTAAATGGTCTTACTTTATTACGTCCTTTTTACGATCTTTTTGGGATAAAAACGTTTTATTTAGAAAATTTTGTTTCAATGTATATTTCACCGTCAAATATCAAAACTGCGCATACAAACGCTGTTTATATAAGCAACCTGTATGCAGATTTCGGTTTTTTAGGACTCATTTTTGGCTCGTTTTTAGTAGGTTTCTTTATTCAATTTTTTGATACAATAATTCTAAGATCAAAAAAGTGCTTTTTAAATTGCACACTATTTGCTTTTTTTGTTTATTTAGCAATTGTGCTAAACTTTGGGTCCATTACCTCCGTGTTACTCGCGAACGGCGGACTAGTTGCAATCGGGTTATGGTTCTTGTTTAAACAAAGCTTAAAATGGTTGCGCCCTTAATCACGGCAATTATTCCCTCCTTTAATGAGGAAAAAAATATTAGGAAATGCCTAAGAGCGATCATAAAAAGTGCATATCCAAAACAGAAAATACAAATCTTAGTTGTAGATGGAGGTAGTACAGATAAAACGATTCAACGAGTACAAGAATCTAATAATAGTGGCTTAAACATTAAAATATTGCATAACAAAAAACGACACCTCGCTGCAGCCTGGAATCTAGGAATTAGAAAGGCCGAAGGAAAATATATTTTTGCAATGAATGCACACGCATCTGTCCATCCGAAGTATTTTCACATTCTCGTGCGGCGTCTAGAAAAAGGTGATGTAGTTTGTTGTGGCGCCTGCATGACAACGCGGCCACAAGAAAAGGGGCCGTGGAGTAAGGCAATAGCAATGGTTCTTTCAAGCAAGGCGGGCGTTGGGGATTCCAAGTTTCGAACAGGTGTAAAGTCTGAAACAATTGTTGATAGCGTGCACATGGCGGGCTATCAAAAAAAATTTATAACAAAAATGAAGTTTAATGAGGAGTTAATCCGAAGCCAGGATATTGATTTCAATACAAGAGTTCGGAATGCCGGAGGGAAAATTTTGCTGCTGCCTCAAAAACTTGTGACTTACTATACCAGATCAAACATAAATAAATTTCCAGCAGACATGTTTAAAAATGGCTTTTGGGTAACGAGACCATTCCTATATGGGTGTTTCTTAGCAAAACCAAGACATTTGGCTCCTTTAATATTAGTTTCTGCCTTTATAATCTTTGGAAGTTTTGGATTATTTTTTTCTTTTTCACGAACAATTTTTTTCATTTTGCTAATAATGTATTTTTTTTTCTTATTTGTATCAGTATTGTCACAAAAAAACAATGGACTTAATAATCTTTTAAGGACAGGTGCAGTATTAGTTATTTTACACTTCTCTTATGGTTTAGGGTCTTTGGCTGGTTTGTTCCCAAAGCTTAAAGCAGAAAAATCAAAACCCTCTTAACATTTTCTTCCGCAGCTTCTCTCGGGGTCGGCGGTGCGCTGTTTGCACTTTCTGTCTTATTAGCAAGGCGTTTTGGGCCAGAAGAATTTGGTATTTATGGTTCCTATAAGCAGCTCGCAAATTTTCTGGACGCTCTTTTATTGATTCCCGTTGGGATTCCCTTTGTACGCCAAATTCTTGAAGCTAAAGCTACTTCAAATAAAAATTCAGCGATTGTTTCGACATTTATTTTTTTAATATTATGTTCACCACTTTTATTTGTAGGCTTAAAAATTTTAATATTATTGCTTCCTTTGAAACTCAGTGACGGAAAAACAAACACAGCTTTTATCTTTTACTTTATTTGCTATAGCTTTTTTCTTTGGATGTATAATTCAATGCGCGGATTACTTAAAATAAAACAAGCCAGCCTTGCTTTATTTCTGGGTCTTGGATTGTTCCCATTAGTCATAGCAGTCACTCAAAAAAATTTAAAAGTAAGCGATTTTTTTATTTGGTCTGGATTTTGCTTAGTGGCAAACATATTATTTTATTGCAAAAATATAAATTTTTCAATTTATTTTAAAAAAAATAATTCAATATATAAAAAAGTAAAAAATAATTTTATAAATGGTTTTCCGAGAGCTTCTTCATCAGTACTTTATCAAGGGTCTTTCCTCGCCGGACCGACGCTTTTAATCCATAATGGATTATTCAAAGAAGCCGGTTTCTTAGTAGTTGCCCAAAATATTCCAAAATTCTTTGAAAGTCTTACAGAGGGCATTTACCGCGCAGGGGTGCCACTTTTAATACCAAACTTTAATTCATGTCCAAAGTCAAGAATTCAACTCATAGATCTAAATATCGAAATTATTGGAAAAGCAGTATTTTGTTTTGGATTATTTTTTATGAGTTTTATTTTACTGAACTCACAAAAGTTAGCTCCTTTTCTTTATGGAAAAGATTTTATAAATTTAGTAAAGTATTTTGATATTGTGGCACTATCCGTACCATGGTTTATGCTTTTTTCGGTTAATAAAACGTTTTTAGAGGCGGCCAAAAGTAATAATCTAAATCTTGCTTGTACCTCCGTTTGTTTTTCTGCTTTTTGTATATTAAGTCTTTTATTAAAACCTTGGCTAAAAATGGAACAGGCTATTTTAGTTTCGTTCTCGGTTTCCCTTGCTCTTTTAGGAATAACAAGCAGTTTTCTTCTTCATAAGCAACTCCGAATTAAAGAAAAAATAATTTTCAAACCGCTTTTGGCTTGTTATTTTGTTCTTGTGTCTGCCTTTTTAATATTTCAGCCTCATAACTCAAGGCACAGTGAAATATTTGAAAAATATTTAATACATTTAAATGTTGCAAATTTAATAATTTTTTTATTTTTTACAAAAAACCTTATCTATAAAATATTTAAAAAATGAATTTTCAGCACAATAAAATAGAAGCAATAAAAAAAATACCTGTTTTTAAAACAAGCTCATGGGTTACATCTCTCGAAAAGCGAAAACACGATGAGATTGAATTACACAATAAGCTTAGGGACACATCAAAAGATAAAGTAAAAACTACCGAGCCTGAAAATAAAAAATATTACTGCGTTACTAATACAAGTTCAAAATATATAAAAAAACTTTTAAAAGACAAAGTAAAAAATCGTGTATTTTTAGATTATGCTTGTGGTAACGGTTTGTCTGCGATTGACTGCGCTTTGGAGGGGGCCTTGTTGTCCGTAGGGATCGATATTAGCGATGTTTCAATTATAAATGCTTTAAATTCAGTGTCTATGTTACCGCCGGCCGTTTCAAAAAACCTTTTTTTCTTTCAGGGTGACTGTGAAAATACCATGTTGCCATCAGCCTCGATCGAAATTGTGCTTTGTAGCGGTATGTTGCATCATCTCAATCTGGAAAAGGCATATAAAGAATTAGCCAGAATTTTAATCCCCGGTGGCTTACTTGTTGGAATTGAGGCTCTAGGTCACAATCCTATTTTCCAGCTTTATCGCGAATTTACACCCCACCTACGAACGCAATGGGAATCAGGCCATATAATGAAAATTAAAGATATTGAGAAAGCAGAAAAATTCGGGTTCAGAATTTCTGAGCTAAAATTCTGGCACTTTTTCGACCTAATGGCCGTCCCACTCCGAAAAACAAAATTGTTCAAGCCAGCTCAAATGCTAGGTGCAGCTGCTGATCGAATTCTTTTTCGGCTGTCTTTTTTTCAAAAATTAGCCTGGCAAGTATCATTTGTCTTAAAAAAAGATGGTGCCTGATTTCAGGCAGGTGACAGAGACAGTGGGTGCAGTATGCTCCCGTGAGCAACTCGCGCGCGCTGTCTCAAGATATGGATGGGTCCGCGCATTTTGCCGGGGTAAGGATGTGCTTGAAGTCGCGTGCGGCACAGGTCAGGGATTAAAGATGTTAATGGAAGTCGCCAAAAGCCTGCAGGCTTGCGACATCTCAAAGGAAATGGTGGAAATAGCCAAAAAAAATCACCCGTTATTAAACCACCTTTTTATCTCCGACGAAACAAGATTGCCGTCAAAGGATCAAAGTATTGACGTTTTAATTTGCTTCGAAGCGATTTATTACTTCAGAAACCTAAAAGTTTTTTTACAGGAAACTAAACGAGTCTTAAGAAAAACCGGCTCACTTTTTTTGTGTTTTCCTAACTCAGAACTCTTCGACTTCAATCCAAGTCCTTTCGCTGTCAAGTATTTTAAGTCCGGTGAACTAAATCAGCACCTTGTTGAGCATGGCTTTCGTGGAGAATTTTACGGAGGAACTGCTCTAGACAAAATCGGTTTAAGGCAAAAAATATTCCGTCCGCTCAAAAGCTTGGCTGCTCGTCTTGGGCTCATTCCGGGCTCCATGCGTGGCAAAGAGGTCCTGAAGCGAATCGTATTTGGGAACCTTTACCGAATGCCAACCCATCTGGAATTTGATCCCAAATTGTACGATGCCCCCCAAAAAATTGAACATTTAGGATCTACACCTGCCTTTAAGGTGATTTACTGCAAGGCCACCTTTTTGAAACTATGAATATTCCTTTTTTCCGGTACACCCATATTTTGGCTCCCCAGAAGGTGGAAATCCTGCGCGTGGCCACCGGGGTGATGGAAAAGGGAGCCTTTATTCTGCAGAAGGAGTTGGAAAACTTTGAATCAGAGGTTGCAAAATTCGCAGGGTCACGACACGCGATTGGGGTGGCAGATGGGACAGAATCGATGATTCTAGCCCTGTTGGCTGCTGGAGTCGGGGCTGGCGATGAGGTAATCCTCGCTTCCCATACCTACATTGCCACGGCCTCGGCGGTCCATTTTGTTGGGGCTCAGCCGGTCTTGGTGGAGTGCCGGAATGACCGCCTGATTGACCCCGCGGACATCCGAAAAAAAATCACCAAGAAAACCAAGGTCCTTCTTCCCACGCAACTCAACGGGCGAACCTGCAACATGGATGAGATTCAGGCAATTTGTCGGGAGCATAATCTCATCCTGATTGAAGATGCTGCCCAAGCCTTAGGATCTAAGTGGAAGGGTAAGTGTGCGGGGACCTTCGGGTTTGCCGGGTCCATTAGCCTCTACCCTGCCAAGGTGCTGGGATGTTTTGGTGATGGTGGACTACTCTTTACTCAAGACGATAAGACAGCCGAGGCACTTCGGGAGTTACGAGATCATGGAAGAAACCGGGAAGGGCTGGTGGTTCGCTGGGGACTAAACTCTCGACTCGATAATCTACAGGCCGCCATCCTGTCCGTGAAACTTAAAGAATTTCCGCAGGAAATCGAGCGCCGCCGCGCCATCGCTCGCATCTACCATGAGAGGTTGAAATATTTGGACGACCTGACGCTTCCGCCGGAACCCGATCACGATCCAAATCATTTTGATATTTACCAAAATTACGAAATCGAAAGCGGACAACGGGAAAAGTTGCGGGATCATCTGCGAGACCAAGGGGTGGGTACCATCATTCAGTGGGCGGGAAAAGCGGTGCACCAGTTTCGAGGACTGGGTTTCGAAGGCGTAAAACTGCCTTTCACGGAAAGGTTCATGGAACGGTGTTTTCTTCTGCCCATGAACACCTCCTTGACCGATGAGGAAGTAGAATATGTCTGCGATCAGATCATCCGATTTTACAACGGAAAAAGTTGAGACTCACGGTGGCTAAAAATCAAAATCCTGTAGAACTTGGCGACCTTTCTCTGCCTGAAAAGCACCGCGGCCCAATCGGATTGACAGGTTTTAGTAAAGCCAAGGCGGTAGATTGGCTGAAGTCCTTGGTCCTTATCCGTGCGGCAGAAGAAAAAATCGGAGAGGAGTTTGGAAAAGCGGTCATCAAGTGTCCCTGCCACCTCGTGATCGGGCAGGAAGCCCCTGCGGTGGGATTGGCTGACCACATCTGCAAAGGTGACCGGGTCTTTGGGGCGCACCGGTCCCACGGACACTATCTGGCCTTGGGTGGAAATCTTCACCAACTTATGGCGGAAGTTTTGGGAAAAGAGACGGGTTGTTCCAAGGGAATGGGGGGTTCGATGCACCTGTACCAGCCTCAAGTGGGCTTTCATGGATCCGTGCCGATTGTCGGTTCTACTATTCCCATTGCGGTGGGGGCTGCCCTTTCGATCCAGATGGACAGGACAAAGAATGTGGCTGTCAGTTTTCTTGGCGATGGGGCCACGGAAGAGGGGGTTTTTCATGAGTCACTCAACTTTGCCGCCAATTTCCGCCTTCCCGTGATTTTCATTGTGGAAAACAACCTCTTTTCCAGTCATTTGCACATCGATTTACGGCAGCCCAGTAACTCCACCTGTCGGTTTGCCGAGGCGAACGGAATTCCCTGGCAACGGGTGGACGGCAACGACGTGGCTGCAGCAAGCAAAGCCTGTCTAATCGCCACCCGGCAAGCGCGTTTGGCCAAGGGGCCTCAGTTTATTGAAATGGTAACCTACCGATGGAGGGGCCATGTGGGACACCGAGAAGATGTAGATGTGGGGGTGAAAAGAAAGGATGACCTAAATCTTTGGAAAAAAAGAGACCCTATTGCCCGATTAGCCAAAGGAATGGAAAAGAAAAAATGGTTAAAGACCGAGGAGCTGCAGAAGTGGAAAACGGAAGCAGAAGCGGCGGTTCACAAGGCTTGGGATCAGGCTACCCTTGATCCCTACCCAAAGCCGGAAGCGCTGTTGGACCGGGTTTATTTTAAGGGCGCACAGGGATGATTCCCGGTAAAAAAACAAGCTATGGCCAAGCCCTACGAGACGGGTTCGCCTATCTTTTTAAAGCATACCCAGAAGTGTTTACCATCGGGCAGGGACTGTGGAGCCCCTGGTACGTGGGTAATAGCATGACGGACCTGGACAAGGAGTTTGGCAAAGGACGGGTAATCGATACGCCCGTGGCGGAGCTGGCCTGCACGGGTGTGGCGGTGGGGGCGGCCATCAGTGGCAAGCGGCCGGTGATCATCCATCCAAGAGTTGATTTTGCCCTTTTGGCGGTGGACCAGATTGTCAATCAAGCGGCCAAGTGGTGCCACATGTTGGGCGGACAGGTTGCCGTACCCGTAACCATTCGGGCGATTATCAACCGAGGCGGGGAACAGGGAGCTCAACATTCCCAGTCGCTCCATTCATGGTTTGCCCATATTCCCGGGCTTAGGGTGGTCATGCCAGCCACCGTCCAGGATGCTCGGGATCTTCTCATTGCCTCGGTCCTTTGTGATGATCCAGTCATGTTTATTGATGACCGATGGCTTTACGAGCAGGAGGAAATTCTGCCCCCGCCCAGGGAAATCAGTTTGGAAAGCCAAGGGCCGGAAATCCGCAGAGCTGGCAAGGACATTACCTTGATCAGCTGCAGCTATCCTCTGCAACAGTGTCTGGAAGCCGCCCAGTTGCTAGGGGAGTGCGGGATCGAAGCGGAAGTGATTGATCTCCGGGTGCTGAACCCCCTGAAACGTAAGCCCATTGTGGATTCCGTCAGAAAAACGGGCAGACTCTTGGCCGTGGACGGTGACTGGGCCACATGTGGTATGGCCGCGGAAGTCATCACGAGCGCCGTGGAAGGCGTGGAGCCCGGCATATGGAAAAAAGCCCCTGCACGCATGACCCTGCCGGATGCACCGGCTCCGACAAGTCGGGTGCTTGAATCAAATTATTACTTTACCATCAAAAAAATAGTGGAAAATGCACTTATCACTCTGAGTGAAAAAAAATCTTAATTTTTTACAGATCCTATTGTTGGCGGTAGTAGTTGCTGGCATTCCATCAGCAAAACTTGGAGTTTTCTCGCTATCTCGGGGCTTGCCTCCCGCAAAATGCCTTTCGTCCGATGCTGAATCATGGGTATATCAGGCTTCTCAATTACAAATTCTTAAAACACCGATTAGCGAGTACTCGTACCATAATATATTCCTGAATCTTTTAGTGAAGGCGACACAGGTGACCGGCTTTTCCATTTTCTCAACAAGTATTTTAATGTCATGGGCGTGCTCTATCGCCTTTGGTTTTTTATGCTTCAAAATCGCAGAAGTATTTCTTTCCTTTGGATATTCAGCTTTATTTAGCGCTCTATGTCTACTGGAAACACATGTTCTAGGCGGGACAACGTTCGGGTGTTCTCCTTTCGGAATTATGCCACGAGAACTCGCCCTATGTATTGCTATTTATATATTATATATAAAACTATCTTTCAGCGTTAACAGCGCGCCAACTATTAAAAATACGTTGATCATAACTTATGGGGCGACTGGAATTCTGTTCTATATTTACCCCCCCCAAGCCTTGGGGCTTTTCTTATTAATATTAGGGTTTGATTTAATAAATGTCCGTGGCTCAAAAAATCCAAAACAATTAATAAAAGCTCTTTTAATTTTCGGAGTTATAGCCACTCCATTTGCCGTGTCGTATTTTATGGCGACAAAAGCAGGAACTCCAGTCGATCAAAATATTCTGAAACAACGAAATAGCTTCATGCTTCTAACGGGTTTTGATAGCAATACATTTTTGTATCTTCGGCGCTTTTTGTATCAAACAACAATTCTTTTTGCTGTAGCAGTGTTTATCGCGAAAGTTTATCCTCGTTGGTTTAAAGATCGTGCAAAAAGTTATTTAGTGCCATTTATAATTGTAAGCTTATTATTATCAGTTTTTGGATTGTATCTCGAAAATAATACAGGCCTGATAACACTTTTTATTTCACGAAGCTCAATTTTTTACACTTTATTCTTTTACCTGTTCTGCCTATTGATGTTGCAAAAATATAACCAAGAAACCCAAATTAAATTAAAAGTGCCAATGACTCTTTTGGTCGTTATATCGCTAATGATCAATACTAACCTCTTCGGTTTTCTTCGGCAATGTCGTTCCGAATTTATTTTACAACCAAAAACATTGGAATTTTTCTCCATAATTGATAAGCACGCATATAAAGTGAAAAAGGGTAGCCTGTTTTTAGTTTCATATTCTTCCGAACGAGATTACGCTGCAATGTTCAGATCATACACAGGGCTAGGGGTCTATGTTTGCGATAAAGAAGGAGGTATTTCCTTAATTGACGGAGATCTGGCTAAAAACTGGGCAAATCGTACAAGGGTGCAAAATCAGATCTTATCGCTCGTGTCGCTTAAGAAAGTTAAAAAAGCTGCCAAACAACTGCGTGTCACTAGCTTAATTCTCGCAACAGATGATGTTTCAGTTAATGTACAATTGAATAAAGAACTAAAGAGGATAGCTGCAGGTCGCTCTTTTGTTGAAATCTTGCTTAACTAAAAAATGAATATCTATTCATTATTAAACCTAGCGCTTAATACAAATAAATTAAGAAAAAAATTCCTTGAAAAAATCAGCATATCCTTAAAAAGCCCAGTTTTAGACTTTGGATGTGGTAATGGTGATTGCGCAGCTTTTATGCCTGATACTATGGACTACATCGGGGTTGATAACAACAGGTCGCGTATTCAGCATGCCCGGATGGCCTATCCAAACCACAGATTTATTGAAGGCAGCTTTGATTCACTGCAAGACTACAGTCTATTAAAAGTGCAGTCATTAATCTTCTATGGTGTTTTTCATCATTTGTCTGACAACGAAATAAAGCGCCTTTTTCGCAACCCTTTTTTTGGTGGCAAAACCTTTTTTTCTTTAGATCCATGTCGCGCCACGAGTTTACCTACTTTTAATAAGATCGTTAATTTCTTTGACAGAGGTAAATATATTCGCTCAAAAAGCGCAACTATAGCGCTTTTAAAAAGCTGTCTATGCACGGTTGATGAAATTGCTCTTGAAACTTATAACAATTCATACGTTATACTTTGTGGTAAAAGGAATCTTTAGACTTTGACTTTGTCTTCTTACATTTCCCAAGTTTCGGATTATCGTCTTCGCCCTGGGGCTGAAGAATTTCCACTGATGATTATCCTTTCAATCATCTACCCCTGCAACTTGGGGTGTCCCAACTGTCCTTATACCGACGGCAATTCCGACCTTCGAAAATTCTACCATAAAAAGGGCGGAGACCTGATGCCCGTGGAGTTGTGGAAGAAAATCGCCGTGGAGGCCGGTCCGTACCAGTCGTGGCTTCGCTGCACCGGGGGAGGGGAACCCATGATGCATCCCCAGATGTGCGAGATGGTGGAGTTTGCGAAACAGCAGGGGGCTCGGATCTGGATGAACACCAACGGAACCATGTTTGGTCCCTCTCCCCTCGGTCGGTCCAAGCTGGAGCGGGTGATTGCGGCGGGGCTGGATCTGATTGAATTTTCGATGGACGCGGGAGATGCTGAAACCTACCAAAAAGTCCGACCGCCCCGGAAGGGCGAAGTGGCCGATATCCGGGCCCGATGGGAGGGGCAGGTGGACAACATCCGTGCGGCTTTGGATACACGTAAACGCCTTCGCAAAACAACCCGCATTGTGGTTTCGATGATCCGGCAGCAGATCATCGAGGGAAAATTGGAGGAGTACCAGAGGTTCTGGAAAGAAGAGGTCGGGGTGGATGAAGTCATCACCCGGAAATTTCTTTCGTGGGATGACAACACCAAGATTGATCTCGGCAAGTCCATGGACCGGCATCTTTACAAGGAGTTGCCGACCCAGAAAAAAGAGCCCTGCGTCTGGCCATTTGAACGCCTGAATATTGACACTCTTGGGAGGGTGGCTTTATGCGGTCAGGATATTGGCTTTCGCACCGCCCATTTATTTCCCAATGCCAACCAGACGAGCATCCGGGACATCTGGCTGGGGGAAACCTTCCAGTGGTACCGGAAGCTCCATCTGGAAGGGTTTGGCGCTCAGGCCTTCCCCTGTCGTGGATGCTCCGCTTGGTTTGCCGGGGTGCGGGATTGGCAGCACGGTTGGCTGAAGGTCCTGAAGAAATCTGCCCATAACGTGCGTGAGGTCTTGACCAGCGATCTGGGTGCCGAGGTGGAGGTCTACACCCCTCCGGCGGCCCGCGACATCCAAGTGTGAACCGGGAAGGGGGGCGGATCGGTTTTTTGGTCTCCGGACAGGGGCGGTTGGCCTTGGAGGCCATTCGGCATCATCAAGCCTTGGGGTTTGAGCCAAGCTTTTTACTGTTGGATGTCCATGCCACAGGAGAGTCCGAAACCATGGCACAACAGTACGGGATACCTTGGTACCGGTTGAAAGCCGGCTCAAGGGCTGCGGTTCAGGGGCAGATTCATGACCACCTAAAGGCCCAGTCCACGGACAGGATTTTTCTGACTTTTGACCGGATCCTTGATGAGACGGTTCTAAATCTTTTTCCCGGGTGCTTCATCAACCTGCATCTTTCCCTCCTTCCGTCGTTTCCGGGGATGCGGGCTTTGGAGCGGGCCCTGGAGAAAGGGATCCCCTTTGTTGGCGCCACGATGCATCTGGTGACCCCGCAAATGGATGATGGGCCGACCTTGGCTCAGTGCATCCATCCGGTGGCGGAAGGGGAAACCCGGGAAAGCATCGGTCAAAAACTTTTTCCCCTGATCCGGGTTCTCTATCTCAATGTGGTGCGGTGGGCCGCCCAAGGCCGTATTTTCATAGATGTTTGCGGCCGGGCCCGGATCCTGGACGCCTGTCCTGGAACGGGGCGGATTACCCCCGAACCGGAATGGTGGCCTGAAACTCAGCCTGTTGTCCGGTAATTCTTCCGCTTAGGATCAGGAACGGCGTAAAAAGCCGGAATCTCATCGATGAATCCGCTTGGAACCACCCCAATCTGGGATCTTTTTCTTCTGGGGGTGGTGTTTCTTTTTCTTTTGGACTGGGTATTTTACTTGCCCCTTTTTAAATCCCTATTTGCCTCTGAGCATGGCCGGGAATGGAAAGCTCTTTCCGCCGGACGCCGGATCCTCGGAGCCGGTTTTTGGTTGGTTGCCCTAGGAGTTGCAGGCTTGGGGCCGGAGCCATTCCGGGCCTTGGGTTGGGGCGCCTTGTGGATGATTTTCCGCCGGCTTTATATCAACCGCCGATGGAACAGCGTTCGCCGGGGGTGCGGTGCCCCCGGCTTCATGTCACATTGGACGGCCTTCTGGATCTTTGCCGTGGAGGTAGCCCGGTTGTTGGATGGGACGGGGTGGCTTGTTGGACAGATTTTTATGGCCCTGCGGATGGATTTTGCCGTGATCATGCTTTGTGCCGGCTCCTACAAAATTTCTGTTGGATTTTTGAAGGGCAACGGGATGGAATTTGGACGAGTTAATCCGATTTGGGGGTACCATTGGCACCATTTTGTTGGAAAAAATCCGGGTGGTCTTTACCCCAAAACCATGAATGTTCTCGCTGCCGCGGGGGAGGTTCTTGCGGGGATCCTTTTGCTGGTTCCGCATCCTTTACCCCAGTTGGCTGGTGCGGCACTGGTGAGTCTGAGCTTCTTTTACGTATCCCTGTTCATTCGCCTGGGAAGGCTGGCTTGGTTGATGGTGCTTCTGCCGGGTTTTTATTTACCCGAGGTAATGAGCACAGCCCAGATGAGCACACCCTATGTCCAGCTTTCCCCGCTGTGGCTCTTCTTGGCGGCCGCGCCATTCTGGTTATTCATGGTTTTATTGCCTTTTTTGAAATTTACCCAGTATTACAATCTTTTTGCGAATCGGACGCTCCCTCAACCTTTCCAGACATTCTTTGTCAAGGTGGCTAATTTTATCCCTGTTATTATGTGGCGGGTTTTCACCCCGGATGTGATCAATTTCTTTTTGCGCATTTCCCAGGTTGATGGCGCCAGAAAAACTGTCTTGGTTGATGAGGCGACTACCTATTCTTATAAAAACTGGAAAAACCCTTGGCTCAAGCTGAGATTCCTGCATGTCACGGAATCAATTGCTATTGTCAGCGTTTTTACCACCTTAAAATATTTTCCTTCAAAACCACGGCTTTTCGAGGAAAAGCTTGTACGATACGCAAAGTCCGTGGCTGCAGAAGTCAGCTCACCTTGTAGGGGTCTTGAATTTGAGTATATTTCCATTTGTAAGACGCGGGATAAATGGGAGTTCCGCCCTGTTCTCAGATTCTTTGTTGATCTTACAAGAGGACAAGTAGTCCGGCAGGTTTTGGATCCTGAATTCAATCCGCGCCAGCCGGCTCTTTTTAGCCCGGTGCGTGAAAGCCTAAGGCCCGGAAGTTTCGAGCCTGCCCGCCTTAAGTAGTTTTCATGTGTGGTATTTCCGGATTTTTTGGGGAAGGGAACGTCGAAATTCTTCCGCGAATGTTGGAGACGATCCGTCATCGTGGGCCTGATGATGTTCACTGGGAATCCGGCCACGGCTTTGGTTTAGGGGCCTGCCGGCTAAGCATTCTCGACACCGCCCATGGACGCCAACCCATGTGGAGTGAGGATCGGGGGGTTTGCGTCGCCCAAAACGGGGAAATTTATAACTCTCCAGGCTTGCGCGAAAAATTGAAGAAACGTGGGCGCAGCTTTCAGGGGCATTGTGATACGGAGATCCTGGCCCCCTTGTATCAGGAATTCGGCGAAAGCGCCTGGACCCGTCTCGAGGGGATGTTTGCGGTGGGTCTTTGGGATGCAAGAAGTCAAAAGGGGTATCTGGTTCGTGATCGATGCGGGAAAAAACCTCTGTTTTACACCCGCATTGGGAGGGCGCTTTATTTTGCGTCCGAAATCAAGGCCTTGCTTGCGGTTCCCGGGTGCTCCCGGCAAATCGACCCAGAAGCGCTCCAGGCCTATCTCGGACTGAAGCATGTTCCGGGTCCGGCCTCGGCTTTCCTTCATATCCGCCAGGTTCCCCCGGGCTGCGTCCTGACCTGGGAGGTTTCCCGCCAACAGGTGACGGTGAGTCGCTACTGGTCGTTTTCTCCGAAAGTTGAAGCTCCCGTGGACTCGGATCAGGTGGTATCAAAATTTCTCGGGCTGTTGCGAGATGCGGTCGAGCGAAGGCTTCTTAGCGACGTGCCTGTCGGATTTTTTCTTAGCGGGGGCCTTGACTCGAGTTTAGTGACCGCCCTGGCGGCCGAAATTTCATCCACCCCGATCCAGACCTTCACCCTGACGCTGGATGATGGGCATACCACGCCCGGCAAGGAGGCCGACCGAGCCTGGGCCTCTTGGGTGGCGCGCCGTTTTCAAACCCGCCATTGCGAGGAAAAAATTGAGGTAGCCTATCTCGCCAACCAGATGCGCGATGTGGTCCGGTGCTTTGATGAGCCGTTCGCAGGGGTGATTTCCCCCTACTTTCTTTCCCGCGCGATGGCGCGGCACGTCAAGGTGGCGCTCTGCGGGGACGGGGCCGATGAGTTGTTTGGCAGTTATCTTTCCCACCGGCTGGGGGCGTCGCTCGAGACGGGAACTCATGCCTACCGTCGGACTGCTGCCGAGGATCAGCTGTTTGAGGCTAACGGTTACGATTCCTTTCCAGTGTGGCGCTCCCGACTTGAGGTTTTCACGGCGAAGGAAAGCCGGGACCTGTTGGCGCCAGTGCTGTGCCCGGGCCAGGAAACGGAAAACCTCGCGGAAAACCGCTGGCGGCAAGCGGCCGCACCCTTTGTCCGGCTGTCTCCTTTAAACCAGGTTCTTGCGGCGGAGTTTGTAACCTTTCTTCCGGACCAGATTCTCAAATACGCGGATCGGCTTTCCATGGCTCATTCCTTGGAAGTGCGGAGTCCGTTTTTGGACCGGACCGTCGTGGAGTATGTGGCGGGCTTACCGGCCGAATGGAAAATCCGGGGCCAAGAAACCAAATATCTCATGCGGCTGGCAGCGGCCCGCTATTTTCCACAGGAAATGATCGAGCGTCCCAAGGAGGGCTTTTTGATGCCTGTGGCCCAATGGTTGCGCACGTCCCTTCGTCCCTTGGTGGATGAGTGTCTGGAACCGGGGCGTCTCCAAAAACAGGGAATCCTCCATCCTCCGGAAGTAGCCCGCTGGAAGCAAATCTGGGAGCAGGGGGATCCGGCGGACTATCGTTTGGCCAACAAAATTTATTCCCTGCTCATGCTCTCGCTTTGGGCTGAAGAGTATGTCTGCTGACTGGACTGCCCCGGTTCTGGTGGCCCTTCAGCCCAGCTACCTTCCCTGGCTGGGGGCCTTCGAGCAGTTTGCCCGGAGTGATGTGTTTGTGTTCTACGATGATGTCCAATATGACCGGGACGGTTGGCGTAACCGGAACCGGATCAAAACGGCACAGGGAATTCACTGGCTGACGGTGCCGGTCCAAACCAGCGGAAAATTCGGACAGCGGATTTCGGATGTGAAAATTGACAATCGACAAGCCTGGGCCCGCAAACATCTGCAAACACTGGAACAGGCCTATGCCAAGGCTCCCCATCTGCAGTCTGTTTTAGCGGAATTGCGACCCGTACTGGAACAACCGTGGAACAGTCTGGCCGATCTTAACATCACCCTTTTCCTGCGGCTGGCCCGGTACATGGGGTTGGAGAGGACGGTCCATAGGTCCAGCGAATTAAGTCTGCCGGTCGGAAAAAATGAGAGGCTCCTTGAATTGTGCCGAAAGTTGGGAGCCCACACTTACTATTCGGGTGCGGCAGCACGCGACTACCTGGAAAAGGAACGCTTCCAGCAGGTGGGGATCACCGTTCGCTGGCAGGAGTTCCGTCCCTCAGTCTATTCCCAGCTGCACGGAGAATTCGTGTCTCATCTTTCTGTCGTAGACTGGTTATTCAATTGCCCTGACCCCGCCGGTTTCTTAAGGTAGCGCCCCGTGAAAAAAACCATCCTGATTACCGGCGGCGCCGGTTTTATCGGAAGCAACTTTGTTCATCATATCTGGAACCGTTATCCCGATTATAAAATCTTGGTCCTGGACCTTCTGACCTATGCCGGGAATCCGGAAAACTTCCCGGTGCAGGGAACCGGGCATCCGCGCTTTGAATTCTGGTACGGGGATGTCTGCAACGCGGAGTTGGTCGACACGCTGGTGGCCCGCAGCGATTTAGTAGTCCACTTTGCCGCGGAGAGTCACGTAACCCGCTCCATTTATGACAACCACACCTTTTTCAAGACCGATGTAATGGGAACGCATGCGGTCGCCAACGCGGTGCTGAAATACCGAAAAAAAATCCGTCGTTTTATCCATATCTCCACCTCCGAGGTTTACGGAACCGCGGAAGATGAGGCCATGGACGAAAATCACCCACTCAAGCCGCTTTCGCCTTACGCCAGTGCAAAGTGCGGGGCTGATCGGCTGGTTTTTTCCTACTTCACGACTTACAAGATTCCGGCCGTGATTGTCAGACCATTTAACAACTACGGTCCCCGCCAACATCTCGAGAAACTACTACCCAGATTTGTCACCAGCGTTCTTTTAAAGGAGCCCCTCAGCATCCACGGGGATGGTTCAGCCGCCCGTGATTTTGTCTTTGTGCAGGACAATTGTGAGGCGATCGACCTTTTGATGCATGCTCCGGCCAAAAATGTGGAGGGCGAAATCTTCAATATCGGCAGCGGTGTCCATCGCAGCATCCGGCAAATCGCGGACGACATCCGGGCGATTGCCTCGAAGGAATTCCCCGGTGAGAACATTATTCCAGACCGGCCCGGGCAAGTCTTTCGCCATACTGCCAACTGGAAAAAAATTCAAGAGCGGGTGGGGTGGAGTCCTAAAACCGATTGGAAAAACGGTCTACAAAAGACCTTTGAATGGTACAAAAAAAATCGTCCCTGGTGGGAAAAACAGGTCTGGATGAGACATATCCCCATTCAAGCAGAGGATGGCTCCCAAGTGATGCATTGAAAAAAATCCCCTTTTACCGGCACAATCTTGGCGAAGCGGAGATAAGGGAAATTCGGAAGGTCCTGCGCGGACCTATCCTTACCACCGGAGCTCAGGTTGCGGAATTTGAAGAACGGTTTTCGAATTTTCTGGGATGCCGGGATACGGTAGCCTGCACAAGTTGGACCGGGGCAGCTCATATCGCCCTTTTGGCCCTAGGTATTCGTCCCGGGGATGAGGTGATCACCTCCCCGTTGACGTTTGTGGCCACGGCAACCGCCATCATTCAGGCGGGTGCGATTCCCCGTTTCGTGGACTGTGAACAGAAAAGTGGTAATCTCGATCCTCGCCTAATCGAAATCGCCATCACTGAAAAAACAAAAGCCATCATGCCCGTGCACCTCTACGGGCGGATGTGTGATATGAGAGCGATCTACCGGATCGCAGTGAGGCACAAGTTGAAGGTTGTGGAAGACGCAGCGCATTGCGTTGAAGGCCGACGTGACGGTGTGAAACCAGCGCAACTCTCCCATGCCGCTTGCTTTTCCTTTTTCGCCACCAAAAATCTGGCGTGTGGGGAAGGTGGGGCGGTTAGCTTCAACAACCCCGCTTTATCACTTCCTTTGCGTAGGTTGCGGCTTCATGGAGTAACGAAAACTTCCCAAGACAGAGAAAAAGAGGGCTACTCGCACTGGGACATGCCGGCCTTCGGTTGGAAGTACAATATGGATAACATCCACGGGGCCATTCTCCTGGCCCAAATGAGAAAATTTCCAACCGCCATCCAGCATCGGCAAGCATCCGCGAAAATTTACCGCGAAATGCTAAAAGAAATCCCGAAACTTGAACTCCTGGAAGAGGAAAAAAACGGCATCCACGCAAGACACTTAATGCCAATTTTAACGCCCAAGGGCGTAAGAGACCGCGTCATTCAGGAACTTCGCGCCCAAGGTGTGCAGGTGATGGTAAATTATCGGCCGATTCATCGCCTTTCCTTTTTTCGAAAGCAAGCCAATTATAGGGAACTCTCTTTTCCCAATGCGGAAGAAATTGGAAACCGTGTAATTTCCCTGCCATTTTATCCAGGCATGAGCAAGGTGGAAATTTCCCACGTTTGCAAAAAACTAAGCCGAATCTTAAAATAAATGAAAAGCGTTTCCCTTGTTTCTTGGGCCTACAACGAAGAAGATTCGATAGAGGAGTTTTTACAAAAAGCTCTGAAACTTCTAAGAAAGACCAAAAGAAAATTTGAGGTTGTGATTGTCAATGACGGCTCGACTGACCGGACGGGGGAAATATTAGGGTCCATTTCAAAACGTTATCGACAAGTAAAAATTCTAACTAATAAAAAAAATCGAAATGTGGGTTACTCCTGCCGGCGCGGCATACGTGCAGCAAAAAATAACATTGTATTTTGGCAAACAATTGATTGGAGCTACGATATTTCAAAGCTGAGCGAATTTCTACTTCTTAAAGAAAAATTTGATGTGGTTGCCGGCGTAAGAAGGTCTCCGGTTCCCGTCCAAGGGCAGATTGGCAAAATAATAGCCACCATTTTTCAGGTTTTTCATTTAAAACACCTCACAAAAAGATCCGACACGATACTAAAAGCAATAATTTCCGTCATTAATTACAGTTTAATTCGAATCCTATTTGGATTAAAAATATCCGACTACCAAAATGTGGTTTTTTATCCAAGGAGATTTATTCAGAAAATAAAAGTAAATAGTAATAGTTCTTTTGTTAATCCAGAACTATTGCTAAGAGCTCACTATAGCGGCCTATCTATTCGGGAAGTGCCAATCTCTTTCATTTCAAGGAAGAAGGGCAAAGCAAAAGGTACAAAAATAAAATCAATAATGGCATCCATTTTAGATATTTTAAAAAATTGGATTATTTTTCGAAAACAAAGAAAAAAAATTAAAACCCAATTTGGCGCAATTTATAGAATATGAAAAAGCTTTTTAAAAATAAAAAAACGTACGGATGGCAAGTATCTATAAAGATGTATTTTTAAGGACAATGAAACGCATTATCGATGTAGTCTCCTCTTTGGTAGCTTTGGTCGTTTTGGCGCCTCTTTTCTTCGGAATCTGCCTTCTAATTTATTTACAAGATCGCCATTCACCTTTTTACATCGCTGAGAGGGTGGGAAGAGATCGCCTTCCATTTCGAATGGTGAAAATACGATCTATGGTCGTAAAAGCGGACCAAACGGGGGTGGATTCTACTGCCGGGGACGACAAGCGGATTACTCCACTTGGGCACTTGGTAAGAAAACTGAAACTGGATGAGCTCAGCCAGCTCTGGAATGTCCTGAAAGGCGACATGTCCTTGGTAGGGCCCAGGCCGAACGTCCCAAGGGAGGTGGCTACGTATACTTCTGAGGAGAATAAGCTTTTGGAGATTCGCCCTGGGATCACGGATATTTCCTCCATCGTGTTTGCAGACGAAGGGGACATCTTGCAGGGAGCGGAAGATCCGGACCTTCGCTACCATCAGATTATTCGTCCGTGGAAATCTCGATTGGGGCTACTTTATGTGAAGAAATCAGGATTCCTTTTAGATTTAAAACTCATTTTTCTTACATTCACAAATTCCTTTGCCCGTGGTTGGACCTTGCATAAAATTTCACAAATCGTAAACAGCTTGGGTGGTGATCCGGAGCTAACGGAGGTGGCATCCCGATTGAAAACGTTGACCCCTAAGCCGCCACCAGGAGCGTTTGAGGTTGTGTCAAAAAGATAGCGATGAGGGAAGGAATCGACACTTTAATCAAGCGTTAAGCACGTTAATACGGGTAGATAGGAGGTAAAAGATGGGGAACTTCAAGGATTGTGGCTTAGCTCAGAGACCGGAGGACAGAGCCAAGGTGGCGGATGGCAGTTGTCGGAAGCTGGGGGTCAGTGGCCTGTAGGCAGAGGTCGTTGAGCTTGAGTACAACGTTAACAGCCACGGCTAACTGGCATACGAAACAGGGCCTTGTATTTGCCTAATCTTAATCCTAACCCTAATCGAAACGGCTTTCTTGCTTAATTCTTCCAATTTCCCGATTATTAGTAGGTATGCCCTTGTGGAATAAGGCTAGCCGGATCCTTTTGCTACAACTGCTATATTCAGCAGTGCTAGCGGGGTCTTTCTATTTGGCATTTCAACTGCGCTTCGAATTTTACCCCAACCCGTACATGGACCGACTCAGGCTAGGCGCGGCCCTCAGCCTGGGCATCACCCTGCCCTTGCTTTGGCTTTTTGGGCAGTTCCGGTCGCTTCTTTCCTACTTCGGCTTGCCGGACGCCATCCGGATTGGATGGGCCACTCTGATCGCCAACCTAGCGATTTTGGGCGTCTGGTACGCCGGTTGGGCGGAGGTCAGCCCGCCCCGGGGAACTATCTTTCTTAATTTTATCCTCTCCACGGTGGGGCTTATCGGGGTGCGGCTTATCTTCCGCCTAACCCGGGAAAGATTTTACTCCAAGCAAGGAATCAACCGAAAACCCCGCCGGCTGGCCGTGTATGGGGCCGGAGCTTCCGGGGCCGCCCTGGTAGAGGAGCTGCTGGCTCGGCCCAATCTGCGCATGCAGGTCTGCGCCATGTTCGACGATGACGCGCGCAAAAAGGACACGCGGATTCACGGGGTGCCCATCCTCGGAGGTCTGAGCCGGCTGCGCAAAGAGGCCAAAGCCCTGGAACTAGACGAGGTGATCCTTGCCATGCCAACAGCTGATCCGGCCAAAACCCGGGCTGTGGTGGCCCAGTGTCGGCGCTTGAATTTACCGGTGCGGACTATTCCCACCATCCATCACGTGGTTAACGGACACCTTCACCTTGACCGGATTAAGCCGGTGGAGTTTGAGGATCTTTTAGCCCGGGAATCCGTCGATCTCCGGATCCCGAGCAGCTCCGGCTGGATCGCCGGTCGAAAAGTTATGGTGACAGGTGCGGGCGGCACAATCGGGGGCGAGTTGGCCCGC